>Ga0116229_10010010_pt1 | contig 14325 bp, 12 predicted proteins | sample S1TSphgellanicum_3_FD_87313 | JGI IMG/M metagenome (GOLD analysis project Ga0116229, IMG submission 87313) | Host-associated microbial communities from peat moss isolated from Minnesota, USA - S1T2_Fc - Sphagnum magellanicum MG | ecosystem: Host-associated > Plants > Peat moss > Unclassified...
AATTTTGGGTCTGTCCATAAGGAGTTTGAGGGCATCAATTTTGGGTCTGTCCATAAGGAGTTTGAGGGCATCAATTTTGGGTCTATCCATACAGAATTCAGCATCAAAATTTGGGTTTGTCCATAGAGAGTTTGACATCAAATTTTGTGTTTGTACATAGCAAGTTTGGCATCAAATTCTTGATTTTTCTATATCGGATTTATAGGCATCAAATTTGAATCTGTACACTGTGATTAACACCCAAATTTGGGTTTATCCATAATGAATGATCTTGGGATCCAAATTTGGGTTTGTCCATAAAGACTAACATCTAATTTCGGGCCTGTACATAGTGAGTTTGGCATGAAATTTTTGGATTGTCTGAAAGGAGTTTGCATCAAATTTTCCTTATTTGCACAAAATCATTGCCAGCAAGAGATTTATGTGCTGAAACAGTGTCACAAAGTAGAAAACACTAAGGCCCCAAAACCACTTACTTTTCTTCTACCATATATTGTTCATGTTTGCTACAATTGAGAATAGGTCCTAGGGAGTTTGACCCCTCCTGAGTCTTGACTTTTGTAGCCACCTTTTGGCATTTAATCTATTCAATTTTCTTCATCTAACACTGAATAATTTAACAATTGTGGGTACCTTGTTCGATGTCTTCACATTAATGTGTCGCAACACATTTACTTATATGAAAGAGAATTTCAATTGGATGTGGAATACCTATTTGTTGGCCCCAATGTTATTTCGGCAATGTGTTGTAAATGGAGGTGGCCCAGTGTGGATTTTGATGCGTGGACAACATGAGACTCGAAAGATGTCTAGTTTCAGGAGCTATGTTTTGGAACCATGCCCCCATGGTCCATGTGTCCCCCATTTGAACTCCATCCATGCCCAAACCGATTTGTAGCCCCATCCATCCTATTTTATATCTTTTATCACATTCACACATGCCATGTATCTTTCACAGACTATTCTATCAAGACCATTAATGAAAATAATGAAATAGGATTTCAAGTTTAGTTAGGAATTGATTTCAAGTATGATGCGTCATGTGTCAAACATCACAATGAACAAACACATTCCATATTTTGGTTAGGGTTTAATTTCTTTGTTTAATTTGTTAGTTTTATTAGTGCTAGAAGCTTTTTACTTTCTTGCAACCTGAACATGAGGCGATACACACATTGCATGTCCCTTGTTCGAATGAAATGATCTTTTTGTTTTTTAGGTGAAAAGTCCAATTACTAGTGATAAACAGGAAAAAACAAGGAGAGCCAAACATTGGAGTTATAATAATGTGAAGATAGACAAAACAATTTTTGTGAAGACGTACACTTGTGAAAAGTGGCTGCAATTGTTTTAGGAATGTCATAGTCATTATTGAGAGAATAGAAAAAAATTTGTTTGTGTGTATTGTAACTACAAGAATTTTTTTTTAAATGAACATCAATGAACACTAAAGGAAGGGGTCCAAGAAAGTAGTGGATGTTGAAGGGAATCCTCTCACATTCAGGTTGTACCCACCATTAATAAATGTAGTGGATGGTGTGCATTTTGCAAAGGGTGGAAACATTTTGGAATATTAGGTGAAGGCGAACGCATTGTTGAAACCAAAGCACAACTACCTTTCATCTACATTGGTTTTGCAAGGAGTATAAACTTTGCGACACAAATAAAAGTGTTAGCAATACTTTTTTGCAACTATTAATTAATTAGATTAACATGGTATCATTCGTTGGGGTCTTGTCCAACACCATCATTGCAAATACCATGTAAAAGCAAAAACTTGAATTCCTAAACCTTTCAAAATAGAAATATGATGACATCTTAATGAAGCTTTTCAAGGAAACAACATATTTAACATTCCAAAATCACTGCAATTTGCATTTTCAACATAAACAACAACTTTACAACAACAAATTACAAGGAAAAAATGCATAAAACCACTCCTACCAACAATAATTCAAAATGTATGTTCTTCATCAATGAAAATCCATTCTCCTAATGGAATTACAATCTCTAGTTTTTATGAATCTACTCTTTCCCACCACTCACACACCTTCCCTACTTTCCTTTAAGTCTACTTCAAATACTTTGTAAAAAGAACCCCCTTTATTATTGTTGATCGTCCTTAAGTAACGAAAAACAATTATAACTAACTTGTGAGCTATTATCATAATTGGGTGTCAAAAATTTTCAAAAACTCATGACATTCTCAAATGACATCCAATTTTCACGTTTGAAGGATTTATCTTATAGCTCTTGGAAAGATATTTCCAACGCCATATTGATCGCCTCAACTAAAGTTGATTTGACCTCTGGAATTGCCAAAAATGTGAAGCCCAATAATCAATTATGGTATTTTGGTAGGCAATTTTGGTAGATAACTTGGTAAACCATTTTGCTACTTTGTAGATATTTTCTTTGATTCCTTACATTTATTGTAAAATATTAATCAAAATTATCCCTTTAACATTTGTTGTTTCTTTCTATTATTAATAATTTCTTCATCTAACAAGGATGAGGAAAAAACACCGCATTTGGATATTCACGACATAGGCCCAAAAAAAGAATTTATGGTTGTTTATAAAAAAACAACTCATGAAACATGCAAGTCAACTATTCAAATTGCTTTTGAAGATAAACTAAAAACTAAGACATTTAACTTCACCTAAAGGTATGCATATAGAACAATCGCAACACAATGGCATTTGATCAAACCTTATCTATGTGATTCTATAAGATTTTAATGTTTCTTAGGGTTTCGACAAGTTTCAATTATCAATTGTAGCCCCCTTGAAAAGCGTTAGTCTCATTTCTAATTTTCAATTAAAAAATATTAACCATCAATTAATGTGAAACATGTTCCGATACATGTAATTATGTTTCAGTGGTCACATTTTGATAAGTTTCAAAATCTTTACCACAAATATCATGTTTCGAATTAGGCCAAAGTAAATGTTGTCAATCCTTCATATTTGGTTTCCATGTTTCACAATCTTGTTCCAAAAACTCAAAAAAATTTGGAAATTGTTGATTAACATGTTGTAAGTGTTATAATATATTTCAATTCATGATGCATTTACTTAGCAAAATGTTTGCATTTAGATCATGATCTAAACAATGAAAAGTTGAAACATTCAAAGGTTCAAACCTACCTTCGCCAGTAGCAAATGTGGGTACCAACTTAAAGGAATTGTGTATCCCAACACCACTTGCCAAAATATCATTTAATAATTGACATAAACGTGAAATATTTAAGTTATTAAACACATAATATTATGTTATATAAAAATATATTATATTTTTATATAAATTATTAAAATTATGTAAATAATTACATTTTATACACATATTTTTTAATATCATAAATGGTTTTTTAACTTTATAAAATATTTTCATATATATATAATTTTATGACTGAAGATTTTGATAATAAATAAGAATTGATGTTCAATAAATTCATAATTTTTTTAAAAAATTTATATGTTTAAAATAATTTGAATTAAAAAAATTAGAGTGAATTATTTAAATTTAGGGGTAAATTAGTAAATCATTTCATTTTATAATTATGTAAATTATTAACATTATATGTAAAGTTGTTAATTATTATTTTATACGCATATAATACTTTTGGTATTGTAAATTGTATTAAAGTTTATTTTGAAAAATATTTTCATTGATTCTTTTTGAAAAGGTCTTTTCATTCATGAAAATAAATTTAATGAAAACTATAATATGTTACCAAATCTCTTGATAAATTAATAAATATTTACATCAATAATTTTTATTATTCATTCATAATTAATTTGAACAACAAAAAAAAACCTAAATGAATTGGGTGTAAATTATTTCACCCATGGTGAAATCGCACTAAGCTAAAACACCAACTAATGAATCCATTTCATTTTTAAGGCCTTTTAATTAAATGAGTTATTGAATTAGGCCCATGTTTCCTAGTAGTGTGGGTATTTTGTGAAAGGGTGTTTTATGAAAATGTTGCATGGTAAGAAGTTAATTATGTATTTCAAGAACTTTCAAAACGAAAACCAATGTTTGTTGGGAACACAATATAATTGTGAAGGATTTGGCATCTACTTCATTGCAATCTTATTGATTGGGACTAAAAGGTGCAAAAAAAAGAAAAAAATTACAAAAAGGTTGGGTACCCTTGTGCACAATCCAAACTTCAACATTGTTGCCTATTGTGCATATGGCAAGTTCATGCGAGGCAACAAATTGGTACTCGATTATTGTCAACATATTGCTACATGTTTCCCTAAAGTTTTATCAAGGTTCCATTAGCCTATGTGCACATATTCATACAATTTTTCAAATACACATTTCATATTCATTTCAATCACTTTATTCAAGCTCACCCTTGTTTCCACATCTATGTTTCGAGTACATGCATGTGTTTCAAATTCTCCATGATTGGGGTTCAACATCACCCTAAGGTTAGGTTTCATTTCAAGTACATGTTTTGTAGTTACGTTTCGAGTCCACATTGATGGATATCATTTATTTTCTTGGGATTAATTATTGAACTTTTGATGGCATGGTTGGTTGATGTTTCAATCACCCAAAACATGGCCACCTCATGTTTCAATCACCCGAAACATGGCCGTTGCACTTGGTTGAATGAAATCGAAAGTTGAAGCCGAAACTTGAATATAATACATTGATGTTTATCAATGATCAATATGTTTATGTTCAATGTATCATATGTATGTTTCAACATTATGTTCATGTTAATATAATTTTCACACATGTTGCGTGATAGAAGTTAAACTTGGAGATAATGTTGCTACTTGAGTCTCCCAAATAATGGATCTTTTAGAAGTAGGTGACACATAATCTTTGGTTAATTTGATCCACGAGTTACTGAACTATCAGAAATATCTACAACAATTTATTAAGGTAGAAAATGAACACGAGGATAACTTAAGACAACAAAAGTTGGCCTTTGTTGTTAAACAACTCAAGGAGTTTAATATATCCAAAGCGAAAAAAATTGAAACTATAAAATGGGATTGGAATCCTTTATGGCATGTTGTCACCAATGATGAATGTTCCTTTATGATTGGTAGGCATGACCTCCCTTGGTCCCATTTTGTCAAAGAAGCAAAATTTATTTCAAGTAACTTGCTATGAAGGAACACACCCTATAGGAGTATTCTTTAGGAAGTTAAGCTAGGTTAATGAAGGTTTTTATTAATATTCACTCAATAGGGATGTTAATTGTGCCCACCCACTTCAAGGAGCTAATCGAGCTTCAATTAGAAAGGTGAGGATAAAGAAATATACCATGGTTGGTGGAAAACCATATATGTATTAAAACAAGATAGGCATCTATTGTTTGGGGGACAATAAAATAAAGGTTGTGTATTAAAGGCTCGTGTCAACATCAAATATTCTATTTGAAATGTCGATAATTTTCACTTATATACAAATAAAGGTAGTAGAGGATATATTATGAGAAATCATGTTTGACAAAACCACATTATATTACAACTAAAACTCAAAAACAACTCATATACAACTGTTATGCAACTATCCCTTGGGTATTACAACTATTGTGCAACTATCCTTTTAGAAATATGGTGTATTAATAAATAAATTGTCATATCAAAAAATCAGTTAGTTATATTATAGGTGTAAGTGAGTTGAAAATGAATCTTCTATATGGTAATTTATACACATTGTACATACCTATGTAGTTAACCATGTTTGATTTTTTCAAGAATTACATTGTAGTTGCATGTGGCAAAACTATTGTAAATGTGTCACTAAAACAACTATGTTGCAGTTAATGTACAATGTACATACATTATAATCCTGCCACATCTACACATATCCACCACCCATCATGAGATACATTTGCAACTAATTTTCAATTATGATTCCTATTTATACAATCAGTATGGCCATTATTGCACCACCATTGAAGTATTATTACTCAATCATGTTATGACTATAATACAACTACTTATAATTTAATAAGGATACATATTCATCAATTATTTATATATTCATCACATGTGTTTCATTTTGAATGATTTAAAATGTTATGGGAGCGCTACCTCAAGTTTTAAAAATCATTTTTGAAGTGCAAAGGAAAATGGACAATGAAAAATAACAAGATAAATAAGCTTTCCAACTTACAAAACTTTTTTTTTCTTTGGACCTTTCCTACTTTCAAACCTCATACCTTTCTTTTTTTTATTAATTTTAAACAATTTAAAGTGTTATAGGAACGCCACTTGAAGCTTTACAAATCGTCTCTAGATTCTAATAATAACAAAACAACATATAAAGAATTTTATTGGTGTTTGGGAACTGGCCTTTGTAACATTTGGTGGTTTATTTTTTTGAATTATTAACGCCCTTTACTTTGGGGGGCCATGACTTTTTCAATTCTATTCCATTTTTTAGCATTTTTCGTGCACTAAATGCGTTAACAAGAGGGGTTCAAATTTTGTCTAGACATTGAAAAATGGAGCCCTCCTCTTGGAACTAGCATGCCTTGAACGCTTAAATGTTATAGTTATAATTCAATTGCAATATAAAATTAAAACTAAAAATGAAAAATTAAAAGATTTAAACCATATATTTTGTCTTCGGATCCCATGTTATAAACAATGTAAAGAAGACTTGTTTATGTTCTCACATTAAAATACACGTGCCATTTTGGGATGAGTTTTAAAAAGTTTAACCTAGAGGTAAAACATAAAATAAAAAATAAAATTTCATAATTATTCTTTAATGCACTTAGTTTTGTGCTTTCTCACCTACTTATCTACTTCAGTAAGTAAGTAGGTCCTACTTTTCTACCTACCTATGTAGGTAGGTAGGTAATGAGGTCTTAGGTAAATACATAAGTATGTAAATCTTAAGACCTACCAACCTACTTACCTATGGTTAGGTACGACCTACTTAACTATTAAAATAAACTTTTTTATTTTTTATTTTTCCAATATACAATTAATATGCCATGGGGTAATTTTTTATTGTACCACATGTCACAATCTCAAACCATCATTAACAATCATAATGGACGATGCATATCAATATTTCCAAAAAATATATTATGTCCAAAAATCTTCATAATGCCACGTGTCAAATTTTAATATATGGATGACAATTAATGATGTCAATATGACATCATGGGTGTAGTTATAATGGAGTTACATTGTAGTTGAAAATGAATTGTTTTGATTAAGTTGCAATTGAGTTGCAATGAATTGCACTGTATATATGGTGAGTTACAACTGTGCAACTCATGCAATTTGTCCATTAACACTCACAATGTATAAATACAATAAATTGCAAGTGTCATTTACAATTCAAAAATTGAGTTGCAAAGCTAGTTGCAAAACACCCATTTTTCTCATAGTGATATGATCCACAAAGATGTTACATTATTTTAGGATATCTGCGAGGAAACAAATGAAAAGCAAGGTCCTTCTAACTATCAAGAGATATTTAAAACATCATGAGGACATAGACATGGATTGGGTAATGTCCATTAGGATGTTTCAAAATCTAGATGCTATAACCAATCTCCCCCACAAAACAATGTTTACTTTAAACAAGGTGGTATGATTAAGACATGCATCCTTGTTTCCAATTCAATTAACACTAGAAGTTCCACTAACGTTGCTAGCATTGCAAGCACCATTTGACTTTGCAAACAAATCATGTGGCATGCATGTGTGTGAAAAGAATGAAACAAATTTGATGCAACTAAAACAAAATTCAAAACAAGTTCAACTTGAACAACATGATGTTGCCAACCCATAAAAATATGAAACGGAACTAAACCCAAAAATCGAGGACATGGTGGAATGTGATGCAAATATGCCAAATGTGGATGCTACAAATGAGATGGAGCATGTTTCACAAGTGACGCATCATGTTTCAAATGTCCTTGATGATGTTTCAAAATTGGAAAACCACCATTTTATTTATTTTTGGATATCCAAGAACATTTGTCCAATACACAAATGTGAGTTTCAAATATGGACCATGTTTTAGAGGATGTAGTCCATTTCCAATTGGAGATATGAACGTGGATGAATCCATTAAAGGTGATATGAAACTAGAAATGTTCACCAATATGGGAACAAGTATTCAAGTTCCGAGCCATCACAATTTAGGATAGCTTGATGAAACACTTATAATAATATTTGTTTCAAATATCAATGTCATGGTGGTAGAACACACCAATAATAGTTTGCAGTTTCCCTCCAAATTTCCATAGGTTCCTATTGAATATCTCAATTTTCTTGTCGAATCTCCACAAGTTTTAACAACTTCAACTTGGAAGCTTGAGACCTAAGTTGCAAGAACTCATCCCTTGGTCATGTTGATCAAACAAAAACACATGGTTTTGACAATGCAATTATTAAGGAGCAACTTGATAAACTTTGGTTGACCCATTAACATTCATGGTTCAATTCTTGTTTTGATTAAAGATTTAAATGGTCATTTTTGGGTGTGAACCCAATTGTTCAAGTTTTGATTAAAAACCCAAGAAGTAATGTTTTGGTTCAACATCCAAATGTTCACCTTTTAACTTATAACCCAAATGCTTAGGTTTCAATTTAGGACCCAACTATTCATGTTTTGGTTTAGGACATAAGTGGTCATGCTTTAAAGGGTGTCCATGTTTCATTTACAAATGTGGATTTTATAGATGTAAAGGATGTGGATGTCAAAACATGTGTTAAAGATCATTGGTGGGGCCACTCAAAAACCCTTGGTGATACATGATATTAGTTATATATGTTTCAAGATAATTGATGGGGACCTTTTTTTGCAAACTAACTAAAATATAATTTGGAATTTCAACAAATGACCATTAGAAACAAATGTGAAAAAAAAGTTTATTTAAATAGGTGTTTCAATTCCAAAAGATACTCCAACCATGAATATACCACGATCATATGTTTCTATTGATGAAAATGCGACCATTGACCTCATTGTGAACACAATGACCCCCGTAAAAATTGTGGTGAACATCCCAAACAAGGAATTAAAAAAAGTAATCCATCTTTTGAAACACATGAGTAAGCTATCACGAACATTTCAAAGGATGTAGTCAATGTAGCAAAAACCATTTGAAAGGAAAAATGTAAAAAACCACAGGCAAAGACCAAAAAAGGTGCATGCAAATTTTTTTTTGAAAGGTTGTGCTAAAGCAACAAGCAAACCAATCATGAAGAAATGGGCTTGAGTTGTAGAGTGTTTTTCTAACATTGAAATTTTGCTTCGACCATCAAATGAAGCACTTTATAATGTTGGAGGATAGACCATGAAATGACCAGCAATTTTTTTGTTTAATGAAGGCCAAATGATAGGTTTTGAACTCAACTATTTCTTTCTCCAAGTTTTTTACCATTTAAAAAAGCAAATGTTAATAACAAATTATGTATTTTATAGGTTGCTTGAGCTTTTCAAGAGTGCAAGGTATGTTCTAATCGTTTTGTTACATGTTTATCTAACTATCAAGTTTATTTTGATCAACATGTGTAGTTCTTGCCATGTACACAAAACATAAGAAGAACCGAATCCATGGAAACATAAAAACATAAAACATTGAAACATTTGAATCCCATACATTTGAAACATAAAATGCCAAAACATACAATCATAGAATCATAAAAACATACATATACATAAGGTCATAGAAACATGCAAACATAAAATGATGAAATCCAAAACTAAATACCAAAGTTTCCTATAAGGCTATGGCTACTAAGGATGACCTTTGTGGCTATATCCTATTTTTGGGGGTGATCCCAAGAAGGAAATACATCTTTGGCTTGAGGACAATGAAACATTGTTATACTAGTAAAGGGAACTGTGTAGGGCATTATGTTGTACTTTTATTTATTGTTTATTTTATAATTGAAAAAACCCATTATTTGAAAACATTACTATATTGTACATAACTAGACTATGCCAATGTTGGAACTTATGCATTTGGAGGAAGGCAATGCAGGAGAGAAGATTGCCCAATGGGGTGTTAAAACCCTTTGCAATATGAAAGGCTTAGAAGACATTTTAGTCCTTTCATCCAATGGAAGAAACCATTGGTTTTTCTTCATGTATTAAAACGTCACCAAACATTACACTTTGATTCCATTTCAAGATTTCACATGCCATGCAAGGCAAATCAAGTTACAACATGTGCATCACTAAGGTGGTCTTATGCAAAAGGACTACCACCTAGTTCTAATGAGTGGACGGTTGTTGGCACAAGGCCAATTGTATGCATCCTATTAACCAAATATAATGGAAGGACCATTGTCTTGATGTGGAAGTGAGTTTTGAAATGTGAAGCCACAATTTTGTCACAACTATCACAACAATGTGAACTGAAATTTTATCATATTTCCCCATGGTTCATCTTTTGGGACCAAAATATTCAATCGCATGTTTCAAAATAATCTATTTCTATATTTTTATGTTTCAATCGCATGTTGCAATTTTGTTTCCTTGTGTCTTGTTTTGTATGTATTCTATGTTTCTAAATATTATGTTTCAATTGCATGTTTCGATTTTGTTTCTTTGTGTGTTGTTTGGTGTTTATTGTGTGTTTACATGGTTTCAATGTTTTTATGTTTCTAGATTCCATCCATTCCATAAATCCATTCATTCAATAATTCTTGCCCATGTTTCTAGAATTTGTCCATTTTTTTGTCTTTTTACATGTGTCACAATCTCATTAGTTATGGTTCCCCAATGTTTCATGTTCTACATTTGTCCTTGTGTCACTAATCTTTTTTTTTTCTTGTAGAATGGTTGGGAGACATTGGAGGTCAAATACTTTCAAGCGAAAGTTTAAGGGCCATGTATGATGAGTTCATCATTCAAACCATCTCCCTTGATGAAGTTCAATTATGATGATGACATGATCATCATTTTGCTAATAACTTCCAACATAATTGATTTTGTTTTTGAAGATATGATGAGGGTAAATGCCATTACTTGACAACTTCCCTAGATGGTCAACAAACCACTTGTAGCTAATAAGAAGGGGACTAGTGTGCAAAAATAATCCCTTGGGGCTGTGGGAAGGAAGAAAGCTCATAAACTTAAGTCCAAAACACCAAATGCCTTGTCAAGGAAATAAACTATAAAGTACACATTTCTAGCAAAGTTTGAAATTTCATTATTTGGTTTCAAAGTTCCTCATGTTTCAAGGCCCATGTTTTGCAACAAAGCGCATACCTTGATATCTCATTTACTTTCTTTGAATTCTTTTAGTTTTTTGAAATTTTGTTCATATTTTTTCTTTGGGTTATGTGAGTTTCTTTTCATCTTTTTCTCTTTGAGTTCACCATTGCCTTGAATTGAAGTGTTATTCTTTTTTAGTAAGGCATAAAATTGACTTTTTAAAATTTATTTCTTTGGCTTTGAAGTTCCACATGTTTTGAAGCCCATGTTTTGGAATAAAGTGAATACCTTGATGTCCCATTTACTTTCTTTGAGTTCTCTAAGTTTCTTTTGTTTCTATTCATTTGTTTTCATTGGATTAGATTTAGGTTTCTTTCATTTGCTTTCTTTGATTTCCATTCCTTGGGTTTGTTTCATAATATGTTTGAAAGATGAATGAAACCTAAACACTAATGACGTTTAAACAAGAAAAAAATGACTAATGTGTTTGAAAACATTATTCACAAATATTTTGATTTGCATGGTTGAGTCATGTTTTGAAGACTTGAAACTAGTACAAAAGTGTGCTTGAAATGTTACTTTTAAATATTTTGACCTACATACTTGAGCCATGTTTTAAAGATTTGAAATTGGTACACAAATGTGTTTGAAACATGATCAAAAAATATTTTTCACAAATATTTTTCCCTACATACTTGAACCATGTTCTGAAGACTCCAAATGTAAGCTATTATGATTGTTTCAAGCCATGTTTCATTAAAAAAATAACTTTAGATGTTTTGGCATCATGTTTCAAATGTTTTGACTTCATGTTACTAATGTTGGCATGTTTTGAAGTACTATCTTGTGCATGTTTTTAAAAGATGCCATTAGGTCATTGACAATTGAATAATAGAACAATCAAATTGTATTTAATGTGTTACGATCTAGGTGACAACCCAAATTTTGTTTTTTTGAAACCCATAACAACCCTAAATTAGGTCATGCATGTCCCCGTGTACCTTTCATGACCATTTATTATCAAGTTTTATGGTTGATTTGATGAAGAGGGATGTTGGTTGTGGAACAACTATTCCTTCTTGTTAGTTTCCGCTTTTGATGGAATCATGCTTGCTCAAGATTGCCAACAAAGAAACATGGGACGCCTAGTTGAGGTTGTATTTCAACATGAACATGCCATTTTTGTAGGGAATTCAATGAATAATGCAAGATTTGAAGATTGGAATTTTTACACACATGGAATTGAGATGGGATGTCAATTACAAGTCACAAAGTCGAAACAACATACATTTCCTCAAATCGAGTCCAAGATTTTATCAATAGGGAGGAACATTAGAATGATGCAAATTGCAAGTTCACATGGAGGCAAATTCATAAGAAATAAGAAAGGGAAATTGTTGTTCCCATGATAGGAAAAGAATTTTGAATTTTCTAGGTTTTAGATCTTGAAACCCAACACATTTTGTTTCTTACAAAATTTTAGTTTCTTGCACATGCTTAGTATATTGCATAGTTTCATTTGAATTATTTTGTCATATTCCTTTCTTTAACAATGGTTCAAGGGCATGTATAATTGTAATTATGGTTTGAAGGACAAGATAGAAAATTTGATGATGTTAATAAAAAATATGGTTTTAAGAAAAAAATGTTATTGATAGGACAAGTAAACAATTCAAAAATGCAAAACCAAAACTTGGCTTACCACCAAAAGTAATGGAGGGTCGCAAAAAAAAGGTTATAGATGTGCATTTACCATGAAAATGTTTTATCTCCTCCCTATAGTAATAGAAATATGTTTTTATGAGAAAATAAATGTCAATGCGATGGGAACATCATACACAAGGACAAATCCACATTTGTAGCATATCTTTCAACAAGCTTAAAATATTTTGTAATGGGGAACTTGAGATTAGGACTTTTTGTTTCATAAGTGATGGCCAAACATCAAGGAAATGTGTGACACATTGTTGAATTTGGTGGCTACTTCGCAAGGGACATTTTTTAATGCAAATAAAACATACATAATATAGTTGGAAAGTTGGCTTAAATAACATACAGGAAACATGCGAATGATGTTGAAAATGTTTGCATGTGGGTTTGAGAGAACCCAAATCTTTTGTTTCATTAATAAAAGAGTGGGTTGGAAGTTGGTGGAGAGCTAAGTAGTAAAAAATCACTTTCACAATCAAAATTAAGAGTCCCTTGTAGTCATTCATGATGTAAAATTATGGTCATTAGAGTGGGGTCACCATCGATGCTATCTTTGGAACAAATGAAAACAAGGTAGATTTTCTTCCTTTAATTGTAAAAACAATGTTAAAAGCAATTCATAACTAAAAAACATGTTGAAACATGTTTATGTTCATGCTAGCTTCCATTGTATACAATGTGATAGTGTTTGATGATTGAAAGAAAAATGACATATTGCATATGTAGTCACATTTCGAAGTAACAAAAATGACCTTTCGCAATGGATGGAAGTTATAAATTGAAATATGCAAGGATCAAAAGCAGATTAAGAACCAAATGCTTTCATTATTGATGATGTTGATGCCAACATTAATAATATAAAGTAACATGTGATTTTGTCTATATTTTAACGAGTAGCCTCGCCAATATTTCATTGCAAAACATGGCTATGTTTCAGTGTTAAACACAATTTTGTTTTAGTCTATAACATGACTATATTTCAACATGTACCTTGACTATGTTTTCTTGTGCCTATGTTTTAATTTATAATTCAGTTATCATTCATGATATAACCTAGACCACGTGTTTTAATTTGTAACTTGGATGTGTCAATATTTCTATGTTTAGTTTATAACCTAGTTATGTTTTAGTGTTGCATCTAGCCATGTTACTGAGCTTTGATTGTTTTGTGGGATTGCAATAACATATGGCTAAACACAAAGCTTTTTTAATGTTTTTGGCATGTAAAAAATGCTTGACAAAAATAATAATGCATAAGAATAAGGGATGTGATAGTTCATGTAAAAGTTTTGAAAAATACAAGGCATCACATGATACAACTAAACTCGATAGACAAAGTGTCATGGAGTTTGCAATGGAGGAGTTGTTGAAGCTTATGCACAACCTACTTTTCCATCAAAGATTGATGGAAAACTAAATGAATTCTTCACCCATAACCTA
>Ga0116229_10010012_pt1 | contig 14321 bp, 14 predicted proteins | sample S1TSphgellanicum_3_FD_87313 | JGI IMG/M metagenome (GOLD analysis project Ga0116229, IMG submission 87313) | Host-associated microbial communities from peat moss isolated from Minnesota, USA - S1T2_Fc - Sphagnum magellanicum MG | ecosystem: Host-associated > Plants > Peat moss > Unclassified...
CAGGCGGTGCGCAGCGCGCCGCCACATGTGCACTGGCAGCGCCTGCACGCCGAGGCCCGTGCGCTGCATCGCATCGACAGCGCCGGCCCGTACCTGCTCGAGCTCTCCGGCGATCAGCACGTGCTGGCCGACCAGGTGGTGCTCGCCTGCGGCGATCCGCCACCGCCGCACGACGCCCTGGCCGACGAGGGCGTTTATCACACCGATCCGCATAGCGATCAGGCCCTGCGCGCCGGCTGCGATCATCTGCTGTTGATCGGCAGCGGCCTGACGATGGCGGATGTCGCGATAGCCGCCGCCAGCGTCAACCCGCGTATCCGCATCGATGCGATCTCGCGCCACGGCCTGCTGCCTGCGGTGCAGAGCGCCGCAGCCACGCACGGCGCTGGATTTGTCGCGCCCGGCCGGCCGTTCAGCGCCTATCTGGCGGCCGACGCGATCGGCGCGCGCGCACTGCTGCGAGCGTTTCGGGCGCTGCTGCACGACCTGGCACAGGCGGGCGGCGATTGGCGCGATGCAGTGAACGCGGTACGCCTGGAGGTTCCGGCGCTCTGGCAGCGACTGCCCGCCCCCGAGCGCGCACGATTTCTGCGACACCTGCGGGTGCATTGGGACGTGCATCGCCACCGCATGCCGCCCAACATCGGCGCGCGGCTGGATGAGCTGCGCCGCGCCGGCACGGTGCGCATCCACGCCGGTCACATCGTGCGCCTGGAGCGCAGCGGCGCTGCGCTACGCGTGCAGTGGCGACCGCGCGGGCATCAGCGCGTCAGCGAGTTGTCGGTGCAGCGGGTCATCAACTGCGCCGGTACCGACCGGCGACTGCGCTCGACGCGCGATCCGTTGATGCAGCAGCTGATGGCCGACGGGCTGGTGGTGGCCGATGCGCTCGGTCTGGGCTGGCGCACCGGGGCGAACGGCGCGCTGATCGATCGCGATGGCCGCACGGCCGAACGCCTGTTCTATATCGGACCGATGCTGCGTGCCACGTACTGGGAGGCCACGGCGGTGGGTGAGCTGCGGGTGCACGCGCAGCGGCTGGCGGCGGCGCTGTCCCAGGTCAGCGCCTGAGGCAGCAGCACCGCAGCGCTGGCCTGGCGGCTGCGACTGCGCACGCGCGCGGCCGGCCGTGCGCTACATGCCGCTCCACGAGCTGCACCAGCCGGTCGCTTTGACCAGCTTGCCCGGAAACAGGGTGCAGGTTCCGCGATCGGCGCCGGTGGCGCCATATATAGAGCAGCTCGAACAGTCCGCACCTGACGCCGCACCTTGGGCGTGACTGGCGTCCTCGACGTAATGCACCGCCTTGGCGGCGGGATCCTGCACGCTCAGCAGCGCCGGCTCGGCAGCCAGGGCGGCCAGCGTCGCCGGAGCGATCGACAGACCCCATGCGGCGCGCTTCAGCAGCGTGCGGCGCTGGGGGTCGCCAAGTTCATCGAGCGGTTTATCCATCGGCGCGCTCCGGTGTCCCGACTGGTGGCATCTGCAGCACGATCTTACCGATATGGCGGCTGCTTTCCATCAGCCGATGCGCATCGGCTGCCCGATCGGCGGGGAACGTGGCGCACAGGTGCATCCGCAGCGCTCCGGCGTCGAACGCCGGCCAGATCTCGTGCGCCAACGCATCGCGTATCGCCGTCTTCTCCTCGGTGCTGCGCGGACGCATGGTCGAGCCGGTCACCCGCAGTCGCTTGAGCATCACCGGCAGCAGATCCAGTTCGCACCGGCTGCCCTGCAGGAAGGCAATGAACACCAGTCGGCCATCGCGCCGCAGCAGGCCGATATTCTTTGCGATGTAGGGCCCACCGACCATGTCCAGCACTACGTCGACGCCGGCGCCGCCAGTGAACTGCTGGATGCGTGCGACAAAATCCTCGGTGCGATAGTTGATGGCCTCGGCGGCGCCGAACTGGCGGCAGAAGCGCACCTTCTCCTCGCTACCGACGGTAACGATGGCCTCGGCACCGACGTGCCGCGCGAGCTGGATCGCTGCCAGGCCGATGCCGCTCGAGCCCCCATGCACCAGCACGCGCTCGCCGCGACGCAGTCCCGCCATGCCGATCAGGTTGGCCCAGACGGTAAACCAGTTCTCCGGCAGCCCCGCCGCCTGCGCCATGCTCAGGCCTGCCGGAATCGGCAGCGCGTGACCGGCCGGCGCGACGCAGAACTGCGCGTAGCCACCCCCGGGCACCAGCGCGCATACCGGATCGCCGAGCTGCCACTGGGTGACACCGGCACCGAGCGCGGCCACGCGGCCGGCGACCTCCAGGCCCAGGATCGGCGAGGCGCCGGGCGGGGGTGGGTAGCGCCCCAGGCGTTGCATGACATCCGGTCGATTGACGCCGGCAAACTGTACTTCGATGAGGATCTCGCCGCTGGCGGGTGACGGCGTGGGCGCTTCTGACAGGCGTAGACTCTCCGGAGAGCCCGGCGGGCCGTAGTCGATGAATAACATGCGCCGATGATTTCACGCGGCGCGCCGATTTGACAATGCACGCGGCCAGCGGCCAGACGCGGATGCAGATTTGCGACTGGAATCGCATCAACGCGCGCCGGCCTGGTTGAGGATGCCGGCTGGCACACCACACCAGGACCGGACGATGGGCAAACCGCAGGGCAACAGTCACCAGGGCAATAGTCAGCTGGGCAACCGGCCGATCGACGCGGTGCTGGGCGAGAATCCGGGCCTGCTGACGGCTACTGCCACCGACGATCTGCTTGCGATCAGCGGCCTGGCCGAAAAGCAGGTCGAGCAGCTGGTGGCCGACGCCTTTCGCGCCGAAGGTTACCAGGTGAGCGCACTCGACGCGTCGGCCAAGTCGCCCGACGCCTGCCTGCTGATGAGCAAGGGCGCGCAACGCACGCTATTGCAATGCAAGTACTGGATCAAACGCCAGATCAATGAAACGCCGGTGCGCGAGTTCTACGGCCTGATGGCGACGCACGATGCCACCGCCGGCATGCTGGTCACCTCGGGCAGCTTCACGCTGGAAGCCAGCCGCTTTGCCCGCTATGGCAGCATCCAGCTGATCGATGGGCCGCGGCTGCTGGCGCTGCTGCGCCAGCACCAGGCCGCGCAGCACGCCAACGCCGACCTGTCGCCGGCCAAAGTCGCCGCGCGCTAGGCGGCGCGCGCTAGGCACCGCGCGTCAGGCGGTTTGCAGCACCTGGTCGATCGCATCGAACCAGCGTCGCTGCTGCTCCGGCGGCAGAAACGAGGCCTCGATCGAGTTGCGCGCCAGCAGCGCGACGTCCGCCCGCGACAGCTCCAGCGCGCGCTGCACTTCCAGGTAGTTCTCCAGCACGTAGCCGCCGAAGTAGGCCGGGTCGTCCGAGTTCACGGTGACGCACAGCCCGAGGTCGAGCAGGCGCTTGAGGTTGTGCGCCTCCATCCGATCGAACACGCGCAGCTTGATGTTCGACAGCGGACACACGGTGAGCGGTGTGCGCTCGCGCGCCAGGCGGCGCACCAGCGCTGGGTCCTCCTCGCAGCGTACGCCGTGATCGATGCGGCTCACCTGCAGCAGTTCCAGCGCGTCGTGGATGTACTGGGCCGGACCTTCCTCGCCGGCATGCGCCACCGCCAGCAGGCCGGCGCGACGCGCGCGTTCGAACACCGCGGTGAACTTTGCGGGCGGGTGACCCGCTTCGGATGAATCGAGGCCGACGGCGCTGAATGCCGCGCGCAGCGGCAGCGCCTGTTCCAGCGTCTGCATGGCCTCCTCGGCGCTCAGGTGGCGCAGGAAGCACAGGATCAGGCGGTGCGTGAGCCCGCTCGCGCGCTCGGCGTCCAGCAGTGCGCGCCGGATGCCGCCGATGACGCTGTCGAGCGCCACGCCGCGCCGGGTATGGGTCTGCGGATCGAAGAAGATCTCCACGTGCACCACACCCTGGGCGATCGCCTTGCGCAGGTAGGCGGCGGTGAGCGCATAGAAGTCGGCCTCGTCGCGCAGCAGCTCGGCGCCGGCGTAGTAGATGTCGAGGAACGACTGCAGGTTCGAGAACTGGTACGCCTGGCGCATGTCCTCGACGCTGGCATGCGGCAACGTGACGCCGTGTTTGGCCGCCAGCGCCAGCGCCATCTCCGGCTCCAGCGTGCCCTCGATGTGCAGGTGCAGCTCCGCCTTCGGCAGGCGGGTGATGAAATCCCGCATCGACGTCGTCACCGCCGGCAGTCCCGGCGTCAATGCAGCTTGAGCCGCGGACGCAGGATGCGCGCGACATGACCGATCAGGATCAGCGCGGTGCCGCGCAGCCAGCCATGGATGGCGAGCAGGTGCATGCGATACAGCGACATATAGACGAAACGCGCCAGCCGACCCTCGATCGCCATGCGGCCGCCGACCAGGTTACCCATCAGGCTGCCGACCGTCGAATAGCGGCTGAGCGATACCAGCGAGCCGCGATCCAGGTAGGCGTAGGCGCGCAGCGGCTTGCCGCGCATCAGCCGGCCGATGTTCTGATACACGGTGGTCGCCATCTGGTGCGCGGCCTGCGCGCGCGGCGGTACCGGGCGCTGCGATCCCGGCAGCAGGCAGTAGCAGCAATCCCCGATCGCGAAGATGCGATCGTCGCGCGTGGTCTGCAGCGTCGGGCGCACCACCAGCTGGCGCGACGGTGTGGTCTCCAGACCGCCGATGCTGTTGAGGTAGTCGGCGCCGCGCACGCCGGCCGCCCAGATCTTCAGGTCCGCGGCGATCGATTCCCCGCCCTGGGTCTGGATCCATTCCGGCGTGACGCTGGTGACGCGCGTGTTGGTCAGGATGCGCACGCCCAGCGTTTCCAGTTCGGAGCGTGCCGCCTCCGCCAGTCGCTCCGGCAGCGCCGGCAGGATGCGCGGTCCGGCTTCGATCAGCGTCACTTTCAGGCGGCTCTCGTCGAATACCTCCAGTCCGTAGTAGCGCAGCGCGGAGGCGGCGTTGTAGAGCTCGGCCGCCAGCTCGACGCCGGTCGCCCCGGCGCCCACGATCGCGACGCGCACGTAGGCGTCGGCTGCAGGGTCCGCGCTCAGCGTGCGCGAGACGCGCAGGCACTGATTGAGCAGCTTGTTGCGAAACCGGTCGGCCTGCACCCGATCGTCCAGGAACAGGCAGTTCTGCGCGACGCCCGGGGTACCGAAGTCGTTGGTGATCGAACCGGTGGCGATGACCAGGTAGTCGTAGCCGGTGCGATGGCGTCCGATCAGCTCGCGCCCATCGTCATCCAGCAACGGTGCCACCACGATCTCGCGTGCGCTGCGGTCGATGGATTCCATGGCGCCGAAGAAGAAGCGGTAGCCCCAGCGGTGGCAGTGGCTGCGATAGCCGACCTCATCCAGGTTGGCATCGAGCGATCCGGCAGCCACCTCGTGCAGCAGCGGCTTCCAGATATGCGTCAGGTTGCGTTCCACCAGCAGCACCTCGCATTGTCCGCGCCCGTACTTGGCGCCCAGCCGGCTGACCAGCTCGAGCCCGCCGGCGCCCCCTCCCACCACGACGATCTGGGTCTTTTTCACCGGGCTCCGCTGCGATTGCGCACGCAGTGCGTATGGTAGCGCGAAAGACTGCGCAGCGGACATTCGCACCAAGGGTGGCACTCGTGTCCGATTGCGCGGTCTATAATCGGGCACTGGCGCGAAGGCCGCGGCGCACGGAGATGCGCAGATGAACTGGTGGAGCTGGATGATTAGCGGTGCGCTGCTGTTGGGCGCAGAACTGGGCCTGGTGAACGCACAGTTCTACCTGGTGTTCATTGGCGCCGCCGCGCTGGCGGTCGGCCTGGCCAGCGTAGCACTGCCGGTGCTGTCGCCATCGATGCAATGGGCGCTATTCGCGATCGTAGCCACGGCGTCGATGCTGTTGTTTCGCGCCCCGCTGTACCAGCGCCTGCACCGGCCGTCGGCGACACTGGTGCCGGGGCCACCTGGGGGTGTGCTGACGCTGCCACGCGCGCTCGATCCCGGTCAGAGCTGCCAGGTCGAGCACGGTGGCACCTTCTGGAACGTGTGCAATCACGGCGCGCTGCCGATCGCCGCCCACACCCGGGCTCGCATCGTCAGCGTGCAGGGCCTGACGCTGCTGGTGCAGCCCGACGCCTGACTCGCCTGCCAAAGGATCACCGCATGGCCACCACCTACGTGTTCGTCGTCCTCGCCGTCGTTGCCGTGATCGTCATCGGCAAGACCGCGATCGTGGTGCCACAGCAGAGCGCCTACGTGATCGAGGCACTGGGCAAGTACAGCCGTACGCTGCATGCCGGCTTTCACATTCTGATTCCATTCGTCGAGCGCCTGGCGTACCGCCACAGCCTGAAGGAGCAGGCGCTGGACGTGGCCGAGCAGATCTGCATCACGCGTGACAACGTGCAGGTCGGGGTGGACGCGGTGCTCTACATGCAGGTGCTCGATCCGCACCTGGCCTCTTACGGCATCACCAACTACAACTTTGCGATCGCACAGCTGGCACAGACGACGCTGCGCAGCGAGATCGGCAAGATCGAACTCGACCGCACCTTCGAGGCCCGCGGCATCATCAACGCCAACGTGGTCGCCGAACTCGACAAGGCCTCGGTCGCCTGGGGCGTGAAGGTGATGCGCTACGAGATCAAGAACATCGCCCCTCCCAAGGACGTGCTGTCGGCGATGGAAAAGCAGATGCGCGCCGAGCGCGAGAAGCGCGCGGTGGTGCTGGCGTCCGAGGGCGAACGCGACGCCAAGATCAACGCCGCCGAAGGCGACAAGCAGCGCGTCATCAAGGCCTCCGAGGCCAGCAAGCAACAGCAGATCAACGAGGCGGAAGGGCAGGCGGCGGCGATCCTCGCGGTCGCCACCGCGACTGCCGCCGGACTGCGCAGCGTGGGCGCGGCTCTGGGCGAGCGCGGTGGCATCGAGGCGATGCAACTGCGCATCGGCGAGGAGTACGTGCGGCAGTTCGGCAAGCTGGCCAAGGAGAGCACCACGCTGGTCGTACCGGGGAACCTGAGCGACCTGGCCTCGGTGGTCAGCATGGCGACCAGCATCGTGCGCCGGACGACGGCCGACTGAGCAGCGCAGCCGTGCGCCGCGCGCGCAGCGCAGGCGCGGCGCCTCGCTAGTTTTTCAGGCCGTAGCCGGTGCGGAAGATCCAGGTCACCAGCACCAGGCACACCGCCAGCAGACCGAGCGTCATCGCCAGGCTGATCGCAACCCGCACGTCGGACACGCCATAGAAGCTCCAGCGAAAGCCGTTGATCAGGTAGACCACCGGATTGAACAGCGTGACCGCGCGCCAGGCGGCGGGCAACATGCTGATCGAATAGAACGCCCCACCCAGGAAGGTCAGCGGCGTGATCACCAGCATCGGGATGAACTGCAGCTGCTCGAAACCGTTGGCCCAGACGCCGATGATGAAGCCGAACAGGCTGAAGCTGGTGGCCGTCAGCAGCAGGAACGACACCATCCAGGCCGGGTGGAGGATCCGGATCGGGACGAATATCGACGCCGTCGCCAGGATGATCAGGCCGAGGATGATCGACTTGGTGGCCGCCGCGCCGACGTAGCCGAGCACGATCTCCAGCGCCGATACCGGCGCCGACAGCAGCTCGTAGATGGTGCCGGTGAACTTCGGAAAGTAGATGCCGAACGAGGCATTGGAGATGCTTTCGGTGAACAGCGACAGCATGATCAGCCCCGGCACGATGAACGCGCCGTAGCTGACGCCGCCGAGCAAAGCGATGCGCGACCCGATCGCAGAGCCGAACACGACGAAATACAGCGAGGTCGTGATCACCGGCGTCACCACGCTTTGCACCAGCGTGCGCAGGAAGCGCGCCATCTCGAAGCGGTAGATCGCCGCCACGCCGCGGTGGTTGAATACCAGCGGATTCATGCGGGCAACGCCGCCCGATTGCTCACCAGGCTCACGAAGATATCCTCCAGTGAGCTCTGGTGGGTATTGAGGTCCTTGTAGCCGATGCCCAGCTCGCCCATGCGTCGCAGCAGTGCCGAGATGCCGGTGCTCTCGGCGTTGATGTCGAAGCTGTACAGCAGCTCATTGCCATCCGCCGCCAGCTGCAGCTGCCAGTGCGCAAGAGCTTCCGGGATGTGCGTCATGCGCTCCTGAAGTTGCAGCGTCAGCTGCTTGCGGCCCAGTTTGCTCATCAGCCTCACCTTGTCCTCGACCAGGATCAGCTTGCCGCGGCTGATGACGCCGATGCGATCGGCCATCTCCTCCGCCTCCTCGATGTAATGCGTGGTCAGCACGACGGTGACGCCGCTGTCGCGCAGGCCGCGCACCAGCGCCCACATGTCACGCCGCAGCTCCACGTCCACGCCCGCGGTCGGCTCGTCTAGAAAAAGTATCTCCGGCTGGTGCGACAGCGCCTTGGCGATCATCACACGGCGCTTCATGCCGCCCGACAGCGTCCTGATGCGGTCCTTGCGCTTGTCCCACAGCGACAGGTCGCGCAGCAGCTTCTCCAGGAACGCGGCGTCCGGTTTGCGTCCAAACAGTCCGCGGCTGAACTTCACGGTGGCCAGCAGCGTCTCGAACGCATCCGTGCTCAGCTCCTGCGGAACCAGGCCAATGCTGCTGCGCGCCGCGCGGTAATCGCGCGTGATGTCGTGGCCGTTGACCGTCACGACGCCGGAGCTTGCGGTTACGATGCCGCACACGATGCTGATCAACGTCGTCTTGCCGGCGCCGTTCGGTCCCAGCAGCGCGAAGATCTCGCCGCGACTGATCTGCAGGTTGATGTCGTCGAGCGCCTTCAGGCCGCCGGGGTAGGTCTTGGTGAGGTTTGAAATCGACAGCGCGAATGCCATGAGCGCGACTGTAGCGTAACGGCGCAGCCGTCAGTAGTCGCCGCGCCCGATGCGCTCGATCTGCTGCCGCAGCAGCGCCAATTCGCGCTCGAGCGCCGTCACCCGATCGGCCAGTGCGTCATCGGCCGCGGCGGGCGCGAGCATCTGCGATACGTCTGGCGCGGCGGCAGCGGTCCCGGCAAGCGCGACATGGCTGGCGGGCGCGGCAGTGGCCGACGGCGTGTCGCCGGCCGACCCCTGCAGTGCCGATGCATCGGTGCCGAACAGGTGCACATAGCGGGCTTCGCGCCGGCCGGGCTCGCGCGCCAGGCGCCGCACCAGTGGACCGGATTCCCGCGCCGCCAGTGCCTCCAGCGCCGCCTCGACCTGCGCCGCGTCGCTGAACTCCGCCATGCGCGCGGCGCGACTGCGCAGTTCGCCCGGCGTCTGCGCGCCACGCAGCAGCAACTCGCACACGATGGCGCGCTCCTGCGGCGTGAACTGGAACACGCTGAACTCGGTATTGCAGAAGCGCTGCTGGTATTTTGGCACCCGGCTGCCGAAACCGGATCGTTCCAGTACCAGGTGCTTGCGCGATAAACCATCGATCAGCGCTTGCACCTCGGTCTCGGGCAGCGCCAGCACCGGATCCCGGTTGCTCTTCTGGTTACAGGCGTTGGTCAGCGCATTGAGCGACATCGGATATTGTTCCGGAGTTGTGAGCTGCTTCTCGACCAGGCAGCCGAGGACGCGCTGCTCCAGCGCCGACAGTTCGACTTTCACGCTGCGGGCTCAATATTCATGCCGCGAGTATAGGGGTAGAATGGAGCCGTGATGCGAACCGCACATAGCGCCGTCGGACACGCTCGCCTGGTCGAGCAGGTGGTGTCCGGTGAGCGCTCGGCGCAGCTCGACGTACGGGTGCGCGACTCCTGGCGCCGCTGCCTGTCGGATTACCACATGAGTCCCGACCAGTCGGAGCATCCGGCCGTGGTGTCGGTGGCGCAGCTGCGCCAGCGCCGCGACCGCATCGATCCGCTGTGTTCGATCGCCCGGGTGGAGATGGCCGCGCTGGCACGGCTGCTCAACGCGCCGGTGGGTGTGATGCTCACCGATCACGAGGGCGTCATCCTCGGCTATACCGGCGCGGCCAATTTCGCCGAGATCGCGCGCCGCGCGGGCCTGCGCGAAGGCGCGATCTGGAGTGAGTCGGCGCAGGGCACCAACGGCATGGGCACCTGCCTTGCCACCCGCGAGCCGGTTCTGATCGAGACCGACGAGCACTTTCTGGCCAGGAACGTGGCATTGACCTGCTGTGGCGCGCCGATCCTGGACAGCCGCGGCATGCTGGTCGGGGCGCTCAACATCTCCGGTCATCTGCGGCTGTCGGCGGCGCCGACGCTGGCACTGGTGCGCCTGGCGGTACAGAACATCGAGAACCGCGCGCTGCTGGCGCAGCACTGCGGAGAGCACTTGCTGCGCTTTCACCCGCACCGCGAATTCATCTCGACGGCGGGCGAGGGGATACTCGCCATTGCGGACGATGGCCACATCGTCGGTGCCAACCTGGCGGCGCTGGAGTGGCTCGGCGTCCCTGCCCACGACGCGCTATGCGGACAGCCGGTGGAGCAGGTGCTCGGCCTGGATTTGCCCGCACTGGAGGGACTGCGCGCCGATCCGGCGTCGGCACGCGCTCTGCCGCAGCGCGATCGCGGCTCGCTGTGCTTCGGCATCGTCCAGGCGCCACCGGTGTCGACCCGCTGCCTGTCGGGTGGCAGCCGCGGCGTGCGCGCCGGTAGCATGGCGGCGGCGCCGCGTCCTGATGCGCTGGCTCAGGCGGAGCGCAAGGTGCTGCGCGAGGTTCTGGAGGCCAGCCGATGGAATGTCAGCCTGGCCGCCGCGCAGCTCGCCATGAGCCGCCGCACGCTGCACCGCAAGCTCAAGGCGCACGGCATCCGTCGCCCTTCGGACGCGCACGACGCCGGCGCTGGCGGCTGACGCGGCAGCGACTGGCGCCCTGCGCCCACTGGGTCAATCCTGGCGCACAGTTTTGGGGCGGCGAGGTTCGCTCTAAGATCGGGGATGATCGCCGCTCCCATCAGCTGCCCACGGATGTAACGACCTTGGAAACCCTCAGCGAGCATCGATGTTTTGACGGCGTCCAGGGTTTCTACCGCCATGACTCGAGCACCATCGGCCTGCCGATGCGCTTTGGTGTGTATCGCCCGCCGCAGGCAGCGCAGGCTCCGGTGCCGGTGCTGTTTTTCCTCGCCGGCCTGACCTGCACCGAAGAGACCTTCACCATCAAGGCCGCAGCGCAGCGCAGCGCCGCGGAGCTGGGACTGATGCTGGTGACCTGCGACACCAGCCCCCGTAATACCGGTATCGCCGGCGAGGCGGACGACTGGGAATTCGGCGCCGGCGCCGGGTTTTATGTCAACGCGACGCAGGAGCCCTGGTCGCGCCACTTTCGCATGTACGACTATGTGCTGCAGGAACTGCGCGCCACCGTGCTGGCGAACTTCCCGGCGCAGGCGGATCGCATCGGAATCTTCGGCCACTCGATGGGCGGACATGGGGCGCTGGTGCTGGCACTGCGCAATCCGCAGGTTTACCACTCGGTATCCGCGTTTGCCCCGATCTGCTCCCCGACCCGCTGTGCCTGGGGTCAGAAGGCGTTGCCGCGCTACCTGGGTCCCGAGCGCGCCGCCTGGGCGCAGTACGATGCGGTGGAACTGCTCACTGCCGCGGGGCGGCAGGTATTTCCGCAGATCCTGGTCGATCAGGGTCTGGCGGACAAGTTCCTGCACCAGGGGCAATTGCTGCCGGAACTGCTGCAGACCGCCTGTGACTCGGTCGGCCAGCCGCTGCAGCTGCGCCGCCATGAGGGCTACGACCATGGGTACTATTTCATCGAAACGTTCATCCGCGACCACCTGCTGTTCCATGCGGCCGCGCTGGCCGCCACGGCCGTGACTGGCGCCCAGCCGCGGTCCTGAGCTGCGAGTAGAATGCAGCGCATCGAGAGCGGGCCGGTGGCACGCCGGTCCGGCGCATCGCACCCAAGGAGCAATGCTTTGGCCGTATCCACCCCAGTGCAGCCCACTGCCGACCAGCCCCTGGTCCGCGAGGGGCAGGTGCGCGATGCACTGGTTCCCGTCATGGCGCGGCGCATCGAGGGTTCGACCTCGGCACCGGTGCGCGAGACGCTGGCGGCCGAAGTGCCGGTGGCAATGCAGTACAACGCCCGACCGCACGCGGTCATGATGGCCACGCCGTCGGATCTGGAAGATTTTGCCTATGGCTTCGCGCTTACCGAGCGCATCGTCGCGGCGGTGTCGGAACTGACGCTGGCCGATACGCTCTGGACCGCGCATGGCGTGGCGCTGCAGATGCTGATTCCGCAACAGCGCTTCCTGCTGCTGCAGAGCCGGGAGCGTAACCTGACCGGCCGCACCGGCTGCGGGTTGTGCGGCACGGCGACCCTGGAGGCGGCGATCCGCCCGGTGCGCAAGGTCGATCCTGACGGCCCGCGGGCCGATGTTGCCAGTCTGCGCGACGGCATGCAGCGCCTGGCTGCGCTGCAGCCGCTCAATGATGCCAGCGGCGCGGTCCATGCGGCCGCGCTGCTGACCTCGGATGGCGCATTCATCGTGCGCGAGGACGTCGGGCGCCACAATGCGATCGACAAGGCGGTCGGCGCCGTGATGCGCGCCGGCCAGGTGCCGCACAGCCTGCTGGTGACTTCGCGCGCCTCCTACGAAGTGGTGCACAAGGCGGCGGAAGTCGGCTGCCGGCTGGTGGCGGCCATCTCCGCGCCGACCGCGCTGGCGCTGCGACTGGCGCAGGAGGCGGGCGTGACGCTGGTCGGCTGGACGCGCCCGCCGCGCCTGACCGTCTATTGCGGTGAGCTGTCGTGAGCGCCCGGCGATGAGCGCGCGCAAGCGGTTGCCGATCCCGATCCGGGTCGAACCCGGCTCGGACCTGGCGGCGGATGAGCGCGCCGTGGTGCTGGAGGCGGTGAACCGCCACCGCGCGCTCGAGGGTCCGTTGCTGCCGATCCTGCATGCGATCCAGGATCGGCTCGGCTGGGTCCCGCCGCGCACGCTGCCGCTGATCGCTTTCGAACTCAATCTGTCGCGCGCGGAAGTGCATGGCGTGGTGACGTTCTACCATTACTTCCGGCAGCAGCCGCCAGGCCGGCAGGTGATATTCCTGTGCCGCGCCGAGGCCTGCCAGGCAGTCGGTGCCGTGACCCTGGAAGCGCACGCCAAGCGGGCGCTCGGCACCGATTTCCATGGCACCACGGCCGATGGCCGCTTCACGCTCGAGCCGGTCTACTGCCTGGGCAACTGCGCCACCGGGCCGTCGCTGATGATCGATCGCGAGTTGCACAGCCACATGACGCCGGAGCGCTTCAACGAGCTGATCCGCAGCGAGCGGATCCAGGGCGCCGTCCCTGGCAGCGGCGAGGCGTCGTGACCACCAGGATCTATATCCCGCGCGAGGCGACCGCGCTGTCGCTCGGCGCGCAGCGCGTGGCGCAGGCAATCGCCGCCGAGGCCGCGCGGCGCGGACAGACGCTGCAGATCGTGCGCACCGGATCGCGCGGGCTGTTCTGGCTCGAGCCGCTGATCGAAGTCCAGGTCGGGGATATCCGAATGGGCTACGGTCCGGTGCAGATCGGCGACGTTCCCAGCCTGTTCGACGCAGAATTCCTGCAGGGTGCCCCGCACCGCCTGTACCTGGGTCCGGTCGAGTCGATCCCTTATCTTAAGAGTCAGCAGCGCCTGACCTGTAGCCGCCTGGGCGTGATCGATCCGGTGAGTCTGGACGACTACCGGACCCACGACGGCTACCGTGGGCTGGCCCAGGCGCTGGCGCTGGAACCGGAAGCGATTGTCCGGCAGGTGACCGAATCCGGGCTGCGTGGGCGCGGCGGCGCGGCGTTTCCGACCGGGATCAAATGGAAGACGGTGCACGATGCGCCGGGGGCGCAGAAATATATCGTCTGCAATGCCGATGAGGGCGATTCGGGCACGTTCTCCGATCGGTTGCTGATGGAAGGCGACCCTTTCTGCCTGATCGAGGGCATGACCATCGCCGGCCTGGCGGTCGGCGCGTCACGCGGATACATCTATCTGCGCTGCGAGTATCCGCATGCGCAGGCAACGCTCAGCGAGGCGATCGCCGCCGCCTATGCAGCCGGCTATCTGGGGGCAGAGGTGCTCGGTTCCGGTCGCGCGTTCGACCTGCAACTGCGCCTGGGTGCCGGGGCCTACATCTGCGGCGAGGAGACCTCGCTGCTGGAGTCGCTGGAAGGCCGCCGGGGCCAGGTGCGCTTCAAGCCGCCGCTGCCGGCGCTCAAGGGTCTGTTCGGCTGCCCGACCGTGGTCAACAATGTCATCACTTTTGCCAGCGTGCCGATCATCCTGCAGCGCGGAGCGGAGTTCTACCGCGATTACGGCATGGGGCGCTCGCGCGGCAGTCTGCCGATCCAGCTGGCCGGTAATGTCGCGCGCGGCGGCCTGGTGGAACGCGCGTTCGGCGCCACGCTGCGCGA
>Ga0116229_10010019_pt1 | contig 14313 bp, 14 predicted proteins | sample S1TSphgellanicum_3_FD_87313 | JGI IMG/M metagenome (GOLD analysis project Ga0116229, IMG submission 87313) | Host-associated microbial communities from peat moss isolated from Minnesota, USA - S1T2_Fc - Sphagnum magellanicum MG | ecosystem: Host-associated > Plants > Peat moss > Unclassified...
CTTACCTCGTGTCATGCCCCTCGCGCTCAGCGTTCTCGACCAATCTCCCGTGCTCGCCGGTGAGACCGCAGCCGATGCGATCGCGACCACGATCGCCCTCTGCAAGCACGCCGAGCGCCTCGGTTACAAGCGCTACTGGCTCGCCGAGCACCACGCGATGCGCGGACTCGCCGACGCATCCCCCGAGGTGCTCCTGGGCCGCCTCTCCGGCGAAACGACCAGCATCCGCATCGGAAGCGGCGGCATCATGTTGCCGCACTACACGTCGTTCAAGGTCGCAGAGACGTTTCGGATGCTCGACGCGCTCGCTCCGGGCAGAATCGATCTCGGCATCGGTCGCGCTCCCGGCGGCACGGGCCTCGTTTCCGCCGCGCTCGAGAGCCGAGACGTCGCGACGTTTCCCCGGCAGATTCAGGAGACGATCGCGTTCATGGACGCGACGATCCCCGAGAGCCATCCCTTCGCGCCGCTGCCGGTGATGCCGTCCGGCGCGACGTCGCCCGACGTGTGGCTCCTCGGCTCGTCCGAATACGGCGCGATGCTCGCGGCCGACCTCGGCCTGCCGTACGCGTTCGCACACTTCATCAGCGGCGATGCGCCGAGTACGCTCCAAGCGTATCGCGAGCGGTTCCGGCCGACGGCCAGAAATCCGCGGCCGTACTCCACGATCGCCGTAACCGCGGTCGTGGCGGCGACCGATGCCGAGGCCGAAGCCCTCGCCTTGCCGGTATCGCTGTGGCGCATGCGAGTGCTCCGCGGCCAACCGGGACCCGTTCCGTCGCGCGCCGAGGCCGAAGCCTATCCGTGGACGCCCCTCGAGCGATACGAGATCTCGCGCACGCGACGCGTGATCGCGGGCTCGCCCGAAACCGTGCGCGCGCGCATCGAGGCACTCGCCGAAGTGCACGAAGCCGACGAAGCGATGATCGTCACGATCGTGCCGGACAACGAAAGCCGGTTCCGCTCGTACGAGTTACTCGCCGACGCGTTCTCCCTGGGCGCGCTCGCCGCTTAACGCGCGGCGTGCCCGCCGAACGCAAGTCGTGGTGGACGGAGAGCCGTTCGTGCCGCAAGGCCGATGGCTCGCCCAAGGCCGCGTTCGCAACGAAACGTGCTGCACTGAAGGCGCTTCCGCCAACGTCGCGCGGACTCCACGCCTATCCCTGCGAGAAGCACGGCTGGCATCTCGGGCACGGATGATGCTGGTGCCGACCCCGTTCGGGCGCGATCTTTTCGTTGCGTGCGGCGAGGACGGCGTGACCGAAAGCCGCTTCGTCGCGCGCGCCCGGTCGAATTCGCGCGACGCGCCCGGCACGATGCCGCATCCTCTCCTTCGCGAAGTGAAGCGTCAACTCGATGCGTACTTCGCAGGCCGTCTGCGCTACTTCGATTTGCCGCTCGAGCTCGCCGGAACGCCGTTCGCCATCGACGTGTGGCGCGCGGTCGCGCGGCTTCCGGCGGGCACGCTCGCGTCGTACGCGGACATCGCGGCGGCGGTCGGGCGACCCACCTCGCATCGGGGCGTCGCTCGCGCGCTGGCTGCGACTCCGCTCGCACTCCTGATCCCGGCCCATCGCGTGATCGGCGCCGATGGGCGCATCAAAGGCGCGGCACTAGGCTCCATGCGACGGCGCCTCCTCGCATTCGAAGGGATCGAGATCCGCTAGGTTTCTACCTATTCCGTACGGGCGCGCGTCACCCAGACGCGTTGGATAGCGCCGTTTTCCGTTTCGTAGATCACGGCGACGTGTGCGTCGCGGCCGCTCGCCGTGTGGGTGATACGCTCCTCGTCGATCACGACGTTCCCCACGACGATGCGCTTCGCGATCTCGACGTGGACGTTCGGAGCGTTCGCGAAGAGCATCGCATAGCGCTCGTGCAACGCTTCACGACCGAACAAAAACAACTCGCCACCGAGATCGAAGAGCTGCATGTTCTCCGCGTAGACGGATGCGAACGCCTCGGCATCGTGTGCGTTGTACGCATCGATCTGACGCGCGACGAGTGATTCGGAATCGAGGGCTACGTTCAAGACGGGATCTCCGCTTCAGCATCGGCCGATGCCGGCCTCGACCCGTCGTTCGACGACTACCCGCGCAATAACCGTTCTTTCGCAGACCCTCGACTACGCGGCAGCGGGATGTCCCTTCGAACGCACGGCGAGATACGCGCCGATCGCGAAACCCGTGAGGTCGTCGTCGAGCGGCGGCAGGTTCGTCTCGGCGCAGATGGCGAGCGTGTGATAGTAGCCGCGAAGCGCCGCCGCGAACTCCGGGACGCCGGCTTTCGAGCGCCGGTGACGGCTCGCAACGGCCTCGGCGAACGCGCGCAATCGCGTTCGCGCCTCACTCTCGGCGGCGGCCGAACGATCGTCGAAAAGCGGGATGGAGTGGCGGTTCGGTATGGTCTTCATTGCATCGTCCTCCACCACACCTTACCCATCCAGTGTGCCAACATACTGGCATTGTGATTTGCCGCCCGGACCGACAAAGGTCGCGCCATATGCTCGAGGGTAGCTTCAACAGAACCGGTGTCGCGTAAGCGAGCCCGCGAGTGCGGGCTCGGGGGCCATCGGGGGGCACGCCGCCCCGATCTCAAAGAGAGCCCGCGAGTGCGGGCTCGGGGGCCATCGGGGGGCACGCCGCCCCGATCTCAAAGGAGCAAGACCGTGAGCGCATTCAGGATGCGTACGACCGCCGACGGCGCAACGATCGTGGAGTCCACGCTGGCGCTCGGACCGTATGCGCGCTCCGTCGGGGATGCGCTCGACGGCTGGGCCGCGCGGACACCCGATACCGTCTTTCTCGCCGAACGCGATGCGGCGGGTGCGTGGGCGACCCTGACGTACGGAGCGGCGCGCGAGCGCGTCCGTTCGATCGGCGCGGGCATTCTCGCAACCGGTGCGTCGGCCGAGGCGCCGATCGGAATCGTCGCGGAAAACGGCATCGAGCACGCGCTCGTGTCGCTTGCGGCCCAGTACGTCGGCGTGCCGGTATCCCCAATGTCCGTCGGCTACGCGAGTGCCGACGCCGACCCGAATCGCTTACGCGATCTGCTCGCGAAACTCGCACCGGCCTTCGTCTTCGCGAACGACGAGCGGATCGGCAAGCGCATCGAAGCCTTCGCGCGCGTCGTGAGTTCGGCGAGCGCCCTTGCCGGCGATCCCGCGGCGGCAGTAGCCGCGGCCGCACGCGTCGACGGCGACACGATCGCGAAGATCATGTTTACCTCCGGTTCGACCGGCACGCCGAAAGGTGTGATCACGACGCACCGCATGCTTTGCTCGAATCAAGCGATGCTCTCGGCCGCGTGGCCCGAGATCGCCGTCGAACGGCCGATCGTCGTCGACTGGCTCCCGTGGAGCCACTGCTTCGGCGGTAACCACAATTTCGGACTGGTCCTCTTCAACGGCGGTACCATGTACGTCGACGGCGGACGACCGATGGCCGGCCCCTTCGAGCGCACGGTCGAGAACGTTCGCGAGATCTCACCGAACGTGTTCTTCAGCGTGCCGCGCGGCTACGCGCTCCTCGTCGAGCGGCTCGTCGCCGACGATGCGTTTGCAGCGGCCTTCTTCTCACGCCTGACGCTCGTCTGCAATGCGGGCGCGAGCCTGCCCGATCCGTTACGCGAGGAAATTTTTCGGCTTGCGGCGCTCCACGCGGGCCGCACCGTGCGCGTGACGTCGTCGTGGGGCACGACGGAAACGGCTCCGCTCGCGACGACCTCGTGGGGCACGCCCGAACCGGACATCGACACGATCGGCACGCCGGTTCCCGGCGTCGAATTCAAGCTCTCGCCGACGGATGGCCGCAGCGAAATTCGCGTGAAGGGTCCGAACATCGCGCCCGGCTACTGGCGCGATCCCGAGGCGACGCGTTCCGCGTTCGACGAAGACGGATTCTATCGCACGGGCGACGCGGCGTCGCTCAAAAATCCGGCCGATCCCTCGCGCGGCATCGTTTTCGAAGGTCGGCTCGCAGAAAATTTCAAGCTCTCGTCCGGCACGTGGGTCAACGTCGGCGCACTTCGCCTCGCGCTGATCGAACGGGGCGCACCTCTTATCGAGGAGGTCGTAATCGCGGGCGCCGACCGCGATTCCCTCGCCGCGCTCGTCTTCTTCAGCCGCGCGCACGCCGCCGCGCTCGCACGACGTCCCGATGCGGACCACGCGGAGCTCGCTCGGCACGACGCCGTGCGCCGCTTCGTCGCCGAAACGCTCGCGCGCCACAACGCGGCAGCGCCGGCGAGTTCCACGCGCATCGACGTCGCGCTCTTGCTTCCCGAACCGCCGAATCGCGGCCAAGGCGAGATCACCGATAAAGGCACCGTCAACCAGCGCCGCGCGCTCGCACTGCGCGCCGATTCCGTCGCACGCCTCTACGCGCGAAGTGACGACGTCGTCGTTCCCCTCACGCCCGTCGCATCGATTTAGAAAACGAATAGGAGCTCACCATTTTGAACGCTACCGCCAACCGCCAGGTCAAACTCGCCGCGCGCCCCGTGGGGATGCCGAAGCGCTCCGACTGGGAATTCGTCACGAGCGACGTACGCGAGCCCGGCGAAGGTGAGGTACTCGTTAAGGTACTGTACCTCTCGCTCGATCCCGCAATGCGCGGCTGGATGAACGAAGGGCGTTCCTACATTCCGCCCGTGAAGATCGGCGAAGTCATGCGTGCCGGCGGCGCGGGCGTGGTGATCGCGAGCAACGATCCGACCTATACGATCGGAACGCACGTCACGGGCACGTTCGGCATTCAGGAATTCGCGACGGTCGCGGGCAAATCGCTGACCCGCGTCGACGCGAGCGCCGCTCCACTACCCGTGTATTTGAACGTGCTCGGTATGCCCGGCATCACCGCCTACTTCGGCCTGACCGATATCGGAAGACCGCAGAGCGGCGACACCGTCGTCGTGTCCGGAGCTGCCGGGGCGGTCGGCATGACGGTCGGCCAGATCGCGAAGATCCTCGGTTGCCGAGTCGTCGGCATCGCGGGCGGCCCCGAAAAGTGCGCGTTCGTACGCGACGAACTCGGCTTCGACGCGGCGATCGATTACAAGTCCGAAGATCTCGGAGCGGCCCTGCGTGCGAATTGCCCCGACGGCATCGACGTGTACTTCGACAACGTCGGCGGCGAAACGCTCGACGCATGTTTGGCGCGCCTGGACCGCGGCGCGCGCGTCGTGATCTGCGGCGCGATCTCGCAATACAACAACACGACGCCGGTCAAAGGCCCGAGCAACTATCTCTCGCTGCTCGTCAATCGCGCGAGCATGCAGGGTATGGTCGTCTTCGATTACGCCGCACGTTATGGCGAAGCGGTGCGAGCGATGGCGGCCTGGATCGCCGAGGGGAAGCTCAAATCGCGCGAAGATATCGTGAGCGGCGGCGTCGACGCGTTTCCGGAAACGCTCCTGCGCCTCTTCAAAGGCGAAAACTTCGGCAAGCTCGTCCTTCAGGTTGCCGACGCATGAGCGCCGCGGGCGCGGTTACGAGCCGGTGCCGAAGTCGTAGAAGACGCGAATGACGTTGCCGTCGAGATCGGCGGCCATGAATTCGCGTATGTTCCAAGGTTTGTCCGCCACGCCGGACACGATGTGCGCGCCTGCGGCCTTCCATTGTGCGAAGAGCTCGTCGACCTCGGTCTTGCTATCGAGATTGATCCAAAAGAGCGTGGGGCTCGCGTTTCGGTTCGAGTCTCGGAAGGATGGGCTCGCGATGAACAGTCTGCAATTTCCCCGCGAGACGCCCGCGATGCCGTCTCGATCGCTCACCCAATCGAGCGTAAAGCCGAACGCGTCCACATAGTACTCGATGGCTTTCGCGATGTTGGCCGCGGGGATTTCCGGAACCGGAGCGGGGAACGTCAATCTTACGATTCGGCGGGACCGGCAAACAAGACGAGGTTTCCGTCGAGGTCGATCACGACGAAGGTCGTCGCTCCCCACGGCTCCTCTTTCAGGTCTTGATGAAACCGCACGCCGGCCGATGCGAAATCTCGAGCGAGTCGCTCCATCTCGCCGACGCTGCCGACGGTGATCGACGCTGAGAGCAGGCTCTCTCGCTCGCGGACGTCACCGGCGAAGACAGGTTCGGTGACCGCTCGCAGGTTGAGACGCGCATCGTCGCGGCGAACCTGCCCGTAGAATGGTGGATCGCCGTAGACGAACGCGATCTCGAACCCGAGCTTCGAGGTAAAGAACGCGCACGACGCCGATACGTCGGCCACGTAGAGTTGCGCTTCGGTCGAACGAAGGACCGGCTTGTCGGTGGCCGTCGTTTTTACCATTACGACCGATACGCGCTGCGGATATATTGTCCTACGGAGCGTTGCGTGTTGAAATACGAGGCATTGAACGCGATCGCTCCGCGCATCACCCGCGCGTACCCCTCGGGATCTCCGTAATAGAGCGGCACGATGTCGTGCTCGAGTTTGTCGTAGAGGCTCGCGGCGTCGGCCGCGTTCGCTTCGTCGCCCACGAGGGGCGTCGTCTCTTCACCGATGGCCCACCCGGTGCGGCCCTCGATGCAGCCCTCGACCCACCAGCCGTCGAGCGTGCTGAGGCTCGGCACGCCGTTGAGCGCCGCCTTCATACCGCTCGTACCCGACGCCTCGAGCGGCGGCCGCGGCGTGTTGAGCCACAGGTCGACGCCCGCGACGAGCCGCTGTGCGAGCGCGATCTCGTAATTCTCGAGATAGACGATCCGCAGCGTGTCGTCGCCCAGTTGCGCGGATGCCTCGAAGATCCGTCGGATCACGGCCTTGCCCTCCGCATCGTGCGGATGGGCCTTGCCGGCGAAGATGAACTGCAGCGGACCGGCGTTCCGCGCGACGGCACGCAGGCGCTCGACATCCCAAAACGCGAGATACCCGCGCTTGTATTCGGCAGCGCGGCGCGCGAAGCCGATCGTGAAACGCGACGTGTCGAGCGAGACGTTCGCGCGTTTGCGCACCTCGAGCGCGAGTTGATCTTTCGCGGCGCGATGCGCGGCGCCGATCTCGTCGAGCGAGATCCCGACGGCATGCCGCAGGTAGTCGTTGTCCGTGCGCCACTCCGGCATGTGCCGATCGAAGAGGACCGCGAACGATGGCGCCGTCCACCGAACGGCGTGCACGCCGTTCGTGATCGCGTGGATCGGATCGCCCGGAAAGAGCGCACGCGAAACCTCGGCGTGACGCATCGCGACGCCGTTGACGTAATTCGAGCCGCGTAGCGCGAGGTACGTCATGTTCACGAATCCGTCTCGCAGCCCACCGACCCGCTCGATCAACGCGGTACGCCCGCCGCCAAGTACCGATTCGGCGAGAGCGCGATCGAAGCGATCGTGTCCCGCCGGAACCGGCGTGTGGGTCGTAAAGGCGAAGCGCTTCCGCACGGTCGCGAGATCCTCGCTCGTCGGTTCGTGGACCCCGCGCGCGAACAAGCGCGCCTCGAGCGCCGCGGAGACCAGCAGCGCCGAGTGGCCCTCGTTCATGTGGAACGTCCCGATCGTCTCGATCGCGCCGAGCGCTTCGAGCATCGCGTAGCCGCCGAACCCGAGTACCGCCTCTTGGCACAGCCGATAGCGGCCGTCGCCGCCGTAGAGCGCGTTCGTCAGCGAGCGATCGTACGGATCGTTCCCTTCGAGATCCGTATCGAGCAGATACACCGGCACGACGAATCCGGATTGCCCGACGAGGTCGTACCGCCAGGCGGCGATCTCGACGCTCCGGCCCTCGATATGAATGCGCGCCGTTCGGTCCACGCGCACGAGGCGCGTGCGCGGGTCCCATTTCTCCGCGGACTCGCTCTGATTTCCGACCGCGTCGAGCGACTGCGAGAAGTACCCATCGCGGTACAGCAGCGTCACCGCGATGGTCGGAAGCCCGAGGTCGGCCGCCGATCGCAGCATGTCGCCGGCGAGGATGCCGAGCCCTCCGCTGTAGGTCGGGAGCGCGGCGTCGAGCGCGATCTCCATCGAAAAGTAGGCGACGCGGCGCGGTTCGGGGACGGCGTGAAGACGGGCTTCTCCGGGCGTCCGCTCGTGGGCGGGCTGTTGCGAGGGGGTCATGACGCTTGCTTCGACGGCGAGCCACCTATCTACGCCCATGAAACAAACTTTTACACTTCTCGCACCGTCGTGGCACGTTTGCGCGCCCGAACGAGGCGGTAGCGCAGCGGATCGATGCGATAGGTTTTTCGCCGGAATTCGAACGTGAAGCCCGGCCAGAGGGCCGTGTTCTTCCCATTCGCATCGAGATACCAACTGCGGCATCCCGAGGTCCACACGGTCCGCTCCATCCGCCGCTGAAGTCCCACGTTGAACGCGCGTTGAACGTCGGGCCGCACGTCGAGAGCCGGCACGCTCCGACGTCGCAAGAATCTCAGCGCGCTCAGCACGTAATTGATCTGCGACTCGATCATGAAGATCATCGAACTGTGGCCGAGCCCCGTATTCGGCCCGACCAGCATGAAGAGATTCGGGAAGCCGGCGACGTTGACGCCGAGAAACGCTTCCATGCCGTCGCGCCACGCCTCGTCCAGCGTTTTCCCGCCGGCACCGACGATACGAACGCTGCCCGTGCCTTCTTGCGCGCGAAAGCCGGTGCCGTAGACGATGACGTCGGCGTGATGGCGCACACCGTCCGACGTGACGACCGCGTCGCGCTCGATCCGCGCGATCGGCGTATCGACCACCGCGACGTTCTCACGCGCGAGCGCGGGATAGTAGTCGTTCGCGATCAGCACGCGCTTGCACCCCATGCGATAGTCCGGCACGAGTTTCGCGCGTAGATCCGAATCGGCGACCTGCCGCTCGAGATGACGGCGTGCGAGTTTCTCCGTTTGCGCGAGAAGTCGCGGATTCACGGTGAAGCCGATCGCGCGCACCTCGTGCGTCCAATAGGTGAACGTCCGAAGCGCCCACGCGTAGCCGGGCACGAAGCGTCGCAGCGCGCGGGCCGCGGGCCCGACGGGCAGATCCGGTTTGGGAAGTATCCACGGCGGCGTTCGTTGGAAAAGTGAAAGCGTACGCACGTGCGGAGCGATCTGCGGAACGAGCTGGATCGCGCTCGCGCCCGTTCCGACCACCGCGACGTCGCGACCCGCGAGCGGAACGTCCCGCCAGGTCGCGGAGTGAAACTGCGGCCCGGCGAACGCGTCGCGACCCGGGATATCGGGGACGTACGGATTGCTCAGGCCGCCCATCGCGGAGACGAGGACGCGCGCGACGTACGTGGGGCCGTCCTTCGTCGCGACGACCCACACGGCGCGCGCTTCATCGTAGCGCGCCTCCACGACTTCGGTACCGAGGCGAACGTGCGACTCGATGCGGAAACGGCGCGCGCAGTCGCGCAAGTAAGCGAAGATCTCGGGCTGCGTCGGATACGTGCGGCTCCAGTCGGTCTTCGGCGCGAACGAAAACGAATAGAGCATCGCGGGGATGTCGCAGGCGCATCCGGGATAGCGATTGTCGCGCCACGTGCCGCCGATTTCGGCGGCACGTTCGAGGACGACGAAGCGCTCGTTACCCGCACGCTTCAGGCGAATCGCCATCCCGAGCCCGGCAAATCCGGATCCAACGATGACGATGTCGGTCGCGACGGTGCGGGTCATACGAGCGTTTTTCCGGGACCCGTCGCCGCGGCCTTGCTGCGCCCGAACGGAACGGGCGACTCGCGCGACGTATGGCCCGCAGCGATGGAAGCTCGTGTTCTCGACGACGGCACGATGTCGTACCGCGTGCTTCCGGCCCAGGACGCGCCCGCGGCTGCGGTGCTCTTCGCGCATGGGTTTGCGGAGAGCGCGATGCGGCACGCGGCGACGCTCGACGCGTTCGCTCGAGCCGGGATCGCCGCGTACGCGTATGATCTGCGCGGCCACGGACGTTCGCCCGGTTCGCGCGGTTTCATCCGACGGTTCGACGATCTTCTCGCCGCGTCGTCGATCGCACGCGCCTGGGTCCTCGCCGACAGTCCGGGCGTTCCGCTCTTCATGATGGGGTATTCGCTCGGCGGCCTCGTCAGCGTGCGCAGCGCGGAACGCGATCCGGGCGACCTCGCGGGCGTCGTCCTGATCGCGCCGGGATTCGAAATCGCGCACGACCTGCCCGCGGTCGTGCGACGCCTCGGCATCGTGGTCGGCGACGTCGTGCCGCACGTCCCCGTCGCACGCCTGCGCCTGAAACATCTGAGGCCGGACGAACCGCGTACCGCGAGCATCATCGACGCGCTCCTACCGCGCGATCCGCTGATTCCGGCACGAACGGCGGGCGAATTGATTCGCGCATCCGATGCGGCATTCGCAGCCGAGGGCGAGTTCCGTTCTCCGGCGCTCGTCCTACACGGCGACCTCGATCGTGTCGTCCCGCTCGCGAGCGCCCGTCGTTTCGTCGAACGCGCGAGCCTCGCCGACACGACGCTCGACATCATCCCGGGCGGCCACCACGATCTCTTGCACGGTCGCGATGCGGACGCGGTGCGCGCTCGCGTCCTTGCATGGATTCACGCGCACGCGCGATAAGGGGGCGGGCGATGAGCGACGATTTGGTGCTTCGTCTTCCGAAGGCGGAGCTGCACCTGCATATCGAGGGCACCCTCGAACCGGAGCTCCTCTTCGCGCTCGCCGAGCGAAATCGGATCGCGTTGCCGTACGCGAATCTCGCGGCGCTCCGCGAGGCATACGCGTTCACGAACCTGCAATCGTTCCTCGACGTGTACTACGCCGGCATGGCGGTGCTCCGCACGGAGCGCGATTTCTTCGATCTCACGGATGCATATCTCGCGCGGGCGCGTGCGGCGGGCGTCGTGCACGCCGAGATCTTCTTCGACCCGCAGGCACATCTCGCGCGGGGCGTCGCGTTCGAAACCGTCCTCGACGGTATCGACGATGCCCTTCACCGGAGCGAGCAACGCCACGGGATCACGACTCGCCTGATCATGTGCTTCTTGCGCGACCGTAGTCCGGTCGAAGCGATGACCGTGCTCGAGCGCGCGTTACGCTTCGGCGACCGCATCGCGGGCATCGGCCTCGATAGTGCCGAGGCCGGCAATCCGCCGTCGCTTTTTACCGACGTCTTCGCACGGGCGCGCGCCGAGGGTTGGAAGACGGTCGCGCATGCCGGTGAGGAGGGCCCGCCCGCGTACGTGCACGAGGCGCTCGACCTCCTCGGCGTCTCCCGTATCGACCACGGCGTGCGAAGCCTCGAAGATCCCGTGCTCGTGGCACGGTTGCGCGACGAACGCATTCCGCTGACCGTCTGTCCGTTCTCGAACGTGCGCCTGCACGTCGTCGAACGTCTCGAAGACCATCCGTTGCGAGCGATGCTCGAAGCCGGTCTGGTCGCGACGGTGAACTCGGACGACCCGGCGTATTTCGGCGGCTACGTCGACGACAATTTTGCCGGAACGGCCGCGGCGCTCGGGCTCCAACACGACGATCTCGTGCGGCTCGCCCGCAACAGTTTCGAGGCGTCGTTCATCGATGCCGAGACGCGGAGCACCTACCTGAAGCGCCTCGCGGAGGTCGCGGCATCGGCCTCCGAAGGGTGACGCGTCTACGTCGCCGCGCCGCGGCGCCCACCCTTCGACACCGCGTACGCCTCGGCTGCATCGCGCCCGCCGAAGGTCCCAAAGCCGGGCGGCCGGATTCGTTAACTGGTCGAGCATGAGAATGACCGACGTCGAACGCGACAAGCTGCTGCTCACGGTCGCCGCGGACCTCGCGGAGCGCCGCCGCGCACGCGGGCTCAAACTCAACTATCCGGAATCCGTCGCAATCCTTTCGTGCTTCGTGCTCGAGGGCGCGCGCGACGGACGCACCGTCGCGGATCTCATGGATGCGGGTTGCCGCGTCTTGACGCGCGCCGACGTGCTGGAAGGCATCCCCGATATGCTCGACGAGGTACAGATGGAGGCGACGTTTCCGGATGGGACCAAACTCGTGACGCTGCACCAACCGATCCGATGACGCCGGGCGAAGTCCTGACGCAAGACGGCACGATCGAACTGCGCGCGGGGCGCGCGCGAACGACCGTCCGCGTGCGCAACGATGGAGACCGCCCGATTCAAGTCGGCTCGCACGCGCATTTTTTTGAAGTGAATGTCGCGCTCGCATTCGACCGAGCGGCCGCGTACGGAACGTTCCTCGATATCCCTGCGGGGACCGCGATCCGTTTCGAGCCGGGCATCGAGCACGAGGTCGTACTCGTCGCGATCGGCGGAGCGCGCGCCGTCTTCGGGTTGCGCGGCCTCGTCGATGGTGCGCTCGATGCGTGAGCGCGCGTGAAGATTTCACGCGCCGCCTATGCCGCGCTCTACGGGCCGACGACGGGCGACCGCGTTCGACTCGGCGATACGGCACTTACGATCGAAGTGGAAGGCGACCTCACGCACTACGGCGACGAGATCACGTTCGGCGGCGGCAAAGTGATTCGCGACGGCATGGGTCAGCATCCGACGGCGACGCGCGACGACGGCGTCTTGGATACCGTGATCACGAACGCGCTGATCCTCGATCACAGCGGCATTTATAAGGCCGACGTCGGTCTACGCGACGGCCGCATCGCCGGAATCGGCAAGGCCGGCAATCCGCTCGTGATGGACGGCGTGAGCGAGGGCATGATCGTCGGCGCAGCGACGGAAGTGATCGCGGGCGAACGGCATATCTTGACCGCGGGCGGCATCGACGCGCACGTTCACCTCATCTGTCCGCAACAGGTTGCCGCCGCGATCGGCAGCGGGATCACGACGATGATCGGCGGCGGAACGGGGCCGGCCTCCGGCACGAGCGCGACGACGTGCACGCCGGGGGCGTGGCACATGGCGATGATGTTCGAAGCGGTCGAATCGCTTCCGGTGAACGTGGGATTTCTCGGCAAGGGCAACGCGTCGGGCGAAGGGGCGCTCCGCGAACAGGTCGCCGCCGGCGCGATCGGCCTGAAGCTGCACGAAGATTGGGGCTCGACACCGCGCGCGATCGACACGGCGTTACGCGTCGCCGACGAATGCGACGTGCAGGTTGCGATCCACACGGATACGCTCAACGAGATGGGGTTCGTCGACGATACGATTCGCGCGATCGGCGGCCGCACGATTCACACCTATCACACCGAAGGCGCCGGCGGCGGCCACGCGCCCGACATCATCAAGATCGCTTCGGAACCGAACGTGCTGCCGTCGTCGACGAATCCCACGCGACCCTTCACGCGGAATACGCTCGCCGAACATCTCGACATGCTGATGGTCTGCCATCATCTCGATCCGCGTATCCCCGAGGACGTCGCGTTCGCCGATTCGCGCATTCGCGGCGAAACGATCGCCGCCGAAGACATCCTCCACGATCTCGGCGCGCTCAGCATGATCTCGTCCGACTCGCAAGCGATGGGCCGCGTTGCCGAAACGATCGTCCGCACGTGGCAGACGGCGCACAAGATGAAAGTTCAGCGCGGCTCCCTTCCCGGGGACGGTGCCGCCGACAACGTGCGCGCGAAGCGCTACGTGGCGAAATACACGATCAATCCGGCGATCACGCACGGCATCTCGCACGTCGTCGGCTCGGTCGAAGTCGGCAAGATGGCCGATCTCGTTCTTTGGAATCCCGCATTCTTCGGGTACCGTCCGGAGCTCGTGCTCAAGGGCGGCGCGATCGCGTACGCCGCGATGGGCGATCCCGCCGCTTCGATCCCGACGCCGCAGCCGGTACGGATGCTGCCGATGTGGGGCGCGTTCGGCCGGGCGCCCGCGCGTACGGCCCTCACGTTCGTCTCCGCGCTCGCGCTCGCGTCCGGCGTGCGCGAGCGTTACGGCGGCGAGCGCGTCCTCGAACCCGTCCGCGTGACGCGCGGGATCGGCAAGGGCGATATGATCCACAACGCCGCCCTGCCCCGCATCGAGGTCGATCCGTCGACGTACGAGGTGCGCGCCGATGGCGAGTTGCTGACCTGCGAGCCGATCGACGTGTTGCCGCTCGCGCAGCGCTACGCGCTCTTCTGATGGACGATCCGCAGATCGTTCTCGTGCGCGAGCCGCTCGGAAATCTCGCGACCTTCGCCGTCGGCGATCGTACGCTCGAGCGCGTTCGCATCGAAAGCGACGATCTCGCGAAGCGGATCCTGCGCTTGCGCGCCGAGCGCGGCGAATTCGGTATCCGTCTCGGAGGCGAAACGCGGTTGCGGGACGGCGACGTCGTGTATGCCGACACGTCGCACGTTGTCGCCGTATGCGTGGACGCGGACGACGTGCTCGTCGCTCGCCCGCATTCGATCGCGCAAGCGCTCGCCGTCGCGCACGCGCTCGGCAACCGACATCTTCCGATGCAGATCGACGGCGACGC
>Ga0116229_10010020_pt1 | contig 14312 bp, 10 predicted proteins | sample S1TSphgellanicum_3_FD_87313 | JGI IMG/M metagenome (GOLD analysis project Ga0116229, IMG submission 87313) | Host-associated microbial communities from peat moss isolated from Minnesota, USA - S1T2_Fc - Sphagnum magellanicum MG | ecosystem: Host-associated > Plants > Peat moss > Unclassified...
AGGCGATGCGCGGTGCTATCGTTTAGGCCACCGAAACCCGGGCGCCGGCAGAAAACCGCTGCCGAAGACCGTTTCACACCGCCGCTGACATTGCCCGCCCACCCGCCTTTTCTTCCCATGCGCATTCGAGCCCGGCCAGAAAAAATGCACCCAGCTCGGGTGCTGCTCTTCGCGCTTGTGCTGTGCCTGCCGCTTGGCATGGCCTTTGGCCAGGTCGTAGACGACAGTCCAGGTGCCGATGACGAAGCCAGCGCAACCGCGGCAGACGCGGCAAAAGCCGAGGCCGAACTCGCCATTGCCTTGCCGCCTGGCGCAAGCAAGGAGGACGAGATCGCCTATCTCGTTCGCCAGGATCGTGCCCTGCGCGTGCTCGGCCGTGGCGCGCAGCGCCTGCCGGGGCTGCGGCGCCTTGTCGATCTGACCCAGGGCACCAAGGAGGTGATGGCCTACTGGCCGTATCTGTGGCGCGAAGAATGGCGTTCGGGCAACCAGGCGCTCGCCTTTCAGATCGGCCATGACATCCTCGAGAGCAAACAGCCTGGCGGGCTCATGACGCAGGCCACGGTCGCAGCGCAGATGGCGTCGGACTACATCGTCGCCAACCAGGCAGAAAAAGCGCAGCCGATGATGGACACCGCCGAGAACCTGAGAAAGCGCTACCTGGCAGAGCCGCCAACGCCCTATCGCGAGCGCGCCAATGCCATCATCGACATCGAAGAATCGCAACTCCTGCAATACCAGGGCCGCTACAGCGAAGCTGAAAAGCGGCTGATCGCAGCCGAACGCGAGATCACCGACGAAATCGCCGTCTCCGAGAAAAACGACAGCGGCGCCAATCAGCTCAGCATCTATCAGTCGGACCTGTCGTGGGAGCGCACGGCCTTTGGTCGCCACGCCTCGATTCTGAGCTTGCTTGGCAAGAACGTCGAAGCCGAGACCATCGCCCGCGAGGGTCTGCGCCGCGCGCAAGCGCACCACACCCAGGGCCAGCCCCTTGGCGAATGGTATGAGCGCATCGCCATAGCCGCGCTTGGCGAGCGTCATTACCAGGAGGCCTTCGATGCCGCGAGCCAGGCCATCGAGCTCGCGCAAACCGGCGGCGCTGTCAAAGCCAGCTCGCAAAGCGTGCTGTTTGCCCGCAACACCCGGCTTGAGGCACTGCTTGGCCAGAAACGCTGGGCCGACGCCAGCGCCGAGTACGGGCTGATGCTCTCGGCCACGGCCGACGACGCAGTGGCGCGCCTTGCGGTCCAGTCAGCGCCCCTTGAAGGGCTCGTCAGGGCCAAGACCGGCGCTGCGTCCGCCGCAGTCGAGATGATGACCCGCAGCGTCAAATTTCGCACGCACATCTACGGCGAGAACAATCCGCGCACGATCGAGTCGCGCGCGGTTCTGGCCCTGGCGCTTGCAGCCAACGGCAGCACGGCTGCGGCACAGTCCGAATACCATGGGCTTTTCGCGACGCTGTTTTCAGGCGACGCTGACTACGCCGATTCGGCCCCGCGCGGCCTGCGCGGCTTTTTCCTGCCGATCGCGCTTGAAGGCTACCTCGACATGGTCGCAAGCGTTGCTTCGAGCGGCCCGGTTTCAGGCGAGATGCTAGGCGACGCCTTTCTGGTTTGCGACCGGCTTCGCGACACGCGCGTGCAAGAGGCCATCACTGACAGTGCACAACGCTCGCTGGTCGATGCCAACCCGGCACTGCTTGCTGACGTCAGACGCGAGCAGGATGCGCGCCTTGGACAACGGCGTGCGCTTGAGACGCTCGCCCAGCACGATCTCGATCTTGGCGAGGCCAAGAAAGCGCTGGCCAAGGCGAAAAGCGACAAGCTCGATCTGGCGTCCTATCTTGACAGGGTGAGAAGCCTCGAGGGCGAACTGGACAGCGCCAAAGCCGATGCGAGCAGCTTCTCGGCCAAGGTGGCTAGCGCTCGCGCGAGCCTGGCGCACGAATTTCCCGATTACCACGCGCTCGTCAATCCGAGGCCGATCGGCCCCGCCGAGATCGCCAGGCTTCTTGCCGATAACGAAGCGCTGGTCGCCATTTATACCAACGCGAGCCATTCCTTTGTCTTTGCCCTTGGCAAGACCGATGCGCCGGTGCTTGCCGTGACATCGTTCAATGAGGAGGCCGAGACGCGCGACGTCAAGGCCCTGCGCGATTCGCTCGCCCTCTCTGGCGCCGGCGCGGCCAAGGCGTTTGACTTCTCTGCCTCCTACGATCTCTACAGGAACCTGATCGAGCCGATCGCACCGGCCATCGCCAGGAGCCAGGCCGTGATCTTCGTGGCCAGCGGCCAACTCGGCCAACTGCCATTGGCCGTGCTCATCAGAAAGCCGACGACGACGCTGGAAGGCGCGCCCTGGCTTGTCGGCGACGTGGCGATCACGCACATCCCGAGCGCCACGGCCTTTGCATCGATTCGCGCCGACAGGCGCAAGGCGGGCGAGGCATCGCTGCCTTTCTTCGGCTTTGGCGCGCCCGACTTCGGCACGCACGCGAGCATCGTGCCGCCCCTTCCTGAGACCCGCGCCGAGATCCAGGCGGCAGCGCATGCGCTTGGCGCCGACCTCGCGCAATCGACCGCCTTCGGCACGGCGGCGACGCGCAGCGCGGCGCTGCAAACGCCGCTACAGGAGCGCCGCGTCGTCGAATTCGCAACGCACGGGCTGCGCGCAGGCGATCTTCCGACCCTGTCGCAGCCGGCACTCGCCATGGCCGATGCCGGGCCGAACGAGCCGTGGCTGCTCACCCTCGATGACGTGCTGTCGATGAAGCTCAAGGCACAACTGGTCGTGCTTAGCGCCTGCAATACGGCCTCAAGCGATGGCTTGAGCGCCGAATCGATTTCGGGCCTTGGCCGCGGCTTTTTCTTTGCCGGCGGGCACACCCTGCTGTTGACCCACTGGGAAGTCGAAACCGATGCGGCGCAGATGCTCGTCACCGATTTCTTTGGCGCCCATGCGCAAGGCGGGACGTGGGCGGGTGCCTTGCGCAGCGCACAAATAAAGATGATGACCGGAAGCAATGCGACCTTTCATCACCCGGCCTATTGGGCGCCCTATGCGCTTTTGGGCGACGGTGCGAGCTGAAACACCGGTGCGCGCATGAACATCCTGATTACCGGCGGCGCGGGCTTTCTTGGCCAGCGCCTCGTCGCTGAACTGCTGCTGCGAGGAGAACTCCGTGGCGGCGGCCTGGCGCCTCAGCCAATCACATCGATCACGGTTCTTGACGCGTTTGTCGATGGCATCACGCTGACCGACAGGCGCGTTCGCGTCATCAGGGGCGACATCGGCGATCCGGGCGTGCTCGCCAGCGTTCTTGATCAGGCCACGGCATCGATTTTTCATCTGGCCGCGGTCGTCAGCGGCGCCGCCGAGGCTGATTTCGATCTTGGCATGCGCGTCAATTTCGATGCGACGCGAATGCTCTTTGAGCGCTGCCGCGCGCTGGCGCATCGGCCGCGCCTGGTCATGGCGAGCTCGGTTGCGGCCTTTGCCAGTGCCGGCGCTGGCGCGATCGTTTGCGAAACCACCGCGCCCGCGCCATTGAGCTCCTACGGCACGCAAAAGGTGCTCGCCGAACTGCTCTTAAACGACTACACGCGCAAGGGCTTCATCGATGGCATTGCGCTGCGCGTGCCCACCGTGTGCGTGCGCCCGGGCAAGCCCAATGCAGCAGCGTCGGGTTTTGCAAGCAGCATCATCCGCGAGCCGCTTGCTGGCAGGCAGGCGGTCTGCCCGGTGCCGGCCGAGACCGTGATGTGGCTGATGTCGCCCAAACTTGCCATCGATAACCTGATCCACGCGCACGAGATGGCAGGGCACGCCATCGGCTACCCGCGCACGGTGACGCTGCCGGGCCTGTCGATTACGGTTGGCGCCATGGCCTTGGCGCTTCGCGCCGTGGCCGGCGATGAGATTGCCGAGCTCATCCGCTGGTCCCCAAACGAAGCGATCCGGCGTATCGTGCAATCCTGGCCGGGCACGATCGACACGCCACGCGCGCGTGCGCTCGGCTTTCGTGCCGACGCGCGTTTTGAGGACGTCATTGACCAATACCGCGACAGTCTGGGCGCGTAAGCTGCGCCTCCTTCGCCCCTGGGATCACCATGAAAAAGCCCCTCTCCCCGGTCGTCAGGCTGCATGCCAACGACGATGTCGTTGTTGCAAGGCGCCAGCTCATGCCCGGTGCCGTGATCGATGGCGAATCGGTTAAGGTCGCTGCCTTCATCCCCGCAGGCCACAAGATGGCCACGCGCCGCATCGAAAGCGGCCAGCCGGTGCGCCGCTACAACCAGATCATCGGCATCGCCAGCCGCCTGATCGAGCCTGGCATGCATGTGCATACGCACAATCTGTCGATGGCGGAATTCGAGCGCGACTATGCCTATGGCATCGATGTCCATCCGACCGAGTATGTCCAGACGCCGGCGAGTTTCATGGGCATCGTGCGTGACGATGGCCGCGTCGCCACGCGCAACTACATCGGTGTCCTGACTTCGGTCAACTGTTCGGCAACCGCAGCGCGCGCCATCGCAGACCATTTTCGTCGCGACATCCATCCCGAGGCGCTCGCCGATTTTCCCAACGTCGATGGCGTCATCGCGCTCACCCACGGACTCGGCTGCGCCACCGACGCCGAGGGCGAATCGCTTGTCATCCTGCGCCGCACGCTTGCAGGGTACGCCCGCCACGCCAACTTTGCGGCGGTGCTGATGGTCGGCCTTGGCTGCGAGACCAACCAGATTGCCGGCATGTTCGAAGCCCACGGCTTGAAAGACGATGCGCGCCTGCAATCCTTCACCATCCAAAATACGGGGGGCACGGCCAAGACGGTGCAATACGGCATCGCCAGGATTTTCGACATGCTGCCCGAGGCCAATCGCGTCAGGCGCACTTCCGTGCCGGCAAGCCATCTCACGCTCGGCCTGCAATGTGGCGGCTCGGATGGCTACTCGGGCATCACCGCCAACCCGGCCCTGGGTGCCGCAGTCGATATCCTCGTGCGCCACGGCGGTACGGCCATCCTGTCGGAGACGCCGGAAGTCTACGGCGCCGAGCATCTCCTGACCCGGCGCGCGGTGTCGCGCGCGGTGGGCGAGAAACTGGTCGCGCGCATCAATTGGTGGAAGGACTATTGCGCGCGCAACGGCGCCGAGATGAACAACAATCCGAGCGCCGGCAACAAGACCGGGGGCCTGACGACGATTCTCGAGAAGTCGCTAGGCGCTGTCGCCAAGGGCGGAACGACGGCCCTGGTTGACGTCTATAACTATGCCGAGCCGGTGACGGCGCGCGGCTTTGTCTTCATGGACACGCCAGGGTATGACCCGGTCTCAGCCACGGGACAGGTCGCAGGCGGCGCCAACGTCATCTGCTTTACGACCGGACGCGGCTCGGCCTACGGTTGCGCGCCCTCGCCGTCGCTCAAGCTTGCCACCAACACGGCGCTTTGGACGCGCCAGGAAGACGACATCGACATCAACTGCGGCGGCATTGTCGATGGCACCGACAGCATCGATGCCAAGGGTGCCGAATTCTTCCAGATGATTCTCGATACCGCCTCGGGCAAGAAGACCAAGAGCGAGATCCACGGCTACGGCCAGGACGAATTCATTCCCTGGAATGTCGGCGTCTTGATGTAGGGCTCAGTTCGACCAGCCGCCATCGATGATCTGCGCGGTGCCGGTCGTGTAGGACGATTCGTCCGAGCCAAGATAGACCACCAGCGCTGCAATCTCCTCGGCCGTGGCCAGCCGGCCAATCGGCTGGCGCGAAATGAAAGCGGCTTCCACCGCGCTCGTGCTCTGCCCCGAATGTGCCGCCTGCGTCTTGATGCGTTCGCGCAGCGAAGGCGATGCGACTGTCCCCGGGCAGATGGCATTGCAGCGAATGCCGCGCGTGACGAAATCGGCTGCGACCGACTTGGTCATGCCAATCACCGCCGCCTTGGTCGCGCCATAGACAAACCGGTTGGGGGCGCCCTTGACGCTGCTCACGACCGACGCCATGTTGATGATCGAGCCATGACCGGCAGCAAGCATGCCGGGCAGGAACGCGCGCATCATGCGATACATCGCGCGCACGTTGAGATTGAAGGAAAAATCCCAGGCGGCGTCGTCGCACTCCAGGACGGTGCCGCTGGCAACAAAACCGGCGCAGTTAAAGAGGATGTCGATCGCGCCAAGCTCGTCTGCCAGGGCTTCGATTGCGGCGTGATTCGTGACATCGAGTGCAAGCGATGCCTTCGCCTGCAAACCCGCCAAGAGCGAGGGGTCGATGTCAGTGGCGATGACTTCCGCCCCCTCGCGGATGAACGCTTCGGCGCTGGCGCGCCCGATGCCCTGCCCTGCGGCGGTGATCAGTGCTTTCTTGTTGGCAAGTCGGCCCATGTCGATGTCGTCCTGTAAGTGATGCGTTGCACGTCAAAATTCAGAAAGTGCTGCGCCATTTGGCTGTGCGCGCATCGCGGCCCGGGCGCATCTTGGCATCGGGCTTTGCGCCGCGCGCGGCCTTCTTGTGCGCGCTCTTTGCCGCACCTTTGCGCTTTCTTGTGCGAATCAGGCTGGAACTGAGCCTGCGATACGAAATTTCCATATGCCGGCGCATCGTCGCGCGGGCACGCGCCGCGTCCTTGGCGCGCAGGGCGGCGAGAATGTCGCGGTGCTCGAGAATCGCCGCAGCCCAGACATCGGACGTGGCGAAATGGCCATCGAGCTGGTCGAACAAGGGCCTAAGGCGCAAATCGAAGAGCCGCTCGACGACCCCGACCAGAACACTGTTGCCGGTGGCCTCGGCAATGCGCACGTGAAACAGCCGATCGGCCTCAAGCGGCGTCTTGCCGGCGTTCGCCGCTGCCTGCATCCGATCGATGGCATCCTCAATCGCATCAAACGCGCTGCGGCGTCCGGTAACAGCGGCGATCGCCGCCACCTCGCCTTCGACCAAGGCGCGGGCGCGTATCAGTTCCAGGGGCCCCTCCTCGCCAGACAGGTTCAAGGCGCCGGGCTGGCGCTTTTGTGCCGGCGAGACGTAGATCCCCGAGCCCTTCCTGACTTCGACGAAGCCTTCGACCTCAAGCGCGATGAGGGCCTCGCGCAGCGACGGCCGACTGACCCCCAACTGCAACGACAGGTCGCGCTCGGCGGGAAGGCGCGTGCCTTCCTTGAATTCACCGGCAAGGATCAGTTCGCGCAGCTGGTCGCTGATCTGGCGATAAAGGCGCCGCGGCTCAATCGACTGGATCGGCATGTCGTCCCCGCTTCAGCCAAGAAGCGGCGCTGGCAGCCCGACGTGGTACTTGCTCGCGCAGGTCTTGAGCGCCACGATGATCTCGGGATAAAGCGCAACGCCTGAGAGCAACTGTTCGCGTTTTCGTTTTAGCGCACGATCACCTGGCAGGCGCACGCCTTCTGTTTCGGCCCTGGGCGGATTGCCCCGGGCGCTGTCGGCGATCCAGTCGATCTGGCGCGAAAATCCCATCGATCCGCCAAAGGCCGACGGATCGTGGATGGAAATGAAAACCGAGGCCCCCCAGCCTTCTTTCGGATCAGCGCGACCCACTCCGGCGAGCCCGCCCGTGAGTGCCTCGATCATCAGCGCAAGGCCAAATCCCTTGTGGCCGAAATCGACGCCGCCCAAGGGCTGGATGGTGCCAGGCGGATCATCAAAAAGGACCTGGGGATCGGCACTGGGCTGCCCTTTCGCATCAAACAGGCATTCGACCGCGAAGCGCCTGCCTTCGCGCTTTAAGCGCGCACTCATGCCATTGGTCACGCTTGAGGCCGAAATGTCGATGAGAAACGGTGTTGTCGAACTTGGAATGCCGATCGCAATCGGGTCAGGGGTGAATAACGCCTGCGTGCCGCCAAAGGGCGCAACGCTCGCGCTTTGCGGATCCGAACTGGCAATCACGATGACCAGTCCCCTCTCGGTTGCGCGCGACAGATAGGCGGCAAGGCAGGCGATATGGTGGCTGCGCCGGATCACCAGCGTCGCGCTGCCGTAGTTCTGCGCGCGTGCAATCAGTGCATCGATGCCGATCGACACGAGCCAGGGGCCTGGCAAGCGGTGTCCATCCCAAAGCAGGCTCGCGCCACGATCGGAGATGACCTCGACTTCGCCTTCGGTTGTCATCGAGCCGCGCTCGATCTCGCCCAGGTAGGGCGCGAGAAGCGCCAGCCCGTGGGTATCGTGGCCGAGCAGATCGCCTTCCAGAAGCGTTGCCGCAACGACTTCGGCAAGCGCCCGGTCCATGCCGGCCGCGCTTAACACGTCCTCGGCGAAGCGCGCGAGCGCCTGCGCCTCAAAGCGCGCTCTCGCCTCCATCAGTAGGTGGCCCGGCCACCTGAAGCGTCGAACACTGCGCCCGTCGAGAAGGAACAGTCGTCTGAAGCGAGCCACGCCACCAGCGCGGCAATTTCGTCGGCCTGGCCAAAGCGGTTCATCGGAATCTTCGAGAGCATGTAATCGATATGCTGCTGCGTCATCTGCGCGAACATGCCCGTCTGCACGGCCGCTGGCGTGACGCAATTGACCGTGACACCGCTAAGCGCCAGCTCCTTGCCAAGCGATTTCGTCAGTGCGATCACGCCGGCCTTGGAGGCGCTGTAGGCCGACGCGTTGGGATTGCCTTCCTTGCCTGCGATCGAGGCGACATTGACGATGCGGCCGTAGCCCTTGTGCTGCATGTGCGGCACCACCGCCTTGCAGCAAAGAAACACGCCGCGCAGATTGATCGCCATGACGCGATCCCATTCCTCGACGGGGTAGTCGCAAACCGGCGCGTTGATTCCGGTGATGCCAGCGCTTGTCACCAGAATGTCGACTTCGCCGCCCTCTTTTCGCGTCTTCTCGATGCCGGCGTCGACTTCGATGGCATTCGATACATCAAGGGCGATGGTCGTGGGCGAGAGACCGGCAAACGCCGTCTTGGCTTCGAGCAGTGCCCTCTCGTCGCGGTCCCAAAGCGTCAGGCTCGCGCCGCCTTGCGCGAGGCGATGGGCAATGGCGAGACCAATGCCGGCTGCGCCGCCCGTGACCACGGCATGGCGCCCGGCAAACGCATAATGGGTTGCGACCACGAGCATCTCCAGGAAGATTGCGCAATGTTGCATTGGCCAATTGGCCTGACCAATTGCGCCGAGCATCTAACAGCCGCGCTGTCACTGTCAAGTTGCACACGCACAATGGCCGGCAACGGCAGCCGAACTAGTGGTAATACCACTTTACCTCTGAATTTGACTGCAATAGACTCGGGCTTGCTTGCGGGATCGGTGCGCAGACGTCGACCCCTAAAAGACAGGTGGAGACACGGTTGACCAGCAAAAAGCGCGCAACTCGCCGCAGCCAGGAATGGTTCGGTCGCCTCGATCGCGACGGCTTCATCTATCGCTCCTGGGTGAAGAACCGCGGCATCCCGCATGACCAGTTCGACGGCCGGCCGGTGATCGGCATTTGCAATACCTATTCCGAGCTGACGCCATGCAATTCACATTTTCGCGGTCTTGCCGAGCAGGTCAAGATCGGCGTTTGGGAAGCCGGCGGCTTCCCCCTCGAATTTCCGGTGATGTCGCTTGGCGAAACGCTGCTGCGGCCCACGGCGATGCTGTTTCGCAATCTCGCCAGCATGGATGTCGAAGAATCGATTCGCGGCAACCCGATTGATGGCGTCGTGCTGCTCATGGGCTGCGACAAGACCACGCCGTCGCTCCTGATGGGCGCAGCATCGTGCGATCTGCCGACCATCGGCGTCTCGGGCGGGCCGATGTTAAGCGGCAAGTTTCACGGCCGCGATCTGGGCTCGGGTACCGACGTCTGGAAAATGTCGGAGGAAGTGCGCGCAGGGCAGATGTCGCAGGCGCAATTCTTCGAGGCCGAAAGCTGCATGCACCGCTCGCACGGCCACTGCATGACGATGGGCACGGCCTCGACCATGGCGAGCATGGTCGAGGCCCTTGGCATGAGCCTGCCGCACAATGCGGCGATTCCGGCGGTCGATGCCAGGCGCAACCTGCTCGCGCGCGCCTCGGGCCGCAGAATCGTCGCCATGGTCGAAGACGATCTCGTCATGTCGAAGATTCTGACCCGTGCCGCCTTTGATAACGCGATTCGCGTCAATGCGGCAATCGGCGGCTCGACCAACGCCGTGATCCACCTTCTGGCCATTGCCGGCCGCATCGGCGTCGATCTGACCCTTGAGCATTTTGACGCGCTCGCGCACGAGCTGCCTTGCCTTTTGAACCTGCAGCCCTCGGGGCGCTTCCTGATGGAAGACTTCTATTACGCCGGCGGCCTTCCGGCCGTGATTCGCGAACTCGAATCGGTGATCGACAAGGACGCACTCACGGTCAATGGCGCCACGCTCTGGGACAACGCCAAGGACGCGGCGAATTACAACCTCGATGTGATTCATGCCTTTGCTGCGCCCTTCAAGGCGCAGGCGGGCATTGCCGTTCTCAAGGGCAACCTGTGTCCGGATGGCGCTGTCATCAAGCCGTCGGCCGCAACTCCTGCGCTCTTGAAGCACACCGGCCGCGCCGTGGTGTTTGAAAACAGCGACGAGATGCACCGCCTCATCGATGACGAGTCGCTCGATGTCGATGCCAGCTGTGTTCTGGTCTTGAAGAACTGCGGGCCAAAGGGCTATCCCGGCATGGCCGAAGCCGGCAACATGCCCTTGCCGCGCAAGGTGCTGCGCGCGGGCGTGACCGACATGGTGCGCATCTCCGATGCGCGCATGAGCGGCACCGCCTACGGCACCGTGGTCTTGCATGTCGCGCCCGAAGCGGCTGCAGGCGGGCCTTTGGCACTGGTTGAAAACGGCGACATGATCGAGCTCGACGTCAAAGCGCGCCGGCTGCACCTTGATGTCAGCGATGCCGAACTGGCCAGGCGGCGCGCGTTGTGGACGGCGCCCGGGCCGCCGATGGAGCGCGGCTGGACACGGCTTTACTTCGATCATGTGCAGCAGGCCAACCTCGGCGCCGATCTGGATTTTCTGGTCGGCAAGAGCGGCGCTGCGGTCCCCAAAGACAACCATTAGGTCCGCGAAGCGACAATGAAGGTCCTGCTCACCGACTACGACTTCGCCGACATCGCGCTTGAAGAGGCCCTGTTTCAAAAGGCCGGCATCGAGCTCGTCAGCGCGCAGTGCAGGAGCGCCGAGGACGTCATTAAAGCCTCGGCCGGATGCCAGGGACTCCTCGTGCAATACGCGAGCGTGAATGCGGCGGTGTTCGCGGCGCGCCCGGACATTCGCATCGTCAGCCGCTTTGGCGCGGGTTTTGACACGATCGATGTCGCCGACGCCAAAAAGCACGGTGTCTGGGTTGCCAATTCCCCGGACTACGGCGTGGGCGAGGTGGCCACCCATGCGCTCGCCATGGTGCTTGCGCTCCTTCGCCACCTTGCCCTTTATGATCGTGACGTCAAGGCCGGCCACTGGCATTTCACGACGCCAGGACAACTAAGGCGCGTCTCCGACATGACTCTTGGCATTCTCGGGCTTGGCCGCATCGGCAAGCGCATGGCGCATATCGGCCGCAACAGTTTCAAAAACGTCATCGCTTGCGACCCTTACATCATCGACGGCGATTTCCCGGCCTACGTCGAGCGCGTCACGCTTAAGCAGCTGTTTGCAGGTGCCGATGCCATCTCGCTGCACGTGCCCTTGAGCAGCGAGACGCGCGGCATGGTCAATGCCGCCCTGCTTGCGCTGATGAAACCTGGCAGCATCATCGTCAACACCGCCCGCGGCGCGCTCATCGACATCGAGGCTTTGCTTGTCGAGCTCGACGCAGGACGCCTCGATGGCGCCGGACTGGACGTGCTGCCAGACGAGCCCCCCGGAGGTGACGCACGCATCGTGCAGCATCCGCGCGTCTTGCTCTCGCCCCACGCGGCCTTCTATTCGGTCGTGGCCGAGAAGGAATTGCGCACCAAGGCCGCGCAAAATCTCATCGACTGGCAGGTGAAGGGGCGTCCATCCTATGTCGTCTCGGAAGGAGCACCCTGATGGCGGCCGTCGAAATTCGCGGCGTGAAGAAGTCGTTTGGAACGACCCCCGTGATCCGCGGTGTCGATGTGGCCATCGCCGATGGCGAATTCACCGTGCTGGTCGGGCCATCGGGATGCGGCAAGTCGACGCTTTTGCGCATGGTCGCAGGCCTTGAGGAAATCACCGAAGGCGAAATCTCGATTGGCGGCAGGGTCGTCAACAGCATCCAGCCCAAGGAACGCGACATTGCCATGGTGTTTCAGAACTACGCGCTCTATCCGCACATGACGGTCTACGACAACATGGCGTTCTCGCTGATGATCGCCAAGGCCTCTGGCGCAAGCATCAAGGAACGCGTGCAAAAGGCCTCCGATATCCTCGGTCTTGGGCAGTTGCTCGATCGCTATCCGCGGCAGCTCTCGGGCGGGCAGCGCCAGCGCGTGGCGATGGGCCGTGCCATCGTGCGCGCACCGCAGGTATTTCTCTTCGATGAACCGCTGTCCAACCTCGATGCCAAGCTGCGCGTGCAAATGCGCGCCGAGATCAAGGAGTTGCACCAGAGGCTGAAGACGACCTCGGTGTACGTGACCCACGACCAGATCGAGGCGATGACCATGGCCGACCAGATCGTGGTCATGCGCGAGGGCCTGGTCGAGCAGCGCGGGCGGCCGCTGGAACTCTATGACCTGCCGCAAAACACCTTTGTTGCCGGCTTCATCGGCTCGCCCGCGATGAATTTCATCCCGGCCGTGTTGCACAAGGTCGACGGCGCGCTTTCTGTCAAGTTCGGTGACGGCTCCACCGTTGCCGCACCCAAGCGCATTGATGCTGGCGCAACGCGTGACGGCCAGCCGGTGATTTATGGCGTCAGGCCCGAACACTTCGCATTGAGCGCGAAGGGCCAGGGCATCCCGACACGGGTCTCGGTGGTCGAGCCGACAGGTGCCAATACCGAAGTCTATTCACGCTTTTGCGACACCGACCTGGTCTCGGTGTTTCGTGAACGCCACGAATTCGCCCCGGGCGACGTCGTTCATCTCGAGCCCGACGCCTTGCACACCCACCTTTTTGACGCCGCATCGAAACAGACGCTGATGCGGCACGAGACGCAGCACGAGTTCAGCTAGCAGTTCCAACAGGCATGCCAACATGCCAAAGCGAAGAGGAGACAGACATGAAAAAACTCAGCAGACGTGATTTTCTGGTATCGACAGCGACGCTTGCAGCCGGATCCGCACTCGGTGGCGCAGGCGCCGCGTTCGCCGCGGCGCAGCCGCTCAAGTTCACGCCCGAGGCGGGTGCCAAACTGCGCGTGTTGCGCTGGAAGCGCTTTGTCCAGGGCGACGAAGACCTGTGGCTTGCCAACACCAGGAAATTCACGCAGCAGACCGGCATCGAGGTCGTCACCGACAACGAGGGCTGGGAAGACGTCCGCCCCAAGGCGGCTGTGGCCGCCAATATCGGCAGCGGCCCTGACATCATCCTCGGCTGGTTCGACGATCCGCACCAGTACCCCGACAAACTCGTCGACGTCAGCGATCTCGCCAACGATCTCGGTGCGCGCCTTGGCGGCTGGTATGACGTCTGCAGGAAGTATGGCACGCGCAACTCGGCGTGGATCGCGCTGCCGCTTGGCGTGGTGGGCAATGCACTGGTCTACCGCCAAAGCCAGATCCAGGCGGCAGGCTTCGATTCGGTCCCGAAAGACCACGCCGGATTCCTAAAGCTCTGCCAGAGCCTGAAAGCCAAGGGCACGCCCGCGGGCTTTGCGCTTGGCAAGGCGGTGGGCGACGCCAACAACTGGGCCCACTGGCTGCTCTGGTCGCACGGCGGCATGCTCGTCGACAGCAACGCCAAGGTGGTGATCAATTCGCCAGAGACGATCGCCGCCCTCGAATATGCCAAGCAGCTTTATCCGACCTTCATCGACGGCACGACCTCCTGGCAGGATCCGTCCAACAACAAGGCCTTCCTTGACGGACAGATCAGCCTCACCGCCAACGGCATCTCGATCTACTACGCCGCCAAGACCTCGGCCGACCCGACGCTGCAGGCGATGGCAAAGGACATCGAGCATGCGCATTTTCCGATCGGTGCCAGCGGCAAGCCGACGGAATTGATGCAGATCACGCAGATGATGCTCTTCAAGTACTCCAAGTACCCCAACGCGGCCAAGGCCTACATGCAGTTCATGATGGAACCTGACCAGTACAACCCGTGGATGCAGGCCGCCATCGGCTACGTCAGCCAATCGCTCAAGTCCTACGAGAGCAACCCGGTGTGGACCGTCGATCCCAAGCACACGGTG
>Ga0116229_10010021_pt1 | contig 14312 bp, 7 predicted proteins | sample S1TSphgellanicum_3_FD_87313 | JGI IMG/M metagenome (GOLD analysis project Ga0116229, IMG submission 87313) | Host-associated microbial communities from peat moss isolated from Minnesota, USA - S1T2_Fc - Sphagnum magellanicum MG | ecosystem: Host-associated > Plants > Peat moss > Unclassified...
CCGAACGGCTTTGATAGTACTGGTAGACGATCGTCAATTTCATGTCAGCGTCTCGTACAACCGCACCAGCGACTTCTGTTCCTCTTCCCAGCACAGCGTACGAGCCAGCGCTCTTACGTTGACACGCCACTCTTCAACGCGTAAAGCATTCTCGAAAAAGCTGTCGATGCGTGCCGCAATCTCGCTTGGCGCACCGAGATTGGCCACTAGGCCGATCTGCCGCCCCCGGAACTCCTCACCCATCACCACCCGCCGCAATTCGGGCAGATCGCTAGCTAGGATCGGAACCGCCGCCGCTACGAATTCGTAGAGCTTGTTCGGCGTGCAATAGTAATTGTTAAGACAAGTCGCCTGATAGGGAATGATGCCCGCGTCAGCACTCCCGGTGAATGCCAAAAGTTCCTCCCGCGGAACTGCTTCGTGAAAGAGTACGCGGCTCCCCAATTCTCGTGCACGCACGAGACGCTGCAAGTTGCCAAGTCGCGGACCGTCGCCCAGCATCACCAGTACGACCGAACGGTTTCTGACCTGGGCCATCGCCGCGACGAGATTGTCGAGATTTCTTCCGGCCGAGAGGCCGCCCTGATAGAGCAGAACTTTGGTCGTCTCAGGGAGCCCGAAGTGTCTATGAAACAGACGTTGAGCGGAAGTTGCATGTGCTGATTTCTCGGCGTTTTGGATGACCTGAACCCTAGGCAGTTGGTATCTCGACTCAAGTTCGGCAGCGATCGAACGGTTGACGGTGATGACCATGTCGCAAGCGCGGATATTGGCGGCTTCGATCTCCTTCCACCGTCTGGCCTCAATAGGCGACAGATCCTGCTCGGAATACAGTTCGTGGCTATCAAAGACGGTCTTCGCGCCGCACTGCTTCGCGGCGTCCAGCGCCGGCAGAAGCATCGGTAGATCATGCGCAACATAAATCGAAGGTGACAGACCTGCCAAAGCCGGCGCAAACAGTGCGCGATAGAAGTTCCCCTGATCGACCAGATATTTCCAGGCGAACGTCCGAAGAACTGCATGCAGCCGGGTCGGCAGCATGCCATTAGCGCGCACCCACGCGGCAACATGGGCGACTACCCTTGCTCGCCCGCTCGACGCTCTGGATAACTCGACGCGGCGTACCGAGAACGAGCCGCTGCCGCTGTCATCCTGATGGGGCATGGCCACGATCTCGACGTGCCAGCCAGACATCCTCAAGCTCTCCGCCTGGTTCAGTATGCGGCGATCAATACTGCGATCCGCTGTCAGCATCACGATTGAGCGCTCGGAGATATGCCTCTTAGTCATTCAGGACAGCATCGGAGTCAATGAAGGTGCGATGCCAGAGCTCCATGCATAACAGGCCCCACACGGCGCGCCCGAACTCTCGTTCGTCGTCGAGCGCTCGCTTGACGGCCTCGATCTGGTACAACCCGCGCTGACGTGCTCGGGTGGAGAGCAGCGTGTCGGTAACAAACTCTTTCGCGACACCTTTGGTCCATTGCACAAGCGGCGTAGGAAAGCCCATCTTGTCTTTGCGCTCGGAGATGCTGCTCGGTACCGTGCTCGCGACCGCCGCCTTGAACATGTGTTTCATGCGTCCACCCGAGAATTTGATGGTTGGCGGAATTGCAGCCATGAACTCGACGATTCGATGATCAAGCAGCGGCACACGCGACTCGATCGATGCGGCCATGCTGGTCCGATCTTCGACCTGCAATAGCGCAGGCAGGGACGCCTTCAGATCGAAGTGCGTCATGCGATTGATGAGCGAATGCAACCCGTCTTGGTTGAAGATTTGCTGAAAAGCATGAAATGGCGAATAGCAACCTTGAAGCGCCTCTGCGGAAAACAGGTTGGTCATGCCGCCGCTGCGATCGATTAGCTTGAAGTAGCGCTGGTCGTCGGCGCCAAATAAGCCACTGCCCCACTGGGCCTGCAACATCGGTTTATAGGATTGCAACAATGGCAAATTGGGCACGATAGATTCGAGCGTGACGGCGTAAGGCTGCTCGTGGGCCGTTTCGAAGATGGCGCCCGACAGGCATTTCTCGAGATAGGCCACGAAGTAGCGCGCATAGCCGATGAAAATCTCGTCACCGCCCTGACCACCGAGCACGACCTTGACATGTTCAGCCGCCAGCTTGGAGACAAAATACTGCGGTATCAGCCCCGGTCCTGCAGCCGGCTCGTCCATGTGATATATGAGTCTGGGCAACAGGTCCGCGAAGGCCGCACCGTCAATGTAGATTTCGTTGTACTGGGTGCCGGCAAAGGTCGCGACAGTCTTGGCGTGTGCGGTTTCATCAAACGCCGGCCCTTCGCGAAACGCCCCAGTAAAGGTGTGAATGCGCTCGCCGCTTAGCATGTGCGCTGCAAGGCATACCACCGCGCTCGAATCGAGTCCCCCGGACAAGTGCGCGCCGAGAGGCACGTCAGAGCGTAGATGCATACGCACGGCATCATCGATCAAGCCTGCCAGCTGATCAATGAACCAGCGCTCGTCGTGAACTTCATCGATGGTGTAGGCGACGTTCCAGTACTGTTTGACGCTCAAGTCGACGCGGTCCCCTTGCAAAACGGCTGTGAACGAATGGCCGGGCTGCAGGCGTACGATGTTCTTGAACAACGTTTTTTCGTCGAGGCAATACTGAAAGGTTAGGTAGTCGTTAAGGCCATCGGCATTTCGCTCAGCTGCCACGAGACCCGATGCCAGGATCGCCTTAATTTCCGAGGCAAACAGCAGCCTTTGCCCATCCCAGTGATAATAAAATGGCTTTATACCGAGGCGGTCGCGTGCGCAGAACAAGGTCTGTGTGCATTCATCCCAGATCGCAAAGGCGAACATTCCCTGCAGTCGCGGCACGCAATCTGCACCCCATTCCCGGTATGCATAGAGCAGAACCTCGGTATCTGAATACGTGCGAAGCGGATGTCCCTTGCCGATCAGTTCGCGACGCAATTCGAGATAGTTATAGATCGCACCGTTAAAAACGACCGTCAGGCCCATGTCCTGGGTAGACATCGGCTGCACACCGTTGTTCGGATCAATGATAGCCAGTCGCCTGTGCCCAAGCCCCAGCGTGCCACCTTGATTCTGGAAGATGCCCTCTCCGTCTGGGCCGCGATGCGCGATCACATCCATCATCCGCTGGATTCGGCTACGCGCCTCCTTTGGATCGCCTCGCTCACCGAAGATTCCGACCAAACCACACATCTTCAATACTCCGTGCCGTTAGACGCCGTGTTGGCCTCGCGCAATGCGGCTATTGGTCCAGCAGCGCCCACCACATCGCAGGCGTCATGCCCAGGGGGGCCAGCCGCCCAATGGCCAGGACGCATTGCTCGGCGAGAAAAGAATCGATGTTCTTGAAAAAACACGGTGAAGCGGTGGCGCTTTCTCTGCATTTGTCCGCATCTGACGCGTTGACACTGCAGTTCCGGGCGCAGCTGCTATCGACGCCACAGCGCTGCCATGCGCTTTGAACCATGATGCCGTCGCGCAACGTCTCGGCATCATCGAGCAGGCGGCCCATATCGAGCAGCGATTTGCCAACCCAGGCCAGATGATTCTCGAGCGCTCGCGTCTTGTTGACCGATTGCCGCTGATGCGTCGCATCATCGATGCCGAAATAGTTGAAGTTACCTGCGTCGACTTCGCGCTCCTCGCTCCTTGCCACTGCACGGGCGCGAATGCGGTACTTGATCTGGCCCGTCGCCTCGGCCACCCACGCAGCGGCGGCGCCCATCAGGACGTTCGAATTCTGCACGTAGCGATTGATGTCGTTCTGATCGTAGCTGTACCAGTAGTAAAAGCAGCTGGGGCAGGCCGCCGGTACAGTGCCCATGTCCCATGAATCGTCGAGCGCCCGCGCGGCCACCAACGCGTAGCGCATATCCTTGGTAACTATCGACATACGGGCGAGACACATCGACACCAAGCCGGTCTCGAACATATATTCCCGGTTGGCCGCGTTGCAGGTTCCATCGGCAAACGCATCGAACTCGCCCGGCTGCTTGCAGCCGGGACCCGGCGCCGCGGTCGCGGCGATGCCCCATCCGACTTTGCCATCCTGGTTTAGATCCCTCATGTCGACGAGCCGATCTGCCAGCGTGCGCGCAGCGCTCGTGATCTCAGGCGACGGGCTCAACTGACCAAGCGCAATGAGCGCCAGACAGCTTTCTGCCTGCACCGAAGGATCATTCTTCTGACGCTGTGCGAAGCCCTGAACCTGCGCCAGCGCCTTAGATGCTTGCGCACCGATCTGCAGATTGGCCTCGTCGCTCGGCGTTGATGCCAACGCCAAGGGCACACAGGCGATGAGCAACAGCAGTGCTGAATGAATCTTGGGCACGGGGGTAGGTACGATCAGCCTAGCGCGGTGAAGAAGCGAAGAATTGCGAGGACACATGGAGACCCGGCCGCACCGGCGCGTCATCTGGGTCTGCTGATTGCGCACGCTTATGCTGCTCCATCTGTACCGGCGGTGGTCCATTGCTCGCAGCCAGGGTGAAGCTTTCAGCTGACACGTAGCGCAATGCCGGTCCGCGGTATGGCGTGGTGAGAGTCAACGTGACTGAAGCCGCCCCAGCTTGGAAGAGCACGACAAGTGGCGCCGGGGTGCCGGCAGAAAAATCGAACGGCGTGCCAGTGGTCTGAATCAGGTTGGCGTCGGTCATGCTGACATCAATCTCAAACTGATAGTTGTCCCCTTGGGCAAAATCGCCGCCGAGAAAACCGGGCACTAGCGTGAATGAATAATCGCTGCCGACTTGAAGGCCGGAAAGGGTCCAGATCTGTTCGACATTGGTGGACGCAGCACCAAGATAGTCAGCCCCTTGCGATTGCGCGCCAAAGTCAGCGCTTACGAGACTCGGCATGGAATTGAGGTCGAGGCTGAGCGGAAACAGCATCGGATTGGCAGGGCCGATGATGCCTTGTGGGTTGGCCATCGAATAGATCGGATCGCCGGTGAATTGGTCAGCACCGGCACGAGCACTGCCGCCATCTACTGCCAGCGCAATGCCGGTGACCGCCTGGGCATGCGTTGCCGCATAGTCGAGTACGTATTGCGCGCAGCCCTGCTTGGCCGAATACCAAAGGTTATAGGTCGGGTCAAAAAGGATTGGTTCGCCGCCAACCTGCAACTGAGAGACGGTATGCCCGTTGGCGGGCGGATAGTTGTAGAGATTGACATACTGGCCCTGGATATTCTGACAACGGGCCAAGGCCAACAACGTGTGAACGAATGTGGTGCACGCACCAATGCGCTCGATCACGGTAGCATCGGGCGTAATGTCGGACGCCACGCCGGTTGCAAACTGATCAATGTAGTTCATGAAGCGCTTGACGATATCGATGTCGCTGGTCGTGCCGCTAGCAAGCGCATTCGACAAAGCCTGTATCCGCGCGGTAATGGGAATACCAAACAGCGACAGCGGGTTGGTCGGATCATCTCCCGCATAAACCACGGCATCGCCGGCGGGCGAAGCCATGAGAGTCGGATTGCCACCCTGATCGGCACTTGGGTTGGCCACTTCTGGCGTCGGGTCATCCGCGTTGGCGCTGCAGCTCACGACCGGCGCGCTTGGCGGCGGGGCCGCTGCTGTGGGCGCCGAAGCCGGAGCGGCCGCAGGTGGTGGCGCCGAAGGAGATGGCGCATTGCCTATCGGGCCGGTCGATGACGCACCACCTCCTCCGCCGCATCCCGCCAGGGCTGCGGTTACTGAGCTCATCAGCAGCAGGAACCGCCGCCTGGAGCCGCCAGCCGATGCGCATTCAAGCTCGTTCACGCTAGGTGCCTTTCACTAGTTTCCTCGGGAATCGTCATGGAGCAACGCTGCGCGCGTCAATACTGCGTAGCAGCAGCCGGGGTTGACCGACAAAGTCGGAGAAATCGATACGAATACCGGCTTCGTGGTGCGGCGAGTGCAATTCAATGTCGGATTGGGAGCCGCTCGAATGCGTCTCAGCAAGCTTGCCGATGATATTGCCGTGATCGTCAAGCTCGGAGACAACCACGTGCCTGGCAAAATTCTTGGCGCTCTCAAAGCGCAGATGCAGCAGCCCGATCTTGGCCGGCTTGGCAAGTCCAAGATCGACCTAATACTGAGATTGACCTTCGAGCGCCGCCGCGTAGTTATCGTTGGGCTTGCCGGAAAGTGCAAGGGTGAAGTCGTGGCCCGGGTAGGTTGGCACTGCGCTTGTCACCTTCAACGCGATCGGCCCGGCCGATCGCTCATCGGTGTCGGGTTCGATGATCGGGTCAAGGTTGGTGGCCTTGGCATCGAGATAATATTTGGCGCGTTCAGCATACTGCGCGATCAGGGTGTCGTGGAAGGTATCGGCAACACGCTTGAGCTGCTCTGTTTCGTAGATCTCATAGGCCGGGCCCTTGTACCAGCCGAGGTCGCTCGGGCGCAGCAGGAACGACGTGTCGTGCCACTGTTTATCGCCCTTCAGCTTCCAGACCCCGTCACGCAGCGGCTCGAAGGTCAACTGGTTGGCATCATTGATGGATTGCGCTTTGACCACGAATCGGCCAGGCGCGACATCCTTGTAGTGGATATTCAGCCGGTAGGTCGGTACGTCGAAAAGATCAGCAGCGTTTGCTGGCGGCAATGCCAGATGCAGGTAGACGTTGTGCCTCGTGCCTCCCGCCAGCTCGACCGCATGTAACGGGTAACCATTTTTAAAGCCACGTGTGGTGTGGCCATCAAGAGTCGATATATCGGTCCACTCGGTCCCGGAAATTCGAGTGGGACCTTGGAAGGCATCCGAATCTGCAACCTTGACTGAAACGGTCACGCCTGTTTGCGGATTCTCCAAAGAGATCAACTCGATTTCGGGGGATTGCACGCCGTTGAGCCAGTCGAGTTGCAGCAGGACGTCTTTCTTCGGATTCTGGTCGTAACGCAGCCAGTAGCCCGCATCATAGAGATGGATGTGCTCGTTTAGCGCGCGCTTGCTTTGCAAAGCAAGCGCGTTCAGATCGTCGTGGTGAAGATAGGTCCCAGCCTTACACAATTCCTCCACGCTAACCAGCTCGGCGTTTAGGACGTGCGTGTTGTTGGGGACTTCTTCAAAATAGGGCAGAGACATACGATCCAGCACCATGATCCCACCGTCACTTGTCGGCACTTTGTAGGCGTTGGCGGCTGCAAGGATGGCGGGTTCGAGGTTCGGGGCCAACTTGTCGTCCGCCGCCGCTTCGAGCGCGCTGATCACATAGGCCTGGCCAAATGCCGACGGCCACCCTGCCTTCATCTCCACGTCGTTGTAGACGTTCGGAAAAGGGTAGAGATAGACATTGGCGTCATCGATTTTTCGGTAGTTTGCGGGATCCAACAGCCAGTGCAGTGCCGGTTCGCGATGAACCAGTTTCAAGTCGATTCGTGTGGAGACCGCGGGACTATCCTGTATCCCCGGCATCTTGTTGCCGAGCAGCAGCTGCTTCGAGACGACGAATGGTGAATAACTTGGCGCACCAATGCTGCTCGTCGGGTCCCATTGGGAATTAACGAATCGTACGCCGGGCGCATCGACGTGCACCTGGACTACGCCCTTCGCATCGAGCGTGTAGACCGGGATGATGGGTGTCTGTCGCGGTGACGAAGAGGCCACCGCCGGGCCAAGCGCCGAGTGCGCGACAGATTCGAATGGCCGCGACAGTTGTGCATCACCGAACGCCACCCGCGCGCTGGTAGAGAAACGCTGATTCCACTGCGAGAGGCAGGCCAGTAACAAAACCACATCCTGCATTTCCTTGTCATCGAGCGAGCGCGCCAGATCTGCCGTTTTGACAGGTACGACCCATTCACGCCACTTCGATGCACCAGACAAGAGCAGATCGCCGTCTGGGACTTCGACAAAAGCCTGGGCCGGGCGGTCGGATTGAAGCTGCAGCGCAAGATTTCCCGGTGCGCTGCCGTCGAAGTACGTGATCTCGAGGTCAAGCGGCGCATCCCGATTCGGGTCAGCAGCCCAGGCGGGGAGGGTGATGCGCACCAGGGCAGCTGCAGCGCCCGGTCGGGCACCTGCTTCAGGCTGTGCGATTAGCCGGCGTGCGGCACGCCCCTCGACCGTCCCGGGGTTGGCCCATCCCGCGCCGACTAGCTGCGCGCCTACATTCGGCGGCGGCGTCACGCGCCGATCAGGCGTTGCCTGGTTAGTGGCGAGCGAGTCGCGCAACACAACTCCATGGACCGCGGTCGACGGGAGCGCGAAGCCAAACGGGTTTGCAAACCGAAACACGGCCTGCGGGCGCGGCATTAGATCGGCATGCATCCAAGCCGTACCCTCAAAGCGAGGTAGCCAGCGCAACGTCGTCGCCTCGGCACTTGAGATCACCAAAGCGAGCTGCTTGTCATGTGTCGCGTCCTCCAGTTCATGCAGTGCGACGAGCACCATCAGGTCCGACCGCAGATCATGATTAGGACGCGGTGACGCAGGATGACTTTCAAACCAAATATCCGAGTCGTGCTGATACTTGACACCTCCTGCGGTCAAAGGCTGGTCGAAGACCCGGGCTGCCTTGGCGGCCGCTTCGACGAAGCGCACCTGGTTCGCGCTGCGCGCCACCTCGAGCAGTGCCATCACGCCCAGTGCCTGCGTGGTTGTATCGACTTCGTCTTTTTTCTGGCCAGCGGGCACCCACGCCAAGGCACCGCCCTTGGTCTGTGCCAGATTAGTCGCCAGCCATTCTGCGCAAGCGAGAGCCTTGGCCTCGTCCGCGGCGATTTCAGGAAGCATCACCTGGTTTTTTTTCCCGGCATAAGCCAGCGCGTAGCGCGCGACGGTCGCCGCGTCGTGCACCTTTGAACCCTTCGACCCAGTACCGAGCGGCACGCCATGGTCATCAAAGGTCGGGTCCACGCCCGTCGCCATGGTCTGGGCGCTTCGTTGCAACGTATGCGGAGAGGCAGCGGTGACCACGGCCGCGCTCGGTGCTCCTTGAAAGAGGTACAGCGTGAGCACGGCGCCTGCAATACCTTTGCATGCTGGTCGTGCGATGCGCCGGTTCCAAATTCTCATGTCGACAGCCCCCGTCCGAGCACCGATTGGTATGCCTCGTAGAACCGGGTGGCCTGGGCTTTCCATGTCAGCCCAGCACGCTTGGCCGCCAGTGCGCGCTTCCAGTCAGAAGCATCAGAATGCGACAGAAAGAATGCACGATCGATTGCGTCAGCAATGGTGACGGGCGAAGTCATGCTCTGCGTCAACCCAAAGCCATTGGCTGAAACGAAGCGGTTTAGCTCTGGAGAGTCATTGGCGAGGATCGGCAACTCCGCCTGTATGAACTCGAAGAGCTTGTTGGGGGTGCAGTAAAACGAGTTTAGATCGACGTGCGGATACGGGATGATGCCCATGTCAGCAGATGCGCTGTGCTGTAGGAGTTCCGACTGAGGCACCGCCGGAAGAAAAAAAACTCGCCGTCCGAGCAAGCCGCGTGCCTCGGCGAGGCGCTTGAGTTCGTCTTCAAGATCACCGAAACCTAGCATGACGAGATCAACATCATCAGTCAGCACGAAGCAGAATGCTTCAATCAGGTTCTCGAGGTTCCGGTTACGCGAATAGCCCCCCTGGAACAGAAGGATCTTTCTGTCTGGACTCAAGCCTAGTTTGCTGCGCAGCAAATCAAACGGGCCGAACTGATCAAACGTATCAGGACGATCGACCGCATTGAGGAGCACTTCGGGCTCGGCAATGCCATAGCGTTTACTCATCTCTTGCGCGATCGAATGATTCACCGCAAACACCAGGTTGGCCTTCTTGATGAGACGTGACTCTGCATCGAAGCAAATGCGCCTCTGCTGCCGACTGAATGCGCGCTGCTCCGGATAGAGTTCGTGAGCGTCGTAAACCAGTGGGACTCGCCACTGGGTGGCAAGTTGCACCCCCGCCTCCAGCGCGGGGAGATCGTGGACATGCACCACGTCGCTCACGAATTTTTCGCCGTGCGAGAAGAATGCCTGCCTAAATGGCAATGGATCATGCATACGCCGATTGCGATATTTCATCAGCAACAGCGCGCGGTAGGTTTCCCAATTGACGCGACTGCCGACTTGGAAGCCTCGCTGCAGTCCCGGCGTCGCGGCGGGGTAGCGATTCGCGGTGCGGTTAAGCAAGTTGTTCAGAGCATGCTGACGCGCCATGTAGCTGGTGTAGATGCGGTTCTCCGGAATGATGTGCGACAAGCCAATGCGCGTGAGCTGAATGCCCTCGGCGGTCTCTTCTTCTGAGCTGGCCGGATCGAACGATAGAGCCAGCAGCCGGATCGAGTGGCCATTCTCGATCAGCGTTTGCGCCTGCGCGATGACGCGGCGATCGAGGTGCTGGTCGTGGCACAGCATCAGAACTCTTGCCATCATCCCTCCCCGGCCCGGCGTCGCAGCGCCTTGCCCAGATTCCGCAAAGCCTCGCCGACTCGCGCCTCAACCCTCAGTTGCGTTGCTTGAAGCTCTGCTTGCTGCTGCTCGCGCTGCTTTTGCGCCTCCGCCAGCGTGAGCTGAAGCGCGTTGACCCGATCTAGTTCCAACTGCAGTTGCTGGCGTAGCGCAGCCATTTCCGAAAGCAATCCGCGATGCCTTTGTCGCGCATCGTCAATCTCCTGATCGGAGGTTTCGAGTCGCTTCCTAAGGCCCTCGATCACGCCATTGAGATCGGCCACCTGCGAAAGCAGATCGCGAGACTCAGCCTCCAGTCGACCAACTTCTTCGGCCTGGGCCCGGAAATGGTCGCGCTCAGCGGCTAGGTTCTGGACCGTGACTGCGATGCGGTCAGCTTCCTTGGCGCGCTCCAATAGTTGATCGCGTTCCGCAGCAAGGTTCTGCTGCCTTACCTCCAGAGCCTCGGCCTCGATTACTCGTGTTTGCAAGGCATCTCGCTCCGCGGTGAGGTTCTGCACGTGGACCGCGAGCCGATCCGCTTCACCAGCGCGCCGCAGCAATGAGTTCCTCTCTGCGGTGAGATTCTCGACCTGGACCGCAAACGATTCACCTTCTCTGACACGGCCAAGCAAAGCATCGCGCTCGGCTTCGAGGTTCTGGACCTTGACCTGTAGGTTCTCGGCCAACATTGCACGTTCGCGCAAGAGAGTGGTTTCGGCATGCAGGTTTTGCACATCGACCGCGAGCTTATCCGCTTCACCGGCCCGCTGGAGCAACGAGATTCTCTCCGCGCTGAGATTCTCGACCTGGACCGCAAACGATTCACCTTCTCTGACGCGACCAAGCAAAGCAGTACGCTCGGCTTCGAGGTTCTGGACCCTGACCTGCAGGCTTTCGGCCAGCGCTGCACGTTCGCGCAGAATCTCGAGCTCGGCACGAAGATTTTGCAGATCAACAATCAGACGATCCGCTTCTTTCTCGCGACCTGAAAGCACCGCGTTTCTTGAGGTCAGATTTTGGATCTCGACTTCGAGTGCATTGATCCTGGCCGCCTGCGATTGAAGCGCCGATTTCTCGGCAGTCATGTTCTGGATGGTGACCCTCAGCGCTTCGCACTCGCGGCGCAGATCGGCGAGCTCGTGTCGCTCCGCCTGCCTCTGTTGGGCATGCTCGATCGCAGCGGAAGCCTGGGTCTCAAGGGCCGCGATGACAGACGGCACGATCGTATCCCGGGGTAATGACGGCGCGGACAAGAAACTCTCGTCATACCAGCACTCACCGTCGACCTGAATGAAAAGTGCAGGCTCCGCGTTAGTTCGATAGTACGTTGGCTTGCTGTGCTCGCCGCTGGCCAGCCACCTGACGAGCGGCGATTCCCCAAGTCTCATGGCGTCGATGTGCGCCGCATGTCGAGTCCTGACGAGAACACCATAAACGCCCGGCCTGATCGGGCGCGGCAAGGCGATCTGCTTGAAGTTCTGTGCTGGATCGAGCAAGCGGCCTGAGAACACCAGACCAATGCCATCTTCAAGGCTCGCCTCAACCGCATCCCCCGGCGACGCCGCGGATCGTGTCACCACCAAAACCTCCGGCTCACCATAGACCGGAAACTGAATCACAAGGTCAGCGTCAAGCCCCGCCGCACTGCGCGCGACTTGTGGATAGGACGTCAAGTTCGCGGCGCTGCCTTGAACATTCGGCGCGTATTCCGACGCGAAACGCTCGATGACAAGAGGCGCGGTAAGTTGTGGCGAGGCAACGGGTGACCGCGAGAAGAGGACCAGGATTTCGCTCTTGGAGCGCCACACGCGAGAGTGTGCAAGGGCGTGATAGATCTCTTGTCCAAGGGCGAGGCCAGCCAGATGCGAGAGAGGCCCGTCCGGCGCAGGATCGTGGCCCTTAGCTCCACAAAACGGGCAGACCGAATCCCGCCATGCCGCCCATTCATTGCGTGCGTAGCGCCGAAAGGCCGTTTCCAGGGGATGGCGTTCTGACCAGGATTCACCGCTTGCCACGCTGTACTGCACCTGCCAGCCTTTTGCGGCGCACCCGAAGATGTCATCAAGATCGTGCGCACGCTGGTGCCAGTTGACGTGATAGGTGCGAAGGCATGCCAGACAACGCGTCGTGGCATCGAGCAGTTCCTCGCGTAGAGGAACCGCCACCATGACGTACTTGCCGGCGACACGAAACAACTCGCACCAGGCATCTGGATAGGACGCCTCGGGCAGATGTTCCAGTGTGTCGGAACTCATCACCAAATCGAAGGCGCCATCTTCAAACGGCAAGCGGGTCGCGTCGCCAAGAATACAAGGTAAAGCGATTCGGGTCAGCGCTTGCGCGCTACTGTCGAGGCCGACGAATCTACCCGGCACCCGGCTGGCGATGGCGGCCGTGACCTTGCCATCCCCGCAGCCGACGTCCAGAACCGTCTCGACGTGTCCGGGCCAGACATCGACGAACGCCTGCACCAGATTGGTCTGCCCCTTGGTCATGGGCTGGTCCCAGACTTCACTGGACGCATAGAGATCGGCATGCGGAGTTCTCACACGCGCTCCCACAGACTCGGCTGGTTGACAATACCAAGCTCGACACCCACGCCAAAGGGCGGCAGCACCTTGAGCGCATAGCACCGGTCATGCACATCGTGTGCCTCTGGTTCAATGGCCGAAGCAGGATCAAGATGCTTGAAAAGGGCGACACTGACCAAGTAGTCGCCCGGCCCAAGATAGAGTGGCTCAAAGCGCACTCTGATGCCGCCCGCGCCGCGCAGCGTCTCAAACGCGATGCCCTCCGTGGTTGCGATCGCCTGCAAAGCGCAACTTCCATCGGGGCGATAGATCGCAATGACGGGTACCGCGCCGTGCACCTCGTCCGAGGCAGAAAACGACAGCACGGCAGACGCCGGCCTGCGCGTGATCAGCGTGTGGCGCTGAGCTCCGGAATCGTCGAAAAAACCAAAGCCCGTGATGCGGATGCTACCGGACCCATACCGATCATGACTTTCGAGCTGCGGCAAATTCTCAAGAAACTCCTGCGCTGCCCTTTCCTTCCCGTGCTTGGGAAGATCGACCCGCAAGCTCTGCCAGCGCTCTCCCTCGCGGGAGGCGCCAATCACCGCCAGAGTCCGATATCCGCCTGCTTCTTCGTCGTACCAGTCAAGATTGACGCTAGCGCTCTGACTCGCAGCAAAGCTCATTTCTAGCCAAGCATCTTCAGGAATACCTTGCGGCCATGCAAGCTGAATCGGCGCATGCGTGTACCTACCGCCGAAGTCGCCAAACAACCAAGCTTGTTTGCCAAGATGATCCTGCAAACGCCAGTTCATATACGTCACATCAAGAATCGGGCCGGCCGAATCGATCGAGCGGCTCGGCGTGATTTCAACTGTCTCTATGCCGCGGCCACCGTAACGCATCGCGTCCACGGCCATCGGGTCCTTGGGCGCCCGCTGATCGACATCGATCAAACGAATCAGGGTGGTAGTTGCCTGTGTCCCGCCCAGACGCACGGCTTGGCGCTTCGTGAGCGACATGCTCTTGGCCCGCACGCGCGCCTCTTCTTCTTCACGAATACTCTCGAGATAGGCTTTCGTCACGGGCAGCAGCTGGCCGTCTTGCCGCACGCGTCCGTGCTCGAGCCAGACTGCACGATCACACAGCATCTGCACCGAGCTCATGTCATGGGACACGAACAAGATGGTGGCGCCCTGGCTGGTCAGCGCCTTCATGCGCTGAATACACTTGCCTAGGAAGTAGGCATCGCCGGCTCCCAGCACCTCGTCGATAATCAGGATCTCCGGCGTGATTGCCGTTGCAACGGCAAACGCCAGTCGCGCGTACATGCCCGATGAATATTCCTTGACGGGGCGCACCAGAAAATCATCCAGTTCGCTGAACTCGGCCACGTCTTCTAGACACTCGTGCACCCGCTTGCCCGAC
>Ga0116229_10010022_pt1 | contig 14312 bp, 10 predicted proteins | sample S1TSphgellanicum_3_FD_87313 | JGI IMG/M metagenome (GOLD analysis project Ga0116229, IMG submission 87313) | Host-associated microbial communities from peat moss isolated from Minnesota, USA - S1T2_Fc - Sphagnum magellanicum MG | ecosystem: Host-associated > Plants > Peat moss > Unclassified...
TAATTATCATGTGTATTTTGCATTCATATATATTATTTGATAATGTAAACACCTTGCAAATTGCTTTTGAATTCAAAAAACTAGTTGTTAACCATCACAGATCTATTACATGGCAAGGTTTTTCAAACTAAAAGACCATTTGAAAGTACATAATGATTTTTTTGGTTAAGAAATAACCAATCTTGTAAGGAACCTTCATACAGTTAAAATTTGAAGAAACTAAAACCACATTTGCTCTTTGAAAAAATAAAAACAAATTTTTAATGATTTCAAGTTCTTTAAATATATGGGTTCTAATAGACCTACAACTATCATTTTCACAAAATTCAAATAGTTGTACAACAATGGTGTGGACTAAGCATGGAGGAGGGGGGATTGAGGAATTGGAGTCATAAAAGTCAATCTAAAGGGGAACAAGTTGTTAAGAATATCAAATTTTGCCAATGATATGCAAGGAAGATTTAGGGTTTGATAAATGGGGCACATCACGAATAAATCTAATTTCAAAACAAGAAAACTTGGGCTTTTAAAGGCATCACAAAATGAACCTCATTTAATAGTATATTGTTAAATGTGCATGCAACATTAACTACAAACATTATGCCAAAACATGGTTTATATTATTTCCCATATTACTCAATTTGTGGTAATATAATTCACTTATTACTATATGATTATGTAGTAAAATTGGACTGGTGGCTTATGCCATGTGTTGTTTATTTTCCCTAGTAATATATGGCATATGTTAGCATGGTCATCATGATTATAGTGGGGAAAGAAGTCTAGATATATTACTATATCATATTGTGAAATCTTGGCTATTGGCTCCCAATATATTATATTAGATAATAAATGTTTAATAACTAATTACTTGTTGACACGTGGATGGTCCAAAATTGACTAGATTATTCTTAATATTTCAAGTTGTCATTTGACTAGTCATCTATAGTTATTTATATGACTAAACCATAAGTATTCATATATTTACTTATCATCTATGTTAATGCACATGGCTCCTTGGCATTTGTCTTTTATACATCTAGGCAATTGATTTAACCATTTGCAAGCTTACATAAATCCAAATTCCATAATGCAATTTATTATTGACCACATATTGATTCCTTGTACACCTAACTTGAATGCATAATAGTAGTTCCAATCATTAGTAAAAGACCTTGTTTAGTTCAGAAAAATGCAAGGTTGATAACTGCCAAGTTCGAGCACAATGTATTAACAACAAAAACATACATAATGTTTGCACTTGCTAGATCCATGGTACTAGCATTATAATCAAGACAATTTCTACACATGTTATTCAACAAATCACATCACTATCAAATTTCAAGCATGGTCTAATTTGACATACAAATGGATAGACTATGACATGATCATGGCTATCATTACTTCACCAAAAACATAAAAAATTGATTGATAGGTTAATGGTCTAAAGGTTAAAATCCATCAACCTGGAAAAGATTGTAAGGACCAACTAAACTTACTATAACAACAATGGACTTTAAAAGAAATATTTCCAATATTAACTAGCAAATGGATAGCAACCACCAACATTAAACCATGACATAAAAAAATTTAACTACCCACATTGCATTACACTTCAAGGAGCTAGATGGACGGGTTGATTTCTTGGTTGTTTTGACAACCCTTGGTTCTTGCAAACCATCCTTCAACATTGGATTTTAGACTAATGTCTTTGAGTGTATGCATAAATTTAGTGTTGCAAAGTATATAATCTAAATTCTTACTTTGAAAGCTATCAACTCTAGTGCCTTGGTTGTTTTAAGTGGGAATTGCTAGGTCTTGCAATGAAATCATCATATTTAAAGTGATCACTGGCTAGGGTTTACTTCCAATATTAGTTATTCAAAATTACACAATGTTGTTCTAACATGGACCAATTAAAGTATAACCTACAACTTTAGTTTGAAAAAGTTTATTGGAACCATTAAGACATGGTTGTATTAAGATTTAGAGCTTCCCAATCCTACAACCCAATGTTCAAAGTCAAATTTTAGTTGAATGTCCAATAAGAGGCATAAGTTCATCCTTGCAAAGTTTGCACTTTTACCTTCAAGCTTGTCAGCTTTGGTTCCTTCATTGCCTTCATGTTGATAATTTTTGGGTCCTACAAATAGGTTTTCAAAATTTTAATCATTAGGAAACTTTGATATATTTTCAAATGTATTCCTTTCAACCCAAGATTCACCTTTAGAATTAAATGTTAAAAAGAGGCATCAAGTTTTGACCCACAATATGCATGTTAAAGGGTGAAATTATGGCCCTTAATCATTATTGTCCTCCAAGGGGGTAAAACTAATACCTTGTTATTCCACAAAAAAAAGACTACCTTCATTAGTTTATTTTACTACAATTATTCAAGTAGTAAGTAAGAGGTCATACAAGTGGAAATGGGAAGGCCAGGGCCTGATGTCTAAAACCAGACCTACCTACATATCAATTTTCTAATCCAAGGAATAGAGGGTAGATGTAGAGAGGGCAAGATGAAAAAAAAGGAAATCCTGATAGTAGTTATTCTCTTTGGGTTTATAATACTTTCAACGTCTTTGAATATTATTTAGGGGGTCTGCAAACGTTTTTAACATTATTGTCCCTCCTTTCCCCATGCTTACAAGTTTTCTAGTGGCTTTGGTTTGCCACTTGCAACCTTCAAAGTCCTTCCTTTGCACTTTATTGTCTACAACCAACTGTCATCCCTCTATAGCTCCTACCTATTGTGTACCACTGTGCCTTCTAGCATGTAGGAGGTAACTTGTTGGTCTATTACCTTTAATTTCCACCACCATGGACTAGTTGTTACCTTCATGTGGCAGCTAGTAGCTTAGGGCTCCAGATATTACCTAGTGGTCAGCCCCTTACTTTCTGTCCTATAAGAAATGCAAAAATACTAGTTCAACGAAGCATCCTACTTTTATCACCTAAACAACTTTACCTTCCACACTTAATAAAACATTAATGCAACATAAAAAACTCAAGTCTTTCAACCATCTTCCATTAAAATCACACACAAAGTACATACTTCTTTTTCCATTCCTCTCCTCCATTCTCCAAGTGAAAGTTTTACATCTCCCAAAAGTCTCGAATGAATTCCAAATCCCCCCAACCCTTTTCATAGTCCCCATTTTCCACATACCACACAAGGCCCACATTGACCCTTAGAAAATAAGGCTTTTATCCTAATCCCTTCCTAGAAATCTCTTAGATGATTGGGTGGATTACCCCAACCACTCACTAACCCGGGCTACTTAATCCCAATAGCTTCACCCCTTGGGCAAGGGATAATAAGTCTACCACTTATAACTAGTAGTCACTAGGAAGCCTATGGAATTAATTAGTCTAGAGATTTCTACCCGTTAACAATGCTTATCCCAACTTTGCAATATAATTCGTAGTTAATGTTAGTGGAACATTTAGACATTGACATTTCTTATCTTTAACCAAACACCATAATAAAATGATTGCAATTTTTTGTTAATTTGAACAAATTTCAAAGACTCCAACAACTAACTTTTAGATTACAATGTAGAGGGTCCCAACACATATAATTGCAAAGAGATATTGAATTTCTATGGAATTTGCCTACATGGAATTTGGAATCTTATTTGAATTGGTGAAATGATAAAAGGGTCTTGCAATGTAAAATTGAGATTATAAAATAGTTTTATATAACCTCATATATCAAATTATGCACATATCCAATGGGTTTTCCTAGCCCCTAGCATTTAGGTTGTTTTGGTCAACAAATAAATTAATAATGGTAAGTCATTTTGGACTCGATAGAACTTAATTGAATTCCACATAAGGAGTGCACCCTACCTTGCATTGAAATAACTAAACATGTTCAAGGTGATTGCATGGTATTGGATTATGATCAGCAAAAACATTCAACCATAAGTATCTTCTTATATTTGAAAATCCTTTGCAACTTCAAGACATACTAAATGCTTGAGAAAACATCCATTATGTTGACATGGGCACATATAATATTTAACACATCTTAAATGCTGCAAGATGCATGCAAAATTATTCATGGGTACAAATTACTTATGGCTAGAAATTTAAGCACATTAGATCTTGATAGAAGTTGCATACATACATTTTCAAGGTCATTCAAAAGATTTAAAATTCTTGTCGTCTTCACTTGATTACCAACCACACCTACCCCCACATTAGGTGAAATCACTTTACTGTTTGCCTTATGTTATGTTGTGAATGTTGCCATTATTGTTATCCCATCCTTCAAAACAACTTTGTCCATCTCATCCCTACTTATCATGGCTCCTATGCATAAGGTTTACTACCACTATGTATTTTGATCAATGTTGGTTGTTCATGTGCAATTTTTAATTTTCAAAAATTCATACAAAAATCAACATGTTAAATTACATTTTTGTTGTTTAACAATGTACATTTATAATCATTAGTACAAAAGTGGGGTGTAATTCACTAGCCTAAATCACTATGGGACTTTAAAAGTGAAATAAGTTCATTGTATTTTAATGATTTCACCTTGGTTAAATTTATTTAATTGTGTAAACATCATGTTTCATTATTAATTGACATAATTCACTATTATAATTTATTGTGGCAAATAGGTTTATTTTACGTTGTTGTTTTAAATATCCTATGTTACTTTATGATATACCCTATATTATTTTAGGCTACTTTAGTTATTTTAACTTATACTTTAAGTTATTATAAATGATTATACCCTAAACTATTAGATGTTATTATATTTTAAGGTATCATAACTAGATTATTATAGGTTTTTTATTTAAAATTATTTAAAATTAAATTATCCAATTAACCTTAGGCTATACCTTAGGTTATTTTAAGTTAATATATGTTATTTCAAGTTATACTTTAGATTATTCAAGGTCATTTTACTTTATGTTATTATAAATTATTTTATCCCAAGTATAATAATTAATAATTTAAAATAAAATATAATGACCTAAAATAAAATAACCTAAAGTAACCATAAAATAACCAACAATAGCCACCAATAATCATTAATAAAATAACCACCAATAGCCACCAATAGTCACTAATATAATAGCCATTAAAAACCACCAATAGCCTATGATAATTTAACCTAAAATATCGACTAATAGAATATCCACCAATAGGCATTAATATAATAGCCATTAAGAACCACCAATAGCCTATGATAATTTAACTTAAAATAATGACCAATAGAATATCCACCAATAGGCATTAATATAATAACCATTAAGAACCACCAATAACCTATGATAATTTAACTTAAAATAATGACCAATAAAATATCCACCAATAGCCACTAATATAATAGTCATTAGGAACCACCAATAGCCTATGATAATTTAACCTAAAATAATGACCAATAAAATATCCACCAATAGCCATTAATAATTTAACCTAAAATAACCACCAATAACCCCCAAAAGAATAAATACTAATAATTATTAATAGAATAGCCACCAATAGCCATTAATAAAGTAAACATTAATAACCACCAAAAAAAAAAACAACCAATAGCCACCAATAGAATAGCCGCCACTAGCTAGTAATAACCACCAAACTAATAACCATCAATAAAATATATAAACATTAATAGAATAAGCACCAATAACCATTAATAAAATAATTACTAATAGCCACCAATAAACTAGCCACAAATAACTTATGGTAATACATGCTAAAATATCCAATAATAACATAAAGTGAAATAACCTTTAATAGCTAAAAGTAACCAACAATAACTTCACATAATTGAATGTAACCTGTCATGAAATAGCTTAGAATAACAAAAAATAACTTATAATAATCGCAAATAACCTAAAGTGAAATAGCCTATAATAGCCAAAAATAACATATAATAACCAAAATAACTTACAATAATAGCCTAGGGTGAAATAATTTAAAATAACCAAAAATAATTGATAATAGTCATAATAACCATAAATAATGTAGGGTGAAATAATTTAAAAAAATGAAAAATAACCCTATAATAGTTGAAAATAGCCTAACGTAAGTAGTATTATTATATTAACAAAAATCTTATTCATTTATTAAACATTTTCTTTTTCAAAAAAATGGCCATTGAAATGTTATTGAATAGTGATATTCAAAATAAAAAATGTTCAAATGATTTTACACTTTTGAAAGGAAATAAATGCAATTATGTACATTGTTAAAAAAAAATTACTTTAATCATTTCATTTGGACAAAATCTCAATAAGATATGAATTTTCAAAGTTTATGTTTTTGTAATGTTTAAAGTGAAATATTTGATAAATATATGCAATGTAACACATTATCACAACAATTGTGGTGGCTTGATGGTAGGGGTGATTGCCTCCATCTTAGAGGTGAAGGGATCAAACCTCAAAAGTCGTGTGTTTGTGGTCAATATTGGTAAGTTAACTGAATATTTTCCTATGTAATTTTTTAGAATAGGTGTTTACTTAAGTTGATTACATGGCCTATGTATCTAAGTTAAGTTTTAAACCTAACATAAGTAGTGACATGTCTCAATAATTCATAGGCTAAAAAATCATGAAATTATCAATAATATTAAATATTAAATAATTGAAAATTAATCAATTTCCATGTTGTTTAGTTAATTAACTAGCAAGTGAAATGGCTTGGTAAATTTGTATTTCATTAAGTATTAGTGGATTAATTCATTGTCCGTAACAACTAGTCCCTGTTCACTATGGGGTTGACCAGTTTCACCATGGTAAACATGTCCAAATTCATTCAAAATGTAGTGAAACCCAAAATGAACTAAGACATATTTTGGTGTGGTGAATAAACAAGGTTCATCCCAATCCACGCAAATAAAAAAGATAACTCGGCACGTATAATGCATGCCTCTTTTTGCATTGGCCCACCACAACCACACTTAAATGGCACCTGAACTCTTTCCGAGCATTACAAAAGTGTTCATCCCTTGCAAGAAAATCAAGGGTAGCCTAGTACACCTTCAATTTTGCCCAATTTTCTTCCATGCAATTGTTAGGCCTTGAACCATTTATGCCCACAAATGTCACAATTATAAATGTTAGTAAACAATAAAACTAAATCAAAATTCAATGTAGTTTAACATAATTATGGAAACCTCAAACCTAATTGATGGATCTTTAGCCATTTTGCTTGTTTTAACTTCAAAACCTTCCACAAGTCACCTTCATGTGTTTAAAATTCAAACCAAATGTTGTATAATTAAATTGTACTTCTAACTTTTCCTTCATTTTGGCTAAGCTTTTTACAAGTTAGTTTTCAATGGGTTTAGTCAAAACCATCTCTTGACAAGTATGGTTATTTAATGTAGCAAGCCACTAGTTCTGGCATGGGACCAATGGAATCCCTTCAAAATTCACAATAACTAATGGTTTCTTTGGATCTTCCTTAAGAGCTACCATTTGTGCAAATTTCAATGTATTTACAAAAGATCGATTTTTCTTATGCACCAAATCGATATGTAGGCATTGGATTTCTGGTTTTGATATTGTGGCAGGTACATTGGTTGAATTGGTTTCAATGTCGCCGAATTGTTGACCAAAATTGGGGTTTTCACCTACTATAGTTAGTGGCCACATATATATCCTATGGGTCATGTAGGATAAAATGTCTTTGCATATTCCTCTCCTTCACCATTAAGAAAATAATGGTGTTGTTGTTGTTATTGTTGTACATTATCATACATTTGTGCACATGGTCTTTCTAATTATTACTATGGCACCATGACACATTGTTGCATGTGGTCCTGATGGGCTTTGTTACTATACACCATGATACATTCATTATACCAATATGCATCCAAGTTCACAATGTGTTTCATTAGATTTTGAATGAAAATTTTAAAAATTATCATGGTGAAAATAGGCAAACCTTTTGTAAACATGGACTAGTTACTATAAACATGTGAATTCATTAATAGTTAAATCATTAATAATAAATTCACTAATAAATAAAACATCAATAATTAATTCATTAATAGTTAATTCATTAATAGATAAATCATCAATAATAAATTCACTAACAATTAATTCATTATGTTATCTAGCTTAAATTAATAACTTAACCCATCAACTTAAGATGCAAGTGTGAAGGTATGAACCTTTCACCTCTTCTGATCTCTATGTTTAAAGAAAAAAATTTAAACCATTGAATCATTATTTAAATGAATGATATTTTTGTGTCATCATATATTATTATGCACATTTTTTTTTACCTTATATTATTTTTGACAACTTTTTGATAATTCTACCATAGGTTATCCTAGGTTATTCTATCATATGTTATTATTTGTTATTCTAAATTATTTTTATCATAGGTTATTATTGTTTATTTTAGGCTATTTTATCATAAGCTATTTTTAGTTATTCAATTGTTCATTATTTCAAGTAATTTATTATAGACTATTTTTAGTTATTTTATTGTAGGCTATTGTTGGTAATTCTATTATAATTTATTGTTGGTTATTTTAGGCTATTTACCATAGGCTATTATTAAATATTCTATCGTAGGTTATTGTTGGCTACTCTAGGTTATTTACCATAGATTATTTTCGGCTATGTTATTATATGTTATTGTAAATTACTGTAGGCTATAGTTGGCTATTTTAGGTTTTTTTTATATTATATCATAGGTTATTTTTGCCTATTTTAAGTTATTTTATTTTATGTTATTTTTTATTATTTTATTGTAAGCTATTGTTGGTTATTATAGGTAATTTACCATTAGTTATTTATGGTTATTTTATCATAGGCTATTATTTGTTATTTTATGTTATTTTACTAGAAGTTATTTTAGGTTATTTTATCGTAGGTTAATTTAGGCTATTTTACCATAGGTAATTTAAAAAAAATATTATTGGTTATTGTTCATTATTTTAAGCTACCTTAAATTATTTTTGGAAATTCTATTGTAAATGTTTTCTCTACACAACAATAATTCAACATTCTCATGCTTATATTTTGTGGTCATATAGGGCAACGGAGAAGGCACATGTGACATCAAAGTTTGTGCACCTTGTGTGCAAAATTAATATGGTGGGTCTTACACTTATAACCGAATGGAAAAATGTGTTGAAAAAAGAACAATAAGATGAATGCATAAAAAAGGATGGAAAAATTTGGTATAATTTTATCATCCATGCCATGATAGAAATTTTATTCAAGGTAAAATTACTCATTTCAAGCTTTATTTCATGAATATAATTTATTTATTATTATGGACACCACCATCACCCGTCACTTGCATCATCGCTTACACCAACATAGTTGCCTGCATCATCACTTACATCAACATAGTCACCTACATCATTATTTACATCATCGTTAACTCTCAATTAACTCCTATTTCATTATTAATTAAAAAAAAATTCAAGCAGTTTCCTTGGTTGGTGCACACATGGAAGCTTTTATGGAGGCTTCTTTGAGCTAGGTCCCTAATGGGGTATAAATAGGGGTAGGAACTCCCATTACCTATAGTTTGTTCAACATTAGTTTTGGGTATGCTTATTTGCCATAACCTTTGTTTTCATATGTTATTAAAATAAAGTTTTGTTTGAATTATTTTCTAGCATATGGCATGTTTAATAGGGATTGTAAGATTAGACCTTGATGCATCATGCATTCAAAATGGTCCTACCTTGTCTTTAGAACCAACATATTTTTTTTTGTTATCCATCATAATCAAGGGTGGTAAATCCACGACTATGCGAACCCAAACACTTCTTAATTCAAGGGCATTTGCATGTTTCATCAACAAGCAGTTGGTATGACAACATAAATTGGCATTGGTGGAGAAAGTGACACCAGTGTCAGTCAAAGTGATCGATGGTCGGAACCTTTCTTTAAAACCTATAACACATGAAATGTCGCAACCCTAGCTTTGGGCTCACGACCAAGGCAAAGGGAATTGCAAGGGTGCGGGCCAAAAGGAAGCCCGGGAGTTAAGCCAAGAGGATGCCCGGGAGTCAAGGCAAGAGAAAGCTTGGGAGTCACATCACACTCCCGGGAGTGTAAGAAAGTGTGAGGGAGTGTGAGGGAGTGAACACTCACACTCCCAAGGCAGCTCCCACTTTGGGAGATGGAGTCCCGATGGACTCCCAAAACTTCAGAGAGCGATTGCAGGGGTCAAAACTCAATGTCTTGTGGCGTTCTTTATATCATTGGAAAGATATTGAAGCGTAGATATCTAAAATGGGCTCGCATTGCTCATTTGGACATCTAAAACACAAGTTATGGCCAAAAGAAGGGTCGGGAGTCGAATTCCCGGGAGTCTGCCAGTTTTGACTCCCGACCACTAAAAGTCAGGAATCGACCCGAAATACTTGGCTGCAGAGAACATGCGACATACCGTTGGAAAGGTCTCGACGAGATCTACAACTTTGCTTTAGATCGCATCGTGATCCGAGGTCTGCTTGCAAAGTTATGGGGCTCCAAAGTCCCGGGAGTCCCATTTGGCGTGATTTCGGGACTCCCACTCGGGAGTCCTGGGAAAAATAGCCATTTGGATGTAGCCTCTGTGGAGAGCTGCAGAGTATACTATAAGGGGGAAGGTGGTGGCTTCCCCCAAGTCCGGGCCGTGGTGAGTCTTGTGTGTCCGTGTTGCCCATGGCTCATCCTAGCACCAAGGGTGTTCCAACTTTGCACTAACCACTTTGTGTGGGTTGTGTGCAGGCTCGTGTGAGTGACTAAAGCTTGTCAACTCTTCCTAGTCTATCTCGGGACTTCTAGCACACCCCTCTCACCCCCCCTCTAGTGTTAGAAGTCGGGAGCGTGCTCCAAGTTCCAACTCCTTTCGCATTGCCACATACTTGGACCCTCAAGTGGGTCCACTAGGAACTTGGGAACGTGTCAGTTATGCCTGTGGCCATGTAGAGGTTGTCCATTGCACAACATCAAAACATCTTACAATATGCACACACATGAAGTGGTAGTTACAAACCTAAGGTGAGACAATTTGATGTTGGTGATTTTGTGTATCTCCAACGATAACCGAATGATACTTTAGACACTTCTTCCGGTTGCATTATTTTGAATATTAAGGCGATTAGGCCTTCAAGTGTGTTGGAGTTGCAAGGATTTGATAAACGCACAATTTGGGATCATTCCAAAAATTGTGCGCCCTACCACCTACTGAACTTGGGCCCTACCATCATCACGTTGACTTGGATTCCTCCACTTGACTATCAATGTCAGGTATGTTAGAGGATAGATGATGTTGATCAGATGTTATTTTGCGATAATTGTAATGGTGAATACCATCTATTTTGCCTCAAGTTAGATTTCACTCAAATTCCCGTTGGCATTTGGTATTGTTCATCATGTTCTCTTGCAGCACCTTGATTTCTACTCAGACCATGCCATGCTTTTTCCGGCTCAAGTTTGGGGGGGATACATGAAAATTTCATCTCAGCCTCCTCTTGTGCATTGTATATATGTGTGTGTGCATCTCTTTTTGGTTGATTAGTTTCTACCTTTGACTGGTTTTAGTCTTTTTGTTCAGTAGAGTTTATTATGGATTTACACCCTTACGACACCGAACGTCATGACACTACACGTCACAACATTTGTCATGCCTATATGCATGGCTTCATACGTGATAGTTAGTTACGGGCATGCCAATCATGTCTTTAAAGTTAATGTACGCTCTTAAGGTTAATGCACATTCTTAGGTTATTGTACGTTATTAAGTGTTTTAGGGTTATGGCTTGTTTAGGGTTTCAGCTTTGTTGATGGCTATATAAAAGGCGAAATTCTTCCCTTCTTTTGTTAGTTTTTTAAAATTCTTTTGTTAGAGAGAGTTTCTTCCATAGTTAGACTGGATTTCTAGATGCTCACGATGGTTATTACACGACCATCATTTACATACACTACGTTTTCTTTCCTTCTTTTCAATTTAATTATACATGAGAATTATCTCAGTCTCCTTTTGTGCATTGTATATATATGTGTGTGCATCTTTTTTTCGTTGATTAGTTTTAATCTTTTTGTTCAGTAGAGTTTACTATGGATTTACACCTTTACAACACTACACGCAGCAACACCCACCCCATGAACCGTGTTTAAAGGTTATTCATATAACATACCCAAGTATGAAAATTTAAATGAGAAACAAATTGTTTGTGAAATGGTTCTTTCAAAAATGATACCTTGATGTATGAATATCACTTTGAGTGGTACCCTTATGATACCTAATTGGTTCTTATTGAGAGAACCAATTGATAACCAACCTGATTTGAAGGGCAATGTGATACCCACCCAATATTGATAAATACTCCCTCAAGGGAATATTGTGCAATATTTAGTGTTTATAGGCGAGGGATGGGTAAACATTAAAACACTAAATTTGGATGTGTTAAAATCCACACTATCTCAAATACAATGCATCCATTGGGTTGTTCTTAGACATGTCAAGGGACATAATGTAAATTAATTGATTTTTTAATGCAAAGAAAATAGGTTTAGCCAAAAGATATAAATTTTGTCCAGAAAGAAAAGTTTAGCTAGGAAGATATATAGGTTTAATCAAGAGGAAATAAATTTTTTTCCAAGGTAAGTAAAGGATTAATTGTTAGTTTGTAAAGAAGGCTAAGATTTAGGTCAATAGGGTAACTAGGTGGGTGGGTAGTGCGGAGGTCAGGGTTGAGAAAAAAATGGCCACTAAACAAAAATGATTGAAGGTCAGCAGCCAAAAAAGATTGACTGTGACAGAATGTTGGTTAACGTAGGGTAAAGAGGCGAATCATCCAGCCCATCCTATGGACAGAACGACCAACTGGTGCAGTCATGGGGGCTTGTTCACTCTGGGCCATACAGATAGGGTTAATAATGGAAAAAAGCCCTGCATCATGGGATGCTAATTTGGGTTTTGTCTTGTCTTGTTTTGTTTTGTTTTGCCGTCTTTTACGTCAAAAAGGAAGAAAAGAATGCAACGGGATGGGATTGTATGCAAGTGCCAGAAGACGGAACGGATTTGTACATACATTTTTCTCCTGCTGACAGACTTCTCTCGCTTTCATGATCCAAACTTGCTGTCATCCGCACACCAGAGAAGAGGAAGTAGGGGAGAGGAACAACAAGCAATTGACGCCATGGCAGCAAGAACAGCAGACGTGAATCAGCAGCCCCCCAAATGCGAGGCGAACTATGCGCCTCTGACTCCCCTGCTGTTTCTGGAAAGGGCCGCGAGTGTGCATGGAGATCGAGTTTCAGTCATTTACGGTGACTTGAGCTACACATGGGCGCAGACTTTCGAACGCTGTCGCCGATTGGCCTCAGCAGTATCCATGTTTGCATCAGCTGGGGACACGGTACTTCTCCTTCTCCTCGAATTCTTTTTTCTTCAAAAGTTTAAGTTTTGTTTTTGTTTTTTACTTTTTGTTTTTGCCCCTTCCCTTCTCCACAGCATCATAAGAATGCTGAATTCTTGCACTTCTGAAATCCGAAAGCAATGTTGAAATGCTTACTACTCTCACTCCACTGAATTTCTTGTAATTCTGAAGCTCCAAAGCAGTTGTTAGCAATCCAAGGTTTACAGTAATTCTGAACCTCCAAAGGAGTTGTAGCAATTCAAGAGTTTAGAATATTCTGAAGCTCCAAAACCAATAGTAACAATCTGAATTTAGAGTAATTCTGAAGCTCCAAAGGCAGAGTCGTAGCAATCTGAGGTTAATGTAATTCTGAAGTTCCAAAAGCAGTGTAGAAATGCTAACTCTAACCCCAGATTCCTACGACTGCTTTGGAACTGCAGAATTACAAGAGAATTCACCAACTTCAGCCCTATCAACATATACTTTGTAGTAGAAAATTAAATGCTTCTCAGTTCAGATATTCAGAGATGAGATCAACTCTCTGATTTGCTGTTTTGCTACTTCAGATCCAGGGCAAGAGATCCTGGTCCTTACCACCATGAACCTCCTAGGGTTCTGAGACTTGAATCAAAGTGATGATGTTCTGCACACAATTCATTCAATTGGTGATATTTTTCCCTTTGTCCTTTCTGATGCTGCTGCTGCTGTTTTTGATAAATTGGGTTGAATTGTGGTTGTGGACAAGATTTCTGTAGTTGCGCCCAATTGCCCAGCAATCTACGAGATGCATTTTGGGGTTCCGATGGCAGGGTTAGTGCTCAACACAATGAATACACGGATGGATGCTAATACCTTGTCTGTTCTATTCCGTCATTGTGAGACCAAAGCCATCTTCGTGGACTTGGAATATCTTCCGCTTGTTCATAAAGCTCTACAGATATGGTTATCATCTTCACAGCCCCCA
>Ga0116229_10010027_pt1 | contig 14309 bp, 11 predicted proteins | sample S1TSphgellanicum_3_FD_87313 | JGI IMG/M metagenome (GOLD analysis project Ga0116229, IMG submission 87313) | Host-associated microbial communities from peat moss isolated from Minnesota, USA - S1T2_Fc - Sphagnum magellanicum MG | ecosystem: Host-associated > Plants > Peat moss > Unclassified...
AGCGAGCCGCCAAGCGGAATCGGCTTGCCGGTGACAACACCGGTGGCCGATGAGCCGACGTTCATCGAATAGGTGTCCATCATCCACGCCATGATCTGCGCGTTGGTGTTGACATCCGGCGCCGGAATGTCCTTGTCCGGGCCGATGATGAGGCCGATCTCGCTGGTGTAGCGCCGTGTCAGGCGCTCAAGCTCCTTGAGCGAAAGCTGCTTGGGGTCGACGCGAATGCCGCCCTTGGCACCGCCAAAGGGCAGGTTGACTGCGGCGTTTTTGATCGTCATCCAAGCCGAGAGCGCCATCACCTCTTCGAGGTTGACGTCAGGGTGAAAGCGCACGCCGCCCTTGCCAGGCCCGCGTGACAGGTTGTGCTGGACGCGATAGCCCTCGAAATGGGCCACAGCGCCGCTGTCGAGTTCGATCGGAATGTCAACAATCAGGGCGCGCTTGGGGCGGCGCAGGGTTTCGGCCCAGCGGGCCAGGTGTCCGAGGTAGGGCAAAACGCTTTCGACCTGGGACAGGTAAGTTCCCCAGGGGCTGTCTGCAGTCGGGCTGACATACGACAGATTCGACATTTTTTGAGTCTCCAAATTACGGCTGGCCGCGAAGATACAGGAGATTGGCGTTCGTGTCGCGTCGCGTTGCCGCATGCGCAAGTGCGGCTCGCGCTACAATGCGCGAGAGCAGTAATCCAGGGCCTGCGGCAAGGCGCCGCGCAGCGATTGAGTCGATGTACTACCGTATGACCGAAAAGCCATGACCTACTGCGTCGCCATGCGACTGGACGAAGGTCTGGTGTTCCTCTCCGATTCGCGCACCAATGCCGGTGTCGACCAGATCGGCACGTTTCGCAAGATGGTGGTCTTCGAGCGCCCCGGCGAGCGCGTCATGGTGCTGCTTAGCGCCGGCAACCTGGCCGTGAGCCAGGCGATTCGCGAGTCGCTTGCCGAACGCGTTGGCGTCGATGGCACGAGCATCTGGACTGCGCCTACCATCTATGACGCCGTGCGCATGGTCGGTGATGCCGTGCGCGAAGTGCGCGAGCGCGATGCCGAAGCCATGGCCAACAGCGGCATCGAGTTCAATGTCAGCCTGATTTTCGGCGGCCAGATCCGCGGCGAGGCGTGTCGCCTGTTCATGATCTATGCGGCGGGCAATTTCATCGAGGCCTCGGCAGAGAGCCCGTATTTCCAGATCGGTGAATCGAAATACGGCAAACCCGTGCTCGATCGCATGATAAGGCCCGAGTCAACGCTCGACGATGGCGCCAAGTGCGCGCTGGTGTCGATGGATTCGACCTTGCGCTCGAACATTTCCGTGGGCCTGCCGCTCGATCTGATGTGCTACGAAGTGAATGCCCTGCGCGTCACGCGCTTTGCCGTGATCGATACGCGCAATCGTTACTTCCAGATGATCCACGACACCTGGGGCGCGAGGCTCAAGCAGGTGTTCTCCGACCTGCCCGATCCGACCTGGGGAAAAGCCGCGGCGCAGGCCAGTCCGACTTCGAACAGCGCGCAAACGCACGAGCCGGTGCGCGCGCGCATGCCCAAGGTGCTGGCGATTAACGATCCGCCCGAAGCAGTCGGCCTGATCCAGTCGCTCGCCGAAAACCCCACGGGCTCGTCGCAGCTCTACTAGACCCCACGCGAAAGGATACGGTTGCCTCAGTCGCCCCGCCTGTTGTCGGTCCAGTGCATGACACCGGCCGGCCTGCACCGCATGGCCTATGCCGAATACGGCGACGCCGGCAATCCGCGCGTTCTCGTCTGCGTGCACGGCCTTGCGCGCTCGAAAGCCGATTTCACCGACCTGGCCCTGGCCATGCAGGACGACTATCGCGTCGTTGCCGTCGATCTGCCCGGCCGCGGCGATTCCGACTGGCTGCCTGATCCCGCGCTCTACCAGGTGCCGATTTATGTCGCTGACATCGTCACGCTCCTGGCCAGGCTCAATGCCAAGACGGTGCACTGGTTTGGCACTTCGCTTGGCGGGCTGACCGGCATGGCGCTGGCGTCGCTTAAGGATTCGCCGATTGAGCGCATGGTGCTCAACGACGTCGGCCCGGTGGTCACCGGCGTGTCGCTTGATCGCATCGCAACGTATGTCGGCAAGACCATGAAGTTTGCAACCTATGGCGAAGCCGAGGCCGCGATTCGCGCCGCCTCGCAATCGTTTGGCGTTAATGGCGATGCCCAGTGGCGCCAGTTCATCGATGCCGTCCTGAAAAAAAGCGGCGACGGCTACGTGCTTGGCTACGACCCGGGCATTGCCAGGAGCATGGAGCTGCCGCTGGGCCAGCTGCACAGCGATGTCGAACTCTGGCATGTCTGGGACGCGATCACCTGCAAGGTGCTTGCGGTGCGCGGCAGCGAGTCCGACCTTTTGACCGCCAGCACCCACGCCGAGATGGCCGTGCGCGGGCCGAAGGCGGAATTGACGACCATCCAAGGCGTGGGCCACGCACCGACCTTCATGAGCCGCGACCAGATCGACATCGCGCGCGCCTTCCTGCTTGCCGGAGACTAGCCATGCCCCCCTCGGAGAAAGCGCCCGGTGCTGTGACGCGCATGCATGTCGGCCCGAGGCTCTCGGAGATCGCGGTGCACAATGGCGTGGTCTATCTCGCCGGGCAGATTGCCGAGGACAGCGCGCGGGGCATCGAGGCGCAGACGCGCGAAGTGCTGGGCCACGTCGATCGCCTCCTTGGCGAGGCCAATAGTGACAAGACGCTGATTCTTTCGGCCATCATCCTGCTTTCTGACATCGCCAATTTCGCCGCCATGAACCGCATCTGGGACGACTGGGTCGAACCCGGCCACACGCCGCCCAGGGCGACCTTCGAGGCGGCGCTGGCAAGGCCCGAACTGCTCGTCGAAATCAAGATCATTGCCGCCCAGGCGGGCTAGGCGCGAGAGCAATTTTGCACTTGGGCAGAGGCCGCGCGCGGATATAATTTCGCCATGGCACTCTTCGGCATTCCCGCGCCCGTCCTAAGCGATATCGTCGAGGGAGCCGATCACATCGGCTCGGACGCAGAGCCGCGTGCGGGCGCTGCCACGAGCGCCATGGATAGCGCGCCTGCGCATGCGCCAAGCCGCGACGAGGCGCTGCTGTTACGCCTGACCGCGCATCTTGAGCCCGCCGATGCCAGGCTGGTCAGCCAGGCCAGCGAATTTGCGCTTGCCCTCTACGGCCAGGGGCGCCTTGCAAGCGGTGAGCCGATGATGGCCCACGCGCTTGGCATTTTGCAGATTCTTGATGCCGTTAGGGCCGATGCCCCGGCGCGCGCTGCAGGCATCCTGTTTGGCGCAGCCGAGCTTCTGGCCAAGCCCCTGGAGCAGCTCACCGAAGCCTTTGGCCCGGACATTGCCGCGATCGTCTCGGGCGTGCGCGATCTGGCGCGCCTGGGCGAGATCACGCGCCGGCACAAGAGCGATCCGCTGCCGCGCGACGCCAAGGCGCTCGAGCGCCAGGTCGAGACGCTGCGCAAGATGCTGCTGGCTTTTGCCACCGACATCCGCGTCGTTCTGGTCAGGCTGGCGTCGCGCCTGCAGACGCTGCGCCACTACGCCGCCACCAAATTGCCCGTGCCCGATGGCATCGCCCGCGAGTCGCTCGAGATCTACGCGCCCCTGGCCAATCGCCTGGGCGTATGGCAAATCAAGTGGGAGATCGAAGACCTGGCGTTGCGCTTTACCGAGCCCGAGGTGTACAAGCGCATCGCGCGCATGCTCGATGAAAAACGCGTCGAGCGCGAAGCCTTCATCGCGCTCACCATGCGCGAATTGTCCGATCTTCTGAAAAAGGCCGGCATCACCGCCGAAGTCACCGGGCGGCCCAAGCACATCTTCTCGATCGTCTCGAAAATGCGCGCCAAGGGGGTCGATTTCACCAACCTCTACGACGTGCGCGGCCTGCGCGTGATCGTGGCCGACGAGCGCGGCTGCTATGCCGCGCTGGGCGTCATCCACGGCCACTGGCCTGCGCTTGCCGAGGAATTTGACGACTACATCGCAAGGCCCAAGGCCAACGGCTACCGGTCCTTGCATACGGTCGTGCGCGACAGAGCCGGACGACCCTTCGAAGTGCAGGTCAGAACGCGCGACATGCACCGCTTTGCCGAGTATGGCGTGGCCGCCCACTGGCGCTACAAGGAAGGCGGCACTTCGCTTGGCGCGCAGGATCGATACGACGAAAAGATCGCCTGGCTGCGCCAGCTTCTGGCGTGGAAGGCCGAGGTCGCCGAATCGGTGGTGCAAGAGCCCGGACAGGCCGGCCCGCGCGAGCCCAGTCTGGTTGACCGGCCGATCGTGCCTGCAGCCTTGCTCGATGACCGCATTTTCGTTCTGACGCCGCAGGCGCGCGTGATCGAGTTGCCCGCGGGCGCAACGCCTGTGGACTTCGCCTACCACCTGCATACCGATCTTGGCCACCGCTGCCGCGGCGCGCGCGTCAATGGCGCGCAGGTGCCTTTGAACACGCCGTTAAAAAACGGCCAGACGGTCGAGATCATCCTCGCCAAGCCGGGCACGGCAGGCTTCGGGCCGTCGCGCGACTGGCTTAACGCGCAGCTCGGTTTCTTGCACAGCCCGCGCGCGCGCGCCAAGGTCAGGCAGTGGTTTAACGCCCAGGAACTCGACGAGACCCTGCTTGCCGGACGGGCGTTGATTGACAAGACCTTGCAACGCGAAGGCAAGACCTCGGTCAATCTTGATGAACTCGCCCTAAAGCTCGGCTTTGGCAAGGCTGACGAGCTCTTCATGGCGGTGGCGCGCGACGAATTCAGCCTGCGCAGCGTCGAGGCGGCGTTAAACGACAGCGTCGTGCTGGCCATCGAGAGCAACGAGCAATTGCTCGTGGCCAAACCCAGCCGGCAAGGCGCATTCGCCAAGAGCGGCGTGCTGGTGGTCGGCGTCGATGCGCTCATGACGCAGCTGGCCAAGTGCTGCAAGCCCGCGCCGCCGGATGACATCGTCGGCTTTGTCACGCGCGGCAAGGGCGTCTCGATTCACCGCAAGGATTGCAGCAATTTCGCCACGCTGCAAACGCGCAACCCCGAGCGCGTGATCGACACCGCCTGGGGCGAGAAAAGCGATGCGATCTATCCGGTCGACGTCGAGGTCGTGGCGATCGATCGCCAGGGTCTTTTGCGCGACATCTCGGAAGTCTTCTCGCGCGAGCGCATCAACGTCATCGGCGTCAATACCGAATCGAGAAAGGGCGCGGCGCGCATGCGCTTTACCGCCGAGGTCAAGGACGCCTTGCAGCTCGCGCGTGCGCTCCTGCAGATTCGCGATGTGGCAGGCGTCGAGCGCGCGCGCCGCGCCTAGAATCAGTTGCTTAGCTGCTTGATCAGCACCTTCTGGCCTTCATAGCGCGCGCTGCCCGCGCGCCTGCGCACATAGCGGCCGGTGCTGTCCATGATCCAGGCCAGAACGTTATCGCGCAGATGCACGCGCAAGCCCTCGGTGATGACCCGCGCCTTGAGCTTTTCGTCGCGAATCGGAAAGGCAATTTCGATGCGCCGAAAGAAGTTGCGATCCATCCAGTCTGCCGAGGACAGCAAGACGACCTCGCGGCCGCCGGCGTGGAAGTAGAAGATGCGGCTGTGCTCAAGAAAACGGCCGATGATCGAGCGCACCGTGATGTTCTCCGACAGCTGCGCAACACCCGGGCGCAGGGCGCACACGCCGCGCACGATGAGATCGATGCGAACGCCGGCCTGGCTGGCCTCGTAGAGCAGCGCGATGACCTCGGCTTCGAGCAGCGAATTCATCTTCGCCATGATGTGCGCCTCGCGCCCGGCACGGGCCTCGGCGATTTCAAAGCGGATCGCCGCCTTGATGCGATTGTGCAGCGTGAACGGTGCCTGCCAGAGGCAATTGAGTTCGCGCGCACGCCCAAGGCCCGTGAGCTGCTGGAAGACCTGGTGCACGTCCTCGCAAATCGCTTCGTCGGCAGTAAACAGGCCAAAGTCGGTATAGCTTCTGGCCGTGCGCGGATGGTAGTTGCCGGTGCCCAGGTGGGCGTAGCGTTTCAGCCTGCGCGCGCCGTTCTTGCCGATCTCGCGCCTGATGACGAGCGCCATCTTGCAATGCGTCTTGTGGCCGACCACGCCATACACGACGTGTGCGCCGACCTGCTCGAGGCGCGCGGCCCAGTTCAGGTTGGTCTCCTCGTCAAAGCGCGCCATGAGCTCGACCACGACCGTCACTTCCTTGCCGCTCTTGGCTGCGGCGATGAGCACGTCCATCAGCGCCGAATCGGTGCCGGTGCGATAGATCGTCTGCTTGATGGCGACAACGCGCGGATCGGTGGCGGCGCTGTGCAGGAAGTCGAGGACCGGATTGAACGACTCGTAGGGGTGGTGCAGGAGCACGTCGTTTTTGGCGATGACGCGAAAAAGATCGCTGTTCTTGAGCTTGGCCTTGCGAATCGGCACCGGCAGCCCCGGTGCAAACGGCGCGAACTTCAATTCGGGGATCTCGACCAGGTCGGGCAATTGCATCAGGCGCACGAGATTGACCGGGCCCGAGACGCGATAGACATCGCGCGCCTCGAGCTCGAATTCCTTCATCAGGAGCTGGGCCACCGATTCGGAGGTGTCCTCCGAGATCTCAAGGCGCACGGCGTCGCCGAAGTGGCGCTGCGGCAATTCGCCTTGCAGGGCAACGCGCAGGTTGGTGATTTCCTCGTCGTCAACGAAAAGGTCGCTATTGCGCGTGACCCGAAACTGGTGGCAGCTTGTGACTTGCATGCCCGGAAAGAGGTCGGCCACAAACGCCTGCAGAATCGAGGTCAGCATGACAAAGCTGTAGGGATGCGGCGAGAGGCTGGCGGGCAGCCTGATCAGGCGCGGCAGGGCGCGTGGCGCCTGCACGATGGCCACCCCCGAATTGCGCCTGAATGCGTCCTCGCCGCCAAGCTCGACTGCGAAGTTCAGGCTCTTGTTGAGTACGCGCGGGAAAGGATGGGCAGGATCAAGGCCGATCGGCGTCAGAAGCGGCAGGATCTCGTGGTTGAAATAGTCCTGTGCCCAGGCCGAAATCACCGGTGTCCAGCTGGTCATCAGGTGCAAATACACGCCGTGGTGCTCGAGCTGGGGCAAAAGCGTGCGGTTAAGGAGGTCGTACTGGCGCGCCACGAGCTGGTGCGAGCGTTCCGAGACCAGCGTGTAGGTCTCGAGCACCGACAGGCCATCGACGTCGCGAAAGCCCGGGTTTTGCAGCAGCTGCTCCTTCAGGCCGGCGACGCGGATCTCGAAAAACTCGTCGAGGTTGCTTGAGGTGATGCAAAGAAAGCGCAGCCGCTCCAAAAGCGGCACGTCGCCGTGCTCGGCCTGGGCGAAGACGCGCTCGTTAAACGCCAGCACGCCCAGTTCGCGGTTGAGCAGCGTGCGTGGCGAATCGGCAATCGGTAAGGCGGCTGGGATCGGTTCAAGCTTCATCTGTGGTGGGTCTGCCACGGCTTATAGCGCCGCGTGTGAAAAAAGTCGCACAACGCGATAGCTGTAACATGGCGGACCTATTGTCGGCATTTTACGCAGATTGCGCATGAATTCATCGCGACTTCTCGCCGCGGTCGATCTCGGCTCGAACAGCTTTCGCCTGTTGATCGGCCGCGTCGCCGATACCTCGGGCGGCTCCCAGGTCTATCCGCTTGACAGCCTGAAAGAGACCGTGCGCCTGGCCTCCGGGCTGAATCGCGAGAAGCGCCTTGACGCCGAATCGCAGCAGCGCGCGCTGATCGCGCTTGAGCGCTTTGGCGAGCGCTTGCGCTCGTTTGCGCCAGATCAGGTGCGCGCTGTTGCCACCAACACCTTGCGCGTGGCCAAGAATGCGCGCGAATTTCTGGGGAGCGCCGAAATCGCGCTGGGTTTTCCGATCGAGGTGATTGCCGGGCGCGAAGAGGCGCGCCTGATCTATAGCGGCGTGTCGCACACCTATCCGATGCAGGCCGGCGAAATGCTGGTGGTCGACATCGGCGGCGGCTCGACCGAATTCATCATTGGCACCGGGCACGAGCCGCGCCTGATGGAATCGCTCTTCATGGGGTGCGTGAGCTACAGCATGCAGTTCTTTCCGGGCGGCGAAATCGACCGCTACACGCTCAAGCAGGCCGAACTTGCCGCGCAAAAGGAAGTCGAGGTGATTGCGCGCGACTTCATTGCCACCGGCTGGCAGCTCGCCATCGGCTCGTCAGGCACGGCCAAGGCGCTTGGCGAAATTCTCGAAGCCAACGGTTTTGCCGAGCACGGCATCACGCGCGAAGGCCTTGAGCGCTTGCGTGACGCGCTCTTAAAAGCGGGCAACGCCCAGCGCGTCAAGCTCGAGGCGCTCAAGCCCGACCGCATCCCGGTCTTGCCTGGCGGTTTGGCCATCATGCTTGCCGTCTTTTCCGTGCTTGGCATCGATCGCATGGAAGTCTCCGAAGCCGCGTTGCGCCAGGGCGTGCTCTACGATCTTCTGGGTCGCAGCCAGCGCCACGACATGCGCGATGTCACCATCGAACAGTTCAGCCAGCGCTACAGCATCGACAGGCCGCAGGCGCGACGCGTGGCCGAGCTTGCCGTCAAGCTGTTGCGCCAGGCGCTAGGCGAGGGCAGTGACGATTCGGAACAGATCGAGCGCATCCTGAACTGGGCGGCCGCGCTTCACGAGATTGGCCTGTCGATCTCGCATTCGGCGTATCACAAGCATTCGGCCTACATCCTCTCCAACGCCGACATGCCGGGCTTCTCGAAGATGGACCAGGTCCGGGTCGCCGCGCTGGTGCTTGGCCACACCGGCAAATTGACCAAGCTGTCGGGGCAGTTAAGCGGCGACAACGACTGGCTGGCCGTGCTCTGCCTAAGGCTCGCCGTGCTGCTTTATCGCCGTCGTGCCGACGTCGCCGCGCCCGCGCTCACGCTCTCGCGCACGTCGCGCGGCTATGCGCTTGCGGCCAATCCGGAATGGCTCGCCGACAATCCGCTGACCGAATTCAGCCTGCGCCAGGAGTGCCTCGAATGGGGCAAGATCGGCTATACGGTCGAACTCGTCTAGCGCGCTAACTGGCGCTGCGCACGCCAAAGTGCCGGGCATAGCGCGGATTCATCGAAGCTAGGGAGAGCAGCATGAAAAAGTCGGCGCTGTTGAAATCGGCATCGAACGCCGGCTCGCCACAGACTTTGGCGCCAAGGCGCAGATAACCCCGGATGAGGGGCGGCGGGGCGATGTCGCATTGCGCTGACAAGCGCTCAAAGCGCACCGGCTGGCGCGGAAAGACACGGTACTGGTGCTCGGCCAGTCCGTTTTTCAGAAGCGCGCGGTAAAGGCTCGCCGCCTGCGCTCCGCCATCGTTCATCGACACGCTGGCGCAGCCGATGACGTGCTCGTAGCCTTCTTGCACCATGTATTGCGCAAGCCCGGCCCAAAGCTGCATGATGACGGGTCCGGTGCGATAGGCCGGGTGCACGCACGAGCGGCCGAATTCGCACAGGTCGGGCTTGAGGCTGTCAAGGCGATTCGTGAAAAACTCGCTGTCGGAGTAAAAGCCAAGCCGGGTGGCGGCCCGGTAGGGCAGGATGCGATAGGTGCCAACGACATCGCCCAGGGCGTTATCGCAGACCACGAGGTGATCGCAATAATCGTCGTAGATGTCGCGATCGACGCCGTCTTGCGATGCCAGGTGCGCGCCCATTTCCCCGCAGAACACGGCATGGCGCAGGCGCTGCGCCTTGAGCACGAGCTCGCGCTCGCGTGTCAGGTAGACCGAAAAGCGCGGTGAGCTTGCCGCCTTCAGCAGATCGGCGCCGGCGGCGCCTCGGGGTGCTCGCAAAAGCGCGGGTGAATCAAGACGCATGGCATCTCCAGTGACGATCGTGGAGATGATGGTAGGTCGCGCAAATGTCGCAGGCGTGACGGGCGAATGACAGTTTGTCGTCTAGAAGGTCTCGGCATCGACCACCGCGCGCACCGTCCAAAGCGCGCTGTTGCTGCGCGAGCGCAGCCACCACACCTGGGCCTTGCGCACGCTAAACGCCGCGCTGCGTCCGGTGACAAGCAGCGACACCAGTTCGCCAATCCACGGCTGGTGGCCAACGGCAACCAGGGAGCCATCGCCCGGGCTTGGCACCAGAAGCTCGAGCGCTACTGCAATGTCGTTGGCCAGAGCGCCCGGGGCCAAGCGCTCTTCGATGCGATAGGGCAGGCCAATGCCGTCTGCCGTCTGGCGCGCGCGCCGTGCCGGGCTCGCAACGATATCGGCGCTGCCTTCGACGCGACGCCTGATCCAGGGCCCGACCTGTGCAGCCTGGCCGCGGCCGTGCTCGGTTAACGCCCGCGACAGGTCAGGCTGGCCATCTTCCGCCTCGGCGTGGCGCCATAAAAACAGATTCACAGCCCGCCGATGGCCGAGAACAGGACGGGGCCTGCGATGCAGCCCCAGGAGATTGCGCAAAACATCAGCGCCAAGAAAACCGCCGCACTGCCGAAATCCTTGGCGCGGCCGGAAAGATTGTGGTGATCAAGCGAGATGCGGTCGATCGCGGCTTCGACGCTCGAATTGAGCAGTTCGATGACAAGCACCATGACGGTACTGCCGGCGAGCGCCAGGCGCTGGATGATCGGGATCGGCAACACGATGGCGGTGGGCAGAAGGATCGCTGCCAGCGTCAGCTCCTGGCGAAACGCACTCTCCACGCGCCAGGCCAGGGCGAGGCCGCGAATCGAATAGCGGATGGCGTTGGCAATGCGCGACAGGCCACCGACGCTCTTGTAAGGGCTCTCGGCAGCGGCAGGTTCAGACGGTCGGTTGCGAACGCTCATTTCCACCTAATGATAACGCGGGTGCGACCGGCACCAGCTGGTCGAGAAACTGCCGCGTGCACGCTTCCCATGAGTAGCGCCGCGCATGTTCGCGCGGCAGCGCACGATCGATGCTTGCGGCGCGCAAACAGGCGCTTTGCAGGTCTTCACTCAAAACGGCGGCAGGCGAATCACCGATGACGTCAAGCGGGCCGGTCACCGGGTAGGCGGCAACCGGGCAGCCGCAGGCCATCGCTTCGAGCAGGACCAGGCCGAAGGTATCGGTGCGGCTCGGAAAGACGAAGACGGTGGCGGCGTTGTAAAGGCGCGCAAGTTCGGGCTGGTCAAGCACGCCGGTAAAGCGCGCTTCGGGATACTTGCGCTTCAAGTGTTCAAGCAGCGGCCCCTCGCCTGCGACCCACTTGGTGCCGGGCAAATCCAGCGACAGGAAGGCTTCGATGTTCTTTTCCACGGCAACGCGGCCAACGCAAAGAAACACCGGTGGCTTGGCGTCGTGCGCAAGCGGCTCGGTCGGCTTGAAGACGTCAAGATCGACGCCACGCGACCAGAGCACGACCTGCTTGGGCGCAAAGCCGAAGGCTTCGAGATCGCGCTTGACGATGTGGGTTGGCACCAGCACGGCGGCCGCTGCGCCATGGAACCAGCGCAAGAAGCGGTAGGTCAGGCCAAGCGGGATGCCAAAGCGCGCCTTGATGTACTCGGGAAAGCGCGTGTGGTAGGCGGTGGTAAAGGCCAGCTTGTGGCGCAGCGCATAGCGCCTTGCGGCCAGGCCAAGCGGGCCTTCGGTGGCGATGTGCAGGGCATCGAACTGGCCTTCCTCGATGCGCTTGGCAACCCGTCTTGCCGGTGCCAGGCTGAGGCGGATTTCCGGGTAGGTCGGGCAGGCGATGGTGCGAAATTCGAGCGGATTGAGGACATCGACGCGATGGCCCATTTTTTCCAGTTCACGCCGGGTCGATTTCAGCGTGCGCACGACGCCATTGACCTGGGGATCCCACGCGTCGCTAACGATCAGTATCTTCATGGCTTCATCCTTAGGCGAGTGCCGGCTCTTGGTCGACTTCCAACGGGGAGGGGTCCTGCAAGGTGTTCCACTCGATGATCGACAGCGCTCCGGCGTGGTCTTCGACGAGAGCCGTCAGGCTCTCGACCCAGTCGCCGTCGTTGCAGTAGAGAATGCCGTCGACCTCGCGAATCTCGGCCTTGTGGATGTGGCCGCAGACGACGCCGTCGTAGCCGCGGCGCCTGGCTTCATTGACCAGCGCGTGCTCGAAGTCGCTGATGAAGCCGACCGCATTCTTGACCTTGTGTTTCAGGTATTGCGACAGCGACCAGTAGTCAAGGCCGAGCTTGACGCGGGCGCGGTTAAACCAGTGGTTTAGCGCCAGCACGAAGGTATACAGCGAGTCGCCGAGATAGGCGATCCATTTGGCGTGCTGGATGACGCCATCGAAGAGGTCGCCGTGCGTGATCAGCAGCTTCCTGCCGGTGGCGGTGAGGTGGGTGGCTTCGTAGACGACTTCGATGCCACCGAACTGGTGCTCGACGTACTCGCGGGCAAATTCGTCGTGGTTGCCCGGGATGTAGACGACGCGCGTGCCCTTTCTGGCCTTGCGCAGGATTTTTTGCACGACGTCGTTGTGCGACTGACGCCAGCTCCAGCCTTTTCTCAGTTGCCAGCCATCGATGATGTCGCCAACCAGATAGAGCGTGTCGGATTCGTTGTACTTGAGAAAATCGAGGAGAAAGGTGGCTTTGCAACCTGCAGTTCCGAGATGCACATCGGAAATCCAGATAGTGCGATAGTGGTTTGTCGGGTTGCTCGTTGCGGGCAAGGTTGATGCGACGGGACGGTTGCAATTGAGGCGCATTGGACCAGCGCTTCGTGACACCACCATGAACGACGCGTGACCGGATCATGACAGGCACACACCCGGACGGTGTCGCGCGCCACTCTGGAGAACTCGAAAAACGCCAAAAAATGGTATTCTTCGGGCCGCTGTGTACGTCTCAAACCGTCTCTGACGGGCGCAATACACAGGCGCGTAGCTCAGCTGGTTAGAGCACCACCTTGACATGGTGGGGGTCGTTGGTTCGAGTCCAATCGCGCCTACCAATACAATGCTTTTATCGCGAGCAGCCGCACTTCGGCGGCTCGCCAGGCGCACTGCGCCCGGGCAGCGCCTTCGCCTTCCGCACACCACGACTCGTTTGAAAGCCCCACATGACAGAAATGTTGCGCCGTAGAGCCTTTCATGCTCCGCTTTCGCTACTCGTGCTGGCCTTTACGCTCCACTGCGTCGATGTCGATGCGGCACAAACTGCACAAGCTGAGGGATCGACGGCGCAGCGCGATCAGGGCTATGACCTGCCGCCCAAGGCGATTCTGGATGTCATGCGCGCGCCCTTGCCGCCACGGCCCGTGGTCAGTCCAAGCCATGATCGCCTGCTCCTTGTGACGTGGGAGTACTACCCCTCGATTGCGCGGGTATCGGCGCCGTTCCTAAAGCTTGCAGGCGTGCGCATCGAGACCGGCAACCACAGCAAGCACGACACGCCGGGGGGCTTCGGCGTCAGCCTTTGCGCAACTGCGCTCGAGCTGGTTCTCGTCAACGGCGCCACGAAGCCTGTCAAGGGCCCGAGTCCGTTTTGTGCCGGCCGCCCGGTGTTCAACGCCGACGGCAGCCATTTCGCATTCGAGAACACCACGCCCGATGCGGTTGAGATCTGGGTTGGCGATGGCAACACCGGTGCAGTCAGGCGCGTGCCCCATGCGCGCACCAATCCGATGTTCGGCGACGAGCTGCAATGGATGCCCGACCAGAAAACCCTGCTTGCAAAACTGCTGCCGGAAAATCCGAAGGCGCCGCCTGCCGCAGCCAGTGCACCCAGCGGGCCGAGCATTCAGGAGTCTGATGGCAAATCCGGTCAGAGCAGCACCTACGAGGTTCGCGACACGCTCAAAAACGAGCACGATGAAGACCTGTTTGACTATTACGCTGCCTCGCAGGTGGCCCTCATCGATGTCGCCCGCCTGACGACGCTGCGAGTGGGCACCATCGACCGTTACAACACGCTCGATCCCGCACCTGACGGACGCCATCTGCTGGTCTCGACCATCAACAAGCCGTATTCCTATATCACCACCTATGACAACTTTCCCGAGGAGGTCGTGGTCTGGGATATCGCCAAGCCCGCTGATCCGGTCAAGACGACGATCGCCTCCTTGCCGCTTCACGACCGCGTGCCGATTCATGGCGTGCCCCTTGGCCCGCGCGACTTTGCCTGGCGCCAGAGCGCCCCTGCAACCCTGATCTGGGCAGAAGCGCTAGACGATGGCGACTGGAACGTCAAGGTTGCCGAGCGCGACAAGGTGATGGCACTGAAAGCGCCGTTTCAGGGCGCACCGCTGGATCTCATGCGCACCGAGCAGCGCTATGGCGGCTTGATGTGGGAGGAAGGCACTGGCCGCGCCTTAGTGACAGAATCCGATGAGAACCG
>Ga0116229_10010029_pt1 | contig 14307 bp, 11 predicted proteins | sample S1TSphgellanicum_3_FD_87313 | JGI IMG/M metagenome (GOLD analysis project Ga0116229, IMG submission 87313) | Host-associated microbial communities from peat moss isolated from Minnesota, USA - S1T2_Fc - Sphagnum magellanicum MG | ecosystem: Host-associated > Plants > Peat moss > Unclassified...
CAATCTCAATCAATCAATAGGATTGTGCAATGGTACGAGGTTGATTGTCAAAAGATTGGGTCAGCGTGTCATTGAAGCGGAGATCATCACAGGGAACAATGTTGGTAAACGTGTGTTCATACCTTGCATCACCATGTCCCCCTCTGGGACTGATTAGCCATTTGTTTTGCATCATCGTCAATTTCCAGTTCGAGTGGCATTTGCGATCACAATCAACAAGAGTCAAGGTCAGACATTCAACAACGTTGGGGTGTATTTGTCGTTTCCGATCTATTCCCATTGTCGTCTCCGGTTTGTTCCCATGATCAGCTATATGTTGCTATTTCACGGGTCACAAGTAGTGCAAACATCAAGATTTTCAGCGGCCAGGGTCCCGATAGATACATGCGAAATGTCGTATATAAAGAGGTTTTGGAACTGTAGTTTGTAATCGTAATTTCGTAATATGTACCGTCAAATGCACACAAACCTGTGCATTAGGCACATATTCCGTGAAGAAAAAGTTCGTCGTCCTCGTCAGGAGTTCTCGTCTATAGTTGAGCGTCGCTCTCCTCTCCTTTGGTGTCGCCGTCGCCGTGCATTTCGGGATCTTGATTCAGGTACGAAAACGAAGAAGAAGATTGAATAATAGGTGGACGTCTTTACAAATTCGATAAAAAATGAAGAACAGACTTTCTCTCTCTGTACTTTCTCTCACTATTCCGTGAACACGTTGTCCACCGTCCGCGTCAGGAGTTGTCGTCAAGAGATTAGCGTTGTTTTTCTGCTTTGTTGTCTTCGTCGCCGTGTTTTTTTGGATCTTGATTCTGGTACGAAGACGAAAAAAGAAAGAAATCGGAAGAAAACAAGACGAAGAAGGAAACGGAGAGAGAGAGAAAGACCGGGGCCCCGGAGGTATGAACCTTCTTTTCCCAGTGCATGTTGTTTCTTTGGCGGCGTGTTTAGAACTACATTGCTTTTTTTATTTGAGAAAATGTACGTTCTGTGTGCCATTATTCTTTATCTTCCTTCTTCCTCTCTCTTTTGTATTGTCCGCGGGTTTTATGTTTTCTAGTGTAACGTGCTCATTGCTTTGCTTTTTTTGCTCCTGATCTTTAGTTTTTGTGTTCTGCCTCGAATACGACCGGTTGTTGCTTTGTGTCTTTCTCGTGTAGTTGATTCCGGTTCTTGTTTCTTTTTTTTCTGTGTTTCTTCCGCTTGGCTGTCGTCTAGTTTCGCTCTCTCTCTCTCTCTCTTTGATGAGATTTCGGGATCGTGATTTGCTCAGGCATTCGTCAATCCTCCTGCTTCCCGGGCTGCTTCTCCTTCTCCTTTCGCCGGAGGTAAGAAAATTGTACATTGCATGAGGTAGACTAGTTTGTGTCTTTGTTTTCGGATGCGGTCAATACGAGTTTCACTCAAATGAGTGATTTCTACTGAAACCGTTCGTTTTTTAGAGTCATGGAGAAACTTGGTCCTACGCAGAAAAGTCCACCGTCAGAAGGATGCGTTCAGATGACGGACGAAAAAGGAGATACAAGTGACCAAGTGAATCTTGAGAGTTCCAAGAAGACACTGCCAAAAGTTTAATTCCAAGAACAACAGTTCGATTTTATGGACTTTCTGCAAGTCTAAAGAAAACAGAGGAGAACGAGCCTTGTTGTCGTGAGGTCAATAGAAAAGAAAAGACTGTCTACTTCATGGCGAAAGACTATTGTTGGATGATCCCAGGAGGAAGAAGCCCTTGTAAATCACCGGAATTTTGGTGTGCAATAGTGGTAATAATCCAGCAGCAAGCCCCTGAATATCAACACCGATCATGGTGATATGTAGCTTTAGGAGAACAGCGAGGTTACTCCTTAGACAATTGCTGCTGGATTTCACGTGTCCACAAGTCTGCAAAGAGAGACAATTTTGCCTTCTTTGATTACCGTTTCCAGGAGAAAGCTTTCTCCTGGAAACAGCAAGGGTTTAGGATCTTCTTGTAGGTAGATCTCACAGACTCACAAATTTGTATTGTGCTGCCCTGTGTACAACAGGTGAACAACTTGGAAGGTGGCAGCAATCATGACAGGACGAACATTCACAGGGTTTATATCTGTGTTTTCAACCACCTTATTGTTGATACTAAACCTCATGGTTACTGTGGGAGGTGTTGCTTCCCTAGTGATAGAGTTTCTACTTGAGCATAGACCGAGTCAGACAGGATGGCTCTTGGTCATTGTAAGTGCCTTCACAGTTGCTTCAGGCTTGATTGGCCTCTGCTCGAGTACCCGGAGAGGTTGTTTCACATTGCAACTGGTTCTTCTTGCCTTTTCTCTTGTGGGACTTATTGCTGCAGCTTTGTCAATTTTCTTCAAAGCTCAGCGGGTGCTGAATGACATGAGTCCCAAGATTGCTCGCAATACTGCCATCAAGGTTCTCAGGCTGGATGCTGCTGTCCTGTTCATCACCTTTTGCGTACAGGTCAGACAATTGGTACCAAAGAAACAGAAACATTGCAATAGCTTTTACGATGCAAGTTTTGGCTGAACCACAACTTTTTAAATTCTCCATAATCATGCAGTTATCTAAACGATACCTCAGCACTGTATTGTTTGTGTAGGTGGCAGTGCTTGTTCTTGGGGTATGTGTGAACTGCTGTGACCTTAATGATTACTATGAAGAGATTGAGAAGAACAGAGGCATGGCACGAACACAAGGCGCAGCTAATAACCGGGCAGCCATGAAAGGAGAGTCAAAAGCTGCCCAACTGGCTGAACTGATGAAAAAGAAATATGGGAAGTGGGCTGAGAATGGATCTGATTCCAAGAATTCCATGAAGTAAACATATAGGGTCCAAAGGACAACGTGAGACCAGTATATCAATGGTCTCAAAATTGTTGAAATTGCCTAGAGCAGGGTGTTTGGTTTGCTTGATCCAAGAGATCCATTACTATTCTTCCGAAACACTGGTCAGGTTTTGGTGACAGGAATCATCACAGATGTAACTCAATGATTGTCTTTTCTGATAGCGAAATTTGTGCATGTGTATAAATGAGAAGGATAGAGAACCTGGGCAGAGGACACTAGAGGAGCAGTTTTGGAATTTGGTATGGAGGTGACTCACAGGAAGAAGCCATCTGAAGAGCAGTTTGCTTAGCAAGTGCCAGTGTGTCTTTGGCTGTTGAGGGAGAAATGTTCTCATCTGCTACTTGGTTCCTTCCATTTTGTTAGGGTCATTGGGTGGGTTGAAAGTTGAAACAATTCTTTACCAACCTGTCCTTTGTATATAAGCAGGTGGGTTTAGGCATGATGCAACCAGTCTGCCTCAGATGTAACAAGAAATTCAAGGGGCTTTTCATGTGCTCCATAAATCAGGTGAGTTATTCTGTTTCTGTATCCCATATTGCTTGGATTTGCTTCAACCATCTAAAGAATAGAACGTAGCAGGATATTATATTCTGAACAAGCTAATTATAACACTTGTGGGTGGGTCAGTCAGTGGGTAAGTGGTCACATATACCCTGGATCATTAATTCTGTGATCTTGAATGTACTTCTACTGGCTTCTCTTGCAATTACTTGGATTTAGCAATAACCCAAGATTCAAAAAGCTTAAACATTGACATGTTTTATAAGCTTTCTCAGCTAGAATATGCAGATATTATTTATGCCTTTCATCCCATTGGTGTTGGGATTTAACTTGAGAGGGATATGTACCATGATGAGCATTAAGCTTTGCTATAGAGTACTAAGTTAGTACCTAATTGGTGAGTTTTTGTGCATTCAGGAACCATGAAGAGAGTCTTAAATGCTGTGAAGCACCAAGTAAGTTAGTACCACATATTCGGCACATTTTGGGTAAGCAGGACTTAATAATACTGGCAAAAGACTTTGCTAGAGAGTAAAAAGTAGTAAAAAGACTTGAGAAATTTTTGCATTATTTGCCTGGATTTGAGACCCTGCTATTGGAAGCAATGGTTTTTCTACAGCCTTTTGTTTTGGTTCCCTTACAAGGCAGAATTGTAGCATCCTGTGGGATCTACCAGACCTATCTACAAGACCATACTGTGGGTGCCAAATAGGGAGGTCCACCTGCCCTTGCAGAAGCAAACAAGCCCAACCAAATCTACCTGCTAATTCTGTACATCTAAGAGCTCTTAAGGTTAGGAAGTGGTCACTATGCAACCAAATCTGCCAGGTGTGTCTGTGTGAAGCTCACTGTTATGTGTCCACCTTGGCAAAGCTTGCATGGCAGAACCAGCCCCATATGACCTGTTATAAAATGTCAAGTTTAAAGTAAAACTCCTGCTGACTTGGCTTTTTTCGACCACAAAATCTCCACCATTACACTTTTTTGGACAAGCCCCATGAGCTTTCTTGAGTATTCAAATTTAACAGGATAGCGGAATGTGTTTTGTGCCTTTTCGAGGACAACAATTCTTTGTTTAGTGGAACCTCTTGGTGACAAGACAGGCAGCTCATCACGTACAATGGAAAAGCCCGTAGGGCCTGTTCCACTCAGGAATGCAGCAAGCCTGGTAGGGTTATCAGACTCACTGTTGCTCCATTACGTGGAAACAGGCTCTGCCAGGGCATGTTCCACAGCATAACCAGTTTTGTGGCCAAGGATTCAAAGTTCAGGTGCATATCTCAGTCGTTGATTCATTGAAACTGACACTGTCGGCACAAAAGAGTGAAGCCAGCAGATAGCTGCCTGTCCTGCCTAGAAATAAGGCTAAATAACTTGGCATCTAAATAGGACACAGAAACTGGTTCTGTAATGGGATCTGCCCCTTAATGGCAAGTTCAAACCAGAAACAATTAAAATAGGAATTGCTCTATGAAGTTCCCAAAAAACTGAGCTCACATGTCATGTCATAGCAACACTTGGTGAACATTCTTCAAAATGGGGACCAAAATGAAAACAATGTCCAATTGATGAAAATATGCAAAATTCAATATGTCCCCCATTGGCTTTATCTATTGAAAGCAAGCATGTTGTGGCATTTGTCTTCTCTCTCTCTCCCTATAAGCTCTCATATTCCCAAACTCTTGTACTTGCACCCATTTGAACTGTGATGTTTTCCAGTGTTGTGCACTTCTTTGATTTTGTTGATAACCTCTGGTTCTGATCATTTAAAGTTTCATAAATCAAAGGACATTGGGCTCCGGTTTTTTGGAAAACACAGAATCAAAAGAAAGTAACAGTTCCAAGTTTCTGAAAATTTCCAAACTCCAGTTCCAGTTTTCTGAGAATTGTCAGAATCAAAAGAACCTGGAAAGATTTATTACAGGAATTCAAAGAACTAACAATTTTCATGAAAGAAGGAACAGGCAATTTAGGGTGGTATCTTTGACCCTGGTCCTTTGACTTTTTGGAACCCCTGTTAAGGGTCAAAAACCAGTTCTATGACTTTTCAGAGAACCACCAGTCAAGGGTGAAAAGTAGTTCCTTGGTTGGTTGAGAACTGATCGTTCTCACCGGCAGGTACCATACCTGTAGCCACTGCTTCTTTCTTTGAAAAAGAGAGAACCACCCAACACTGGTGTTTTCTCACCAGATCACATTGTTGATGGCAGGCCAGGAAAGCTTTGTAGCTGAAGATAAGAATTGCAGAGAAGGAAAACTCCCGAGATGACCTAAAAATGAGCAAGTTTGAAAACTCACTAGATTGAAACAGCATTTTCCAGACAAATGGAAATGAGTTATTTCTTTTTGCAATCAGATGGTCACTTCCTCCACAATCCAAATATTGCTCAACATCCCACCATCAAGGAACTGAGATCCTAGAGCTAGTTCATAGGCTCTCCACCAGTAGCAGTGCCATAGGGACTGAAATTTACCCGCCATCCCAATTTTGCTAGTGCCTGATTGATAGATGGAGCTTGACTGCTATCTTTGAGGGTCACATAGCATGTGATTTGGTCCAGCCAAAGAATACGTGTAATGTCACAACCAATAGTGCTGAAGCGCAGCATAATCTCATCAGTTGATGGCAATGGCAATCCATCAGCTGCAGTCAAGAGGAAAAGAGATGAACGATCGGCAACCGGTATGGGGCCTTGCAGAGGAAGATACGGCAAGTCAATCCTCATGACATACACTTTGTTGCAATGTTCTTGAAGCACCTACACCAGTCACAATCCAGGCACACCTCCTTGACTATCATCAGATCACACTCAAGCAGGCATTGCATGATGACCAAAAGACGAACAAAGCAACTGAGTATAATCAGAGCATGCCTGTTATTGGCAATCCAACCTTGGGGCTACAGATGCCATCCTAACTAACTGGAGGAATTGGCTTGCCCAACAACAGAGCAGTAGCCCATCACACAAGAGTGACAACATAGTATAAGACGCATATACATACCTGCAAGTTTAGAGAGTGCCCATCAGGTGCAGAAGTAGTGGAGCGAGCCTCGAAAAGCTTGGAGAGCCAAATGAATATTGTGCCTGTCATGTATGCATCAAAACTGGATCCAAAATTGTTGATCCTTTGTCAGTAATACCCATGCATTATGAATTTGTATGTCTGCAAGAATTGTCTCTCCAAGGTCAAACACTTGGTCTCCTGAGGTGCTCTCATCACAGCTAAGGCCCTACCCAAATAGGAAAATTTTCATGTACTTGCCAAAGACGCAAAGCACTGACAAGAATGGAATCAACCTAAGGAGCCATGAATTTAAGGGCAGCACTGCATTTCCAGAGAATGAATATGTCCTTTGAGTTTGCAGGTCTTGGAGGGAGGTTCAACAGATTATTCAGTGGGGACACAAAATGCATACAAATTTTGACATCACACATTCTCTGTATACAATCTCGGCAAGCATAGAATCTCCAAAAAGTTACCAACATCATGTGCCATATTCTCTTGGGTCCATAAGAAACGCACCCTGCTTCATGATAATGATGTGGTGCATCTCCAGTGGTCTTGTATCGATCAAAGAGGCTACTATGGACAACACCAGGCAGCTCCACTTTGGTAAGCTGCATGTCTACATCTTTTGAACCTGTTAACATTTCAGAAGGACAGGTTCTTGAGTTTTTCTTCCACCTGAATTTTGTACAGTTAATTACAAGAAAGGGGTAAAGCCAAAAGGCTTGGAAAAGCATACCAACAGATCCAAAATTTGTATATAGTGTCACAAATGACAATACATACATTCTGCTAGGTCTGCAAAAAGAGTGTGCAAGACATCGCTTTTCATTGGTGCTTTAGTTGCATGTAGAACACCCTCCTTCTCAATGTCATCAGGGGCAGTTGGAAGGAAATTGGAGAATTTGTTTGCATCAAACCCCACAATACCATCCATGTGCCCTATTGCAGTTATGGTTTCCGATGCCAGAGCTGTGTAAATGTCCTCCAGTGATGTTGAAGGTAGAAATACTGGAAACAGCCCTGCAAGGTACTTGGTATCATAAATTCCTGCAGGAAACAGAATCTGCACCTGTTCATCACCCACTGCATATCAAAGGGCAGGCAACAGGAAATGTTTGCTTTTGAGGTTTGCAGGTACGATTGTCACTCACAGCACCACAGCAACCAAATCCTGAAAGTCCGTCCTGATCTAACCTTATTCAATCATACAGTTGACAGAATTGGTCAGTTACCTGCTTTCGAAATTCATCCAAGGAAGGTGGAAGGTGGCCTACAAACTGGTGGTAGAGATAAGCCAGGTCTAGTAACATATTGTGTCCAACAACAGGTTTGTTGCACGTAGTCAGAGCTTGCATTACATTTGCAAATCCCACTGCATGCTCCAACTGGCGTTGCCTCTTTGCTGTCACCTCTGATTCCTGTGCTGCTATCACCTCTGTTGTTGCTCTCGTTAACCTCAAACTTGATTTGCGGCTCCCGACAGTGGCCTGTCCACTCACACACTCAATTCACTACTCTTGACATCCAAGTATTTCGTTTCTTGTTGCTGTATGGCAGGCATGCAAAATGTAAAAGCTTAAAAGCACAGTAGCACAAAAAAAGTACATACATGGCAGTCAGTTTATAACGAGCTTCCAAACTAGAAGGTGTACCAGTCGCTCCACATAGAACTCTGATTTTCCATACTCTTGCTCCAGCTGCTGATAAAGAGCTGCACGCAAATAGCTGTTACTTGGATCCAAAACTAGAGTTGCAGGTTGGGAGTCTGAGCTGCTGTTTCCAACATCACAAGGCTGTGTGCTGTCAACCCAACAACGAACATTCTCCATCTGTTGAGTAACAAAGTTGCGATCTTCTTCTTGTTTCAAAACAATTGGGTCCCTGGGAGCTTGTGATTCAGATCTCTTCTCCCGTCTCATTTGCTCAAGTGTGACATAGGGAATCCCTGCATAAAGAATTGATAATAGTTGGCATGCAGGAAAGGAATTCTTGCTTCCTAGTATGCAAACAGGGCCTCCTTCCCTGTAGGTTGCACAAGTAGCACAGAATGCAAGCCCAACACCCTCCTAAAGAATCCAGAGAACTGTGTATCAGAAAACACCTATTGTGATTGTCTGCAGCATGGTTATGGCTCTTGACCACAGAAACAAGACACTAAGTGAACAGCTTCAGTTGTCAAAAAGATACGAGCCAAAACTTGGGATCCTCACCTGAGTAGATAAACTTATTGAAGTCGAAGCCATGTTCTCGGAGAAAATCCAAAGACGACGCCTGCACCACCAAACCAGATGACCATCAAAGCTCAGCAATGCTTTACAAGGGCAGCTAAGTCACCAACTTCATCTCTTTCATGGAGAGAGGATGCTATGTCCTAATCAGTCCCCAGAGACTTGTTTGCATCACACCTGACAAGTAAAGCGATAATCCATTCCTCCGGATGGACGAGGAAAGACGTAGAAATTGTATGTCTGTGCCTCATAGCAGCCTGTCAAGGTGCTCCAATGAAAGGTTGCCAAGCCAAACTGAAAAAAGTCAAACATATTGTGTCAGTACCCAGAAAAAGAATCCAAATACATCTGGATCTGCAAACAACAGCAATAGACACCCCGAATCTCCAGATCCCTTCAAAAACTGAGCAGAAGTTTGAACATTGACAGACACCCACATGCTCTGAGATCTTCAAAAACTGAGCAGAAGTCTGAACAACAGTGACAGACACCTGCATGCTCAGAGCCCTTCAAAAACTGAGCAGAAGTTTGAACAACAGCAACAAACACCCACATGCACAGAGACCCTTCAAAACCTGAGCAGAAGTTCAAACAATATAGCAACAGACTCCCACACGCTCAGATAAACTGAGGAGCAGTTTGAACAACACAGCAACAGACACCCACACGCTCATAGAACTTCAAAAACTGAGGAGCAATTTGAACAACAGAAACAGACACCCGCATGGCTCAGAGACTATCAACAGCTGTTTAATATTGAAGCTCAATGTTGAATCACCAAACTGAGTTTCTGTCACAAGACTGGCAGCAATAGGAAGAAGACACAGCCATGATGCTAGCTGGCTAGCCCAACAACAAAACATCAAAGAGAAGAAGGAGAAGACAGAAAAGCAAACAGAAAAGACAGAGGAAAGAAATCAGGTTGTGTGGATGCATACAGGTACCTGCATGATGAGGAAATTCTGTGCTGATGTTCGAACTCGTGCATATCGTTGCTCAGCATCATCTAGCACCTCTTCTCTTCTGCAAGACAAAAGCATTACGAGAAGAAACAGAGCGTCAAACCCTAACCCTAAAACACGCAGGGATCCCAGACAGCAGGTGCTGCTTCTTCTTTTTTGCTTGTTATTGAAATCTTGAGTCTCAAGCTGCTGGATCTTTCTGTTTCAGACTGAGATTTCCAAAGGAACTTCCAGTTTTACAAAGAGAATCTCTTCCCCGATACTCACTCACTCATTTTCTTTCTGCAACAACAGCAGTGCATAGCATAGATACAGCCAACGAGCGAAATCGAAAGAAGAAAAGCTCACAGAACAAAGTTCCGGCTACAGACAGACAGACAAGACTGGCTTACCGCGGATTTGTGAGCGAAAGACCTGTGAATTCTGCATCGATCGCGCACATCTCACAACTCCGCAATGACTCTTCAATCTGAGGCAAAAGAAGTTCGAAATTCTCCTCCGTCACCTCCATCCCCTAATACTTGGTTCTCCACCTCTCTCTCTATCTCTCTCTCAACGAATCCCTACCAATCTCCCTCGCTCCCGTTTTCCCTGCTCCGTTTCTGAACAATACACAAAAGGATGGAGATATGTGCAACGTATGAGAGAAGCTTCACATATGGCTTTTTGCGTGTGTTTCCGAATTGCGACTTTCTTTTCTTTTCCTTTCTTTTTCGGTTGTGCGTGCTTTCGAGTTCCGACCGGTCTTGTGTTTTGCGGGTTGCGACTTGTCGTCGGCAGGCAGACACTCAAGAGTCGTCAACGCATTTGCAACCGATTTGGTGTATCTGATATTATGAGGGAGTGTTTGCTGGTCGCATTGCTAGACCTACTAAGTACTTGCGTGAAGATCATGGGCTTCTTCTTCTTCTTTAAGAATAGACAGCAGCAGCAAGAGTACACACCTATCTATCATCCATCACCTTGAAGCATTAAAGAAAAACAGGAGTTTGGTTTGTCTCCAACATTCGACGAGACAACAGCTGCAGCAAATGCCCACACTTGCTTGCATAAAACTGTAGAAGAATCTGCAACGCAGAAGAAGAAACCCAAATCAGACCTCCACCACATTTTTCAAGAGGATTCAGTACAAGAGTTTGAATGGATAGGTGAGTGAGTTCTTCTTCAAGTACGAGCAACTCCATCGGTGCTCAGTATGTGACCCTGCAAATGAAAATTCGATGAAGAAAAGTGAAAATATGCCGGTTTGTCTCAGCAAAATGCTTTTGTGCCCAGCAATTTTCCACAGTTTGCTGACGCTCGTTAAAGGCACAGCAAAGATTAACACGTGCCAGAGAAGAATGTAATAAAGACTGCTGCCGCTGCATGATTTGGCCAATCATAATGATTGGTCCAGGTGGTTTTGCTATTAGTAATCTCCCACCTATTTGCAATCCCAGTTTTAGTTTTGATGGGTGGGGTTAGAAAAAAGTATCTATAAACTACACTTGGAAATGAGAAATATTTTTGCAGAGTCGCATACTGAGCACCACTGGAGATGCTCTAAGCAGCGCAGTAGGAGTCGTCGATTCAAACTTCTGCTCAGTTTTTGAAGGTTAGCAAGAGAAGCAGCCCTAGCACCAGAACCAGTCGCGTTATTATTGCCTCCTACAACAACGACTTTGCGCAATGCGATGTTTCCGCAACCGGCAAGCTTCCTGGCGCAACAATTCTGCGTAGTTTGCACCCATGCAATGTCTAGAAGAAGGGTTTCTAAGGCATGGGTTGTTGATATTGTTGTGACAAGAAAGACTGTGACGACAATCAGCAGCCCCCCTCCTCGAGCTTGCTGCTGATCCGCTCGAGAAGCAGATGTTCACAGGATTGCTGGAAGCCATACCACAACCATCATCACATCCCCCGGCTCTTGTGAACTCTATCCCGACGTGCATCCCTCCTCCTCCTCCTCCTCCTGTTCTTCCTGCACAACACGATCGTCGTCGCATCCGAGGTGGAGTGTTGTATCTTCGTTGTTGCTGTGATGTGGTTCTAGGTGTGATGGAATGCCAACAACAGCAACTGGGTGCACATGAAGAAGAACAAGGGGGTGGTGGTGGTGACGGTGTACATCGTCGTCGCCGTCGCGGCTGCTGCAGCAGCAGAGAACTTCTGTTGCCGAGTCCACAACCTGATGATGATGATGATCTACGGTATGCAGCATAGCCTTGAATGTGGTATTTCTCTCTAGGATGATGCGATCCGAAACCGGCGGCTGCTGATTGTGGATAGCTGCTGCTGCTGCTGAAAGGAGGCGGCGGTGGAGGAGGAGAAGTTCGTGAAAATTGGGTGTGGGTGTTTCTTCTTCGTCCGTCACCATAGCGATCATACCTTGTGTAAGAGCTGCTGCTGGTACTAGGGCTGCTGTCTGACATGATCCCAACCAGCTGATCTCGCGCATCTGTAAGTGCGCGCGCCAATGTCGACACGACTCGCCAGAAATTTCCCATACGCAATTTCCGACAACTCTCCATGTCGCCATATCCTCCTCCTCCTCCTCCTCTTCCTCCTACTCCTCTTTCGAATCCTTTCCTGCTCGCTCTGCACCTCTGCAATGTCAATTCCCAACAGAATCACTTTCTCTCATCAGACGAGTTCGGAAACTTTTCCATCGCAATTCAATCGATCATCCCTATCTCCTTATGGTGCAATTTCTCCAACCCATATCTCTATCTCTGTGGACAAGATCATCTATCTATCTGCTCATGAAAATTCTGGAAACCATCTCTCTCTCTCTCGGTGAACAAACAATCCTCCATGAAAACAACTGCAGTACTGCGAGATTGCTAGCAAACAAATTGAAACGTCATCGTCATCACACCGATAGAATCCTTGTTTGCGCTTGAAGTTGTACGCTGCGAGCAAGATCCTCCTCCTCAACTGCTGCTGGTGGTGTTTGTTGAGACCAACTTCTGCTCATGATCTGCAGCTGCTCCTCATTCATGTTTGCTTCTTCTTCTTCTTCTTCTGCAAAACCCAAATTTCAGATTTCTTCCCTCTTCTCTTCTTCACCACCATCCACTTCCTTGAATCCTCTCAGAAAAAACAAAAATTCCACACAAAATTCCAATGACCTAAAATCTGCACCAAATTCCACACAGAATTCCACTGACCTAAGATTTCTGGGAAGAATTTTTTTCTACTCTCCAGAGCTGTGGTTTTGCCTGATACTGTTATTTCAGAAAACACATAATTGTAAAGGAAGGAATGTGGTCACAATCGTGTTATGTGATTCTTTTGCTTGCTAATTCAGTTTGATGCCCATCCCACAAATCATATTACAAAAAACACAATACCCAACTTCAAATCCCCATTTCACAAATCATAATACAATTGTACAGGATACACAACTTCAAATCCCCATCCCACAAATCATAAACACAAAATGGACAATACACAACTTCAAATCCCCATCTGACAAATCATAAATACAAAATCCACAACACACAACTTCAAATCCCCATCTGACAAATCATAAATACAAAATCCACAACACACAACTTCAAATCCCCATCTGACAAATTATAAATACAAAATCCACAACACACAACTTCAAATCCCCACCATACAAATCACAACATAAAATTACACAAAACACAACTTCAAATCCCCATCTCACGAATCATAAATACACAATACACAGTCCACAACTTTCTTCCTGCAACAATCATGTCAAATTCTCTTCACTATCAAGTTCATCTTGCAACAAGTTTCCAAAATCTACAAAATTTATTCAAGCTCCTATTAGGTGCTTTCTAAAGATCTATTTCTTCTACACACAATCAATGTCCACCCATGAGAGGGAAAAGATGTGCACACACACATAGACTCCTTCAAAACACTCTCTCACACATGTTGTGCAATTCTTTGGTACATAACAAAGATGAGCTTCTAACTTACTTCATTATAGGAAAAAAAGGATTTTGATTTGAAAGTTGAGAATTGAGGTTTAGAATTGAGAATTATAAGAGATATGGAAAGATTCATGTGTTGGATAGAATCAAGGATTAGAAAAGATGAGGAAATATTTATGTGCAGGATTTATGTTAAAAGAGAGTAATCAAATACTTTAGTTGAATCCAAAATTGTGCAACCTTGCAACTCACATGGGCTTTACTACTACACATTGATCTCTCCATGGCATTTTTGAGGGTAAAGAATGAGAGGAGTGCTACACAAAAAGCTCTTTGTGTGCATGGAGGAATGCAATGCAAAAAAGGAGGTCTGGAAAGACATTTTTGGATTGTCATTATCGTATTATAATCTTACAAGGTGAAGAGCCACTAAATGTCTTAGCAAACTAAATGTCCTTTTTTCATATGTTGTAATTAATGTTTCTTCTTTCAAATTTGTGATGTAGGTGGGTTGGTGACCACCCAAAAGAAGGTTTAGCCAAATTTGGCTACAAATTAGAGAGAAAGTAGATAAGTTTAAGAATCTTGCTACATGTTGGTAACATGCTAGAACCTATTTTCTAAATATAAATAGTGACATGAGCCATTTTTCGTAACCCATGTTTTTTTGGTCACCAAGATATGAAATTTTGTGAAAATGTAATCGATTGTTTTAATCATGGTAATAATTGGGGAAGAGTCATTTGATCGTATTGGCTTGGGATATTCATTGATTTCTAATTTTAAATTTACAAATTGATGATGATAATAGTTGGTGAAATGTCATTTTCAACATGTTTAATTGGAAAATTTAATGTCCACTTTTTCAATGTAAATATCCTA
>Ga0116229_10010030_pt1 | contig 14307 bp, 8 predicted proteins | sample S1TSphgellanicum_3_FD_87313 | JGI IMG/M metagenome (GOLD analysis project Ga0116229, IMG submission 87313) | Host-associated microbial communities from peat moss isolated from Minnesota, USA - S1T2_Fc - Sphagnum magellanicum MG | ecosystem: Host-associated > Plants > Peat moss > Unclassified...
AAAGCCAAACTAAAAGTACAAGTGAGGCCCCCAAGAGTATATCCTTTAATCAATCATTATTATTATCAAGTTAAAAATATAATTTAATAATAATAATAATAATAAGAAAAATAAATGAATTTTTTAATGATTAATAGTATTTCTGGATTTTTATTTCTATTTTTCTCATAATTACTAAAAAGTGAATTAATAAAGAAAAAAAAGAGAGGAAAAAAAAGAAAGAAAGAAAGAAAAAAAAGAAGGCCTATTATCTATCTAGCTAATAAATAAAGAGAACACACACACAGGAGAAGCGTGACAACAAGGAAGGGGATCCCCACCAGGATCTTCTTCTTCAGGAATATCCAGGGATCAGAAATGGCAGCCAAAGTGGTACTTGTCCAGAGAATTCAGGCATATTCCCACTTATCCCAAATGGCTGTTGATCGAGTGAGTGTGAATGAGTCACAGTCTCAATACCTACCTACCTACCTACCTAGTTACCTACCTATCTATATATCATCAACAACCCCCATCTCCTCCTCGCCAACAAGTAACCCTTGTTCTTACCCCAAAGATAAACCCAAGTTACCTGGTTTTGGTGTCTTATAGGGTTTAAATCCAGGGTTTATTTTATACCCTAAAACCACTACATTTTAAAAACCCTATAACTACAAACCCTAATAGACACCACCAAAAATTAACCCAAGTTACCCACTCAATAATAATATATTCTGAATAACCCAAGTTACTAGACTTGATGGGTTCCGTAAATACATAAATTAAAAATTTTTTTTGAAAAAAATCTTTCACTTTGGTACATTCTTGAATCTCTCTCTCTTCTATACCACTACCACTAGGTAGACAATAGTAATAATAGGTGGGGATCTTGCAATTATTGAAGAATTTCATTTAGGTGGGTACTGGGTATACCTATTTGGTCACACCTTTGTGAATGTTATATCATATATAATGTTGTTATTAGTTATAGTAATGCCTATAACAACCTTCTCCTTTGGGGGCAGCCATCTCTTTCCCTCATGGGCTTTCTTAACTTACCTTTGGACCCTGGTTCACAAAGGACCGTATGCAATCTCTTCCTAACATGGTGGCAGCATGCAATTGGATGAGAACTCTCTAGTTATATCATGTAACCTGCTGGCTTTTTGACGATTTTGGATCTCTTTACTTTCATGACCATTGGTTGGCTGAACCTCCTAACTCACATTCTTTTGCGACCCATAACACATAAGCAGCTTGAGTTATAGCATGTAAAAACCTGCTGCCTTTTGACAATTTCGTATCTCTTAAGTTTCTTTTGCTCGCAAATGGCCATTAGTTGGGTGAATGTCATAACTCACACTCTTTTGTGTCACATAACCCATAATCTTGGTGCTCTCATACCACCAGTTATGACCAATCACAAGCTTGAGTCGTTAGTTATCAAGAAAAGTCTGAACTATTCCTTTGAGTTCGTTTTTTCGTCCATTGAGTTCTAATCCTACATTTTCTCAAGCACAATAAGCTCGCACAAAATAACACTTTAAAAAATGCCAAGTCTAGTCATTTGAGTGATGAAGCCAAAATTGATGACAAGGGGGGGGGGGGGCCAAGGAGGCAGGTATATTCTAGAGTTGTTGTCTTGAGAATAATGTTTTAGTACATTCTTTAGATCCCTCTTTTTCTTTTTTTTTTCCGGGGCTTTAAGGAACCAAATCCAGCTTTAGGAATGTCTTTTCACCTTTGGGAAGTGTCCCTCCGAAGCCGTTTGCAAAAATTGTGTGGTGACACATAACTAGAAGGAAGAACCCATCATTTGAATGTCATCAATGGCTTCACCACTTCCTACCCATCTCCCAACCCCAACCCTAACCCCAACACCGTTCCCCCCTTTCCCTTCCTCTCTTTGTCAAGTCATAAGCCAAACCCATGATGTATGTTACATAGCATGGGCAAAAAGTGCAAGCATACGAAGTGCAACAATCACACAATTGAACCTATAAAAAGCAAATTTGAAATGAAGCTCGGATGTTGGATTCTCAATTTGGATACACCATATGAAAGGAGGAGGAGGAAGAAAGTACTCCACGGGCTTAAGTACTTTACATGATGAACGTGCCCATTCACCGTGCATTGGAGTTGAGCAATTGAATGGATGTAAATTGAATGGTCACTGGCTTATAAGGATGTAAATTTAGAGTTGGATGGAAAGCAAGCATGAGGGAGATTTCCTAATGGAGGGCAACTTATATCCATGACTATCCTTCATAGAAAAGAGAAGGGATATTACAATCTAAAGCGAATGATCCTTCCCTCTAAAGGACAAGGGATCTAAGGCACATGATCGCTATCCTTGTGAAGGAGTAGGTGAAAGAATCATACCTTCCTAATTCCTTAAGGGTAGGTGAAAGAATCCTCCTCTTATGGTGCGTTCACACTTGATATTAAGTCAATGTTAAATGAAAATCTAGGTGGCATCCTAGGTGGCACGCAATGTTAAATGGTCAATAGCTTAAATGTTAAGTGAATGTTAGCTTAACATTAAAAAAATTAAAATTCATGATACTAAGTTTAAGTCCTAAATGGTTAAGCCTGGTGTTAGGGGACACTAGAGTCCCTAACTAGAGTCCCTAACACCAAGTGTGAAAACACATCTTTTTTATCAAGTGTCCAAGGCACTGGTCATGTTAATTCGAAACTGGGGATGAAACTCCCCTGAGGACCAGTGTAGGTGACAAAACTAGTTTGCTCCCCTGTTTTCAACATAAGTTCTCACTTCGTCCCTATTTTATTTGGCAAAACTGGGGCGCAATAACCCCCAGTTTGATGTGGATGTGAGGTATCCAAATCTAATTCGTTTAGTAGGGTTATTGAAGAAACAGCCACCATGTTTTTGGGCCTTAATTTGACCCTCTAAACCCTGTTTCAACCTTAAATTTGAGTGTGTATTCATAAAGCGAGTGAAATTGTCTACCATTTCATAAAACTGGGTATCAGCTCATGAGATTTGCCGAACCTCGTTTCGACAAGACTTTATTCAATGAAGAATATGAGCCAGCAGCAATCAGAGGTGCAAGTAAGGCGAGTAAAAAACTAGGGGTCAAGCTCTTGTGAGGACGAATATCGTTGAGAAAACTAGTTTGTTCCTCTCTTGTTTTCATCTTAACTTTTTTTTTAATTTCATCCCCAGTTTTGCCCCAAACTGGGGTTCAGTACACCAGTTGGGGTACTTTATGGAGAACCGTTCAATACTTGGACAAGTTGAATAGGAGTTCAAGGTTATAACAAGTTCAGATCAATGTTGGGCGGTTATCAAGAATTGGAACAAACCCTTGACGGGTATCAAGTTGATTCTTAGGGCTCATAATTACCAAAAAAAATTCTTACACAAGGGTTCTATCAAAGCACTTGTGATGTGCCTTAGTATCAGGGTTTTTGTTTTTCTTCTTATTTAATTGTTGTGATATTAAAATTTTGGCAATTTTTTTCCCCAATTTTTTAGCAAAACTAGTGAATTTTTACAATTTAAAAACCAAAAAAAAAAAAATTCAAAATTTTGTCCCTTTTTATTGTTGAGAAAACGACAAAAAAATGTCCCCAAGAAAAACATTGCTTACTACCATTTTTATTACAATGTTGGGGATGTGTTATTCTTTGTTTATTAACATATTAATTATTAGAAATGTTGATTGTTGAGAAATATATTTAACCATGTACATGGCCATGCATTTACATAGATAGGTGGGATGTAATATAGTATGATCCAAGGTACTCTAATGTTCTCTACATTGGCTAAGTCATGCCACCTAATTTTTACATGAATCATGAGCATTTTATCGATAGGCCATATTCCCTAATTGTGTTTTGTGATCTTGAAGGCCATTCAAAGATTGGGTTGGGATATCATTTGGAAGTGTGACCTAGTATCAAATCTATTGTACGATCAAGCATTTCCAAGTTCCTTTCATGATGTTGCATTTGTACAAAATGTTGTTTTTGAATTTTTATTTGAACCTAATTTTTATATTAGCATTTCATCACCTTTATTTTAATTTAGTAATATATCTTTTAATATAGAGCATATGTGAGTGACATATCAATATTATAAACTTGAATTCTAATAGAAAGATCACCTTGAAAAATGGGTGTTTCGAGATTGCAATTTGAAGTCAATGTTGTTTTAGGCTAAATATAATTGTGTTTTGTTTAGGAAAATGCAAAGAATAATTGTTCATGGGGTTGAATTGCCATATACATAAAATGTGGGGCTACTTTCACATAACTTTTTTCTCATTTTATCTTCAAGAGTTGTGAGGAAATTGTGCAAAGCTCAAAACATCATTTAACTTCACATATTCATTCATATCAAATTAACTTGCAATGATTTAAGTTGAAACCAACATTTATCAACATTTAATTCTGAATTAAATAAGTTATAACAATTTCAAACCTCCAATGATTTCTAATTTAATTCTAACCAATTGAATTAACTTCAATATTTTTTCATCTGACCCACTTGCATAATTTGGATCTAATTTACTATAAAGGTGTATTTACCTACCATAATTCTTTCCTCCAATACATCCAAATGTACATTATTTTAAATCCTTGGCATCTAATGGAACCATAATGTTTGTTCATCATTATCATTCCAATGTTATTATGTAAATAACAACCTCAAACCCACCCAAGTAAATGAAACATTTTCATTTATACCTAATTGAAGTTTGAACTTTATTTGGTCACAAATGATGTAATTAATATTTTTTTTTCAATTTTTAAGGTTTGAGTTTGAATCTTACTACCCCTTTCTCCACAACCTTAATGGCATCATTGTTAAGAATGGGAAATGCCCAAGCTAACGGAATTATATTAATCAAAACATTATTGGAATTTGATTGTAAATGCATTACTACCCACACATATTTGCCTTGAAGTGACCATCCTTATCTTTCATTGTGTATGCACACCAACCAACTTAAGAAACATATGTTTTAAAGCCTACAATTGTTTAGCATTTCCTTTTAGGTGACATTGAATGCTTGAATTTAGTTAGATTTGGGGGAAAAAATCTTAATTGATATTCTTGCACCAAGTTTTTTTTGATGATATTCGGATAAATATATTATCTTGAAGACCATGGGCAATGCCTACTCACAAATCCAAACACATCTTACAATACTTCACACACAATGCTTGTTGATGTAGTTGATTTGTTATTTGTGTTGAATAATAAAATGATCCTAGGATATTTCATAATCATAACATCTTCAACATGAATCCACTAACATTTGTAAATTGTAAGAATTTTGCCACATTTGGTTATATGATCTATTTTTCATGCCAAAAAATAATGTTTGATGATGTTACAATTCAATAAATAATATTACACAAATGTTCTGACTTTTTAACTTTTAATTTGGGGATTTAAACATAATCACATAATTTGTTGGTATTTATAAAAGGTTTTCATTTTAATATGAAGGACATGAGTCATGCATCCCATCCAAGCAGATGATTTTAAAATAACATTCATTTGTATTAGAAATACATTGTTGACTTGTTATTAATGTTTTTTTTTCATGTTTTGAAGGTGCATCATTGGCACTTTCAAATAGAGGTTTATTAAAACATGTGGTAATTAGGTTTTAGAACATTTGTCCTAGATGGCTATTGCACATTTAATTATGTGAAATCTAAGCTACAATTAATTTTGCTAGAAGAATTAATTGGTACCATAGGTGTTTACAGTTTTAAGGTGTGTGTGTGTGACTTGAATGGAAACTCAAACAAAAAGAGTGATACTGATCATTAGTGTGTAAGGATTGTGTAACACCAATGAAAATCAAAACTAAAAAAATGTAATTTATACACAAGGTGCGATGGAAATTATTTTACATGGTTGTGCATAGAACCCAAGAAGTTAAAAGGTCTACTCTTGAGTTGCATTCACATGCAAAGTAAATAAATTATTGTTGGAAGTTTTTTGGTGCCACATGCATTGTGAAATCAAGCAATAGGGGATGAATGCATGTTGTTGATAAGTTGTGAATATACTTGCAATACACATATCCAGCTTAGTCAATTTTGACAACTTAAAATAGAAGAAAATGATCACCACCTAAAGTTCAAGTCTTTGGAAGAAATAGATGGATCAGTAGATGTTGCACCTGTATTTTGTAATCACAAACAACAAGAACCCTTGACAACAAGAAACCAATATTTTTTTTCCTTCATATGTGTCATGATGTCAATCATGTTCTATAAATATACCTTGTAGGGGTGTGGAAGTCCACATCAATCTCAACAAGCTCATTTTTAAGGTATCCATCAATTGTAACCAATACTCAAATCATTTACAAGTGTGTTATTCCATATCAACCACTTGAGGGTCAATGGTTGAACTAATAAAATTCACAAACATCAATGAAGAATTGACATAAACATCTCATGATCATATGGGGCAAACAAGGTGATGTTCCAAAAAAATTGTTTGCGTACCTCCAACAAGAACAAATGCTTTTAATTTTAGTGCTTGGCATGTTGCCTTAAAATCACTAATTTGATGAAAAATCTTGATAATTAGTTCTTTTTGTGGGATTGAAGATGCAAAATTGTAGGATATGTAATCAGTAATTTAGGTTCTATTGGAAAAAAAACAAAGGAAAGGTTGATTGCCATAAATCAACAAGCGGTAAACTAATAATCCCAATAGTGCAAACACGATTTCTATAGGATAACCTAGAGGAATTAGGTTCTAAGGGGGTTGAACCCCAATCCATTTAAAGATTCTCCCTAAGTATAATGGAAAGAATGTCTACACATAACAAACCATCCTCATAATATAAACAACTTGCAATTTATTAATTATGTTGTCTATAATGGGCCAAATTTGTTGCACCTTGCTCTTCCTTCTATCCCCAATGCATCCACTTGCAAAAACCCAAGCACTAAACATGCAACCCAACTAAAAACCACATGCAAAAAACTATAAACTATAATAATACAAATGAATGAGTTTGATGTCATGAATGCACAATCAAGTTGTTGGAATAAAATCCCACCTATTTATTAGTTTCCCCAACCCAAATTGCCTTAAAATTGGGGCATAAATATTCCAAAATGTGGTACAAAAGATCATACACACCTACAAATGTTGACATAAAACCAACAATCCCACAACATATGAATGGTTGCCATATTTCTAGCTAGCTATTATTCTCTATAACATTAGTCTTATTTCCCCTAGTCCCAAATTGTTGTGTAAAAGGAGAAAGTGTCAAGCTTATAAAATTCGTGGACATACATTTTGACCACTAGGTCCAAACAAATGATGAAATGGTTATGGAGCTAAATGATTTCATGAAATTGATAACATGTAGATCATGTCCTCTCATCCTTTACACTACCTAGGACCATGACAATGGCCAATTGCATTAATTTTAAATATTCAAATAACCTATCATTCACAATGGCACTTGAAAATAAACATCCCCATTGTTTTGTTGTAAGGTTATCATTTGGCAACAAATTTTGTGCAACATGGCTATTTTTTTCATTATTATAACAAAAAAAAAAGTTTGTCAATTGAGCAATATTTCATCTAGCAAACTAACAACCAAGGTGCCATTTGGTCCAATGGGCTTGGGGGTGGCATAATTGTGTTTTCAAAATTGCCAAATGATTAGCAAACATGGACTTTACATCAAATGCTTCCTAATATTAGGGATAGATGATCCCGATTACATTCATGAACTCATGAATAAGGAAACATTTCTTAAGTTCTTTTATTATCCCCTTAATTGCACTTTCGCATTGGTCATTTACATGTTGCACAACAATTTCCTAGTCATCCCTAGTCACCATAAAGGCACATCCAATAGTAGCATATGTCTTATACAAGATAAAGAAACAATGGTTGAAGCATACTGAACTTGGGTTTGCCACCTTGAGTACTAAACCATATGTAAAACATCACAACTATTGTTTGCCAAATCATTGAATGTTTGAAACTAGGGGTGATCATACCTCTTTTCAAGGTTTATAATATATATGATGATGAAGGTCACAAGAAAACAAACAAATGTATTCCTACCTTTGGCCAACTTGGTCAACATTGCCTCCAACATCAACAACATGCAAGTTAATCCCAAGACAATTCCACAATCACATAATAGTTCATAATTGCTCTTAGCAACTACATTCCTAGTAAGGTCATTCACCCATCTTGACAACAAGACTTTTCTATTCAACCAAAACATGTTTGGTAGGTGCAAGCATTGAAATCCATTGGGTTTTGACCTTGTTCATGATTTTAAAGCTTATTGCCTCCAAAGTTTTTGCCAATTTCCCATGTTCCATGCACCTCCTAAGAAAGTGAGAAAATAAACGAACATGGATTGTAACAAAGCTTCAATTTTCACAAACCATGGTAGGCTAAAAAATGTTTGCACAACCAAATTACACACGCATGCCATACAATGGACACCAATGGCAAATGGTGCAATATGTTTATCTTTGAGTTGCACTATCACCCCTATTTTCATACCCTAAAAAACAATAATGTTATTTGTGCCAAAACATATTAGTTTGGATGTCAAATCAAAATTAGATAATCCCCCACAAGTAGTTACAAAATTCACTAGCACAATAGTCAAGATGTTAGACCCACCTCTCTTAATGACCTTTTAATTCAAATTGAAGAGCATGGGTATTCTCCACCAATTTTCAACCGCATAACAATGGATTGATATTTGGCTTTAGTTGTCAACTATTGTGACCTCATCACAATTCAATGCTATAAATCTTACTTTTTGAATAACATATTTGGTTGCAACCAAAATCACATTGTGCATATTATATGTCATTCTTCAATCATAAATTATAAAACAAAAAACAACATACATAAAATGAAAAGATTTAGTACAAAACTTGATGATGATACCTAAGCCTAAATGTCTAATTCCTTGATTGGCATACTACTTCAATCCACAAAACACAATCATGTTTAATATCAACTTGGGTTCAAACCTTTACAACAACAATCCAACAATTCAAAATTCCAAATTATATTACAAAAAGTTTCAACCCAACAACTCAAATTTAAATTTCCCAACTTGAAATGAAACAAAATAGCATTAAAACTACTCACTAGTTAAAACTCAATAAATAAATAAATAAATAAAACATTTACAATAAAGTTCTTTTTTATAGGATGCCAACGAGATAACACAAGCCACACCCGTTTATTCAGAGGATTAATTTGAAGGGAATATTCATTGGAATATTTTCACAAAAATCCTCAATTTTTTTTTTGAAATATTGAAATATTTATCATACTATTATGTCAAGGTTTATGTAAAAACAATCAAGAAATATGTCATTTTCAAAAGTTTTAAAATCCATTGACAAGCATTTTTTACGCTTAAAAAAATTGTTATAATGATTAATGAGTGATTTTGATGACTTTTTATTCATTATATATTATTTCAAATGTTCCAATGATATATTAAGAACCTTATAACATTAAAAAAAAAACTTATACTTTCAACACCAAATTAAATCATCATTTCTAAATGTGAAAAACTAAGTAGACACTTGCATTAATATGATTGCACCTTATAAATCTATTCCAAAATGTAACAACAATTGCACATTTATCTTTCTAGATTGAAAAACAAATTTATTAGGGGTGTGTGACAAACAAAACAAAATAGTGGGTAGTATATGAGGGTGGAAAGGGAAGAGGTAAATGGAAAAATCAACCCCATTACAAATAGACATACACACAAAGATGGAAAATGTAAAAGTGGATTTCAAATACGAACTTGCCATTCCCGATCCATTGGAATTAATCCAGTTCATATTGGGCATCTTTTCAATCTTATGAAATTCAAAAAATCCTTGCATGGATTCATGATCTCTAAGAGGTCTACCTTGTTTCAAGAGATGGAATATAATAACAAATTAGAGGTTTTACAAAAGAACCCTTTTTTGCATTCATCACTTGGTCAAACATTATATTCAACCTTGTAATGCCATAAAATGAACATTTTTTGCATGCATGGTAATTGTTTAAATCAATGTAATATTCACATACTAATTTTTTTACGTTCAACACACTTGCATTTTCATCTTTCACTATGTTTGTGGAACCCATCCAACTTTGGCACCAACAATGTTTCTTATTTTCGATGTCATTGCAAATCTTATAGTTCACATGGTGCATTACACTATTCTCCCCTATCACAACTTGACCCATGGGAACTTGGCATCGCATGTATCTTGGAATTTTTTGGTGACTTACCATTCAACCTTCCTTTTTTTCCTTATGTGTGGAACATGGATAAAAGACCTAGGCTCATCATTATTAATGTTACATATTGCAACATTATGATTGGAAGATCATCGTTACCTATTTTGGAACTTTGGAGGCAATAATTGCCTAAATATTTGCATGCAAACTTCCAAATCCCAATTCCATTAATGGAGTTGAACTTAAAGTACCAATACCACCACTTCTAGAAAGAAGCAACAAAATTTAAAGTTTGTTGGGTTTTTCATGGGAATCATGGTTGTGGGCAAAAAATGTTTCAAAGCAAACAATGTACTGGTAGCTAATGAAGGATGACAATAATAGATTAAAAACATCTTGCACTTATTTTTGTTATTTTGCTTTCATATGATTACAAAGGATTAACATGCAATGCTAGCTAAATTCCTCTTATTTCACAAAACAAGATATGGTTGCAAACCTTGTGAAATTGTAAGCATAACTTTATTCAAACATTGAAGGCAAACTTATTTTTAATTGTATGCATTTCCCTAAACCCTTCACATTTTTGCCTAGTCGTGTTCACTAGGACTTGATGCAAGCTATAAACATGTTTAACATTTGAATGCAAATATAATTTTATCCATGGGTTTGTATGTTGCATCTCCAATCTTTTACATTTCTCTCTTATTTTACTTATGTGTTGAAAACATCTTTAAGCATGGTACATCATTGATCATGAGAACAAATGCATCCTTGTTAACTTAAAACAACTTTAATGTTTTTTTAGCCCTATAGCAAGTTGCGGTTACCAAGTAATTCAAATAAGAAAGCACATTTTCATGTAGGATACCTTGAATTCATTTTGATAGATATACTAAGTAAGATCTCTTTCTACTTGAATGTTAATGTTTATGTAGGTCTATAATATATGCCTAACATCTAGGCTTGGATTGTTGACCTTGAACAACCTGCATAAAAATTCACACAATTAAAGGTTAAACATTGAAGACTAAATGACAAGAGACTATGACAACATTATCATACCAAAAATGCATCATCTTTCAACTTTTGTTTATGATTTTCATCAACGGGCAAACCCATCCTTGGGTGATACCACTAGGAACCACTTCAAATAATTGTTAATGAACCAAAAGTGGCCAAATCATTTTCTTGGGGCTTTTCCTTTAAATGTTCTCACAACTATAAATTATTTGTTCATCTTGTTTATCCATTGCATGTTTTAATATATGGCTTGAAGTTTATTTTGGATTAAAAAAATGGAAATTGTTAGAATTGTGTATTCCTAATAAAGATGGCCCCTTTAGGAATCAATAATTTTAAATTTGGAAATTCATAACTAAATTATATTTATTCAATTAATTGCCATTTATAAAAAAAAAGACTCCAAAATTACCTTAGGAAAAGAATTCCTAATAATATTTTCAAATCATGTTTCAAATTTGTGTTCTTAATCAAAAGTTCAAGGAAAGGAATTAGTGTTAGCTTTTTGAAACTTTTTATAAATGCAATGATTATGAACATCAAAATACACAATATTCTTGATATTATTGAAGTTTCAAAATTTATGGAACCTAATAATGTATTCATTACAAAATTATGAAAATATTTATTTAAATGTTTATTATGATTTTTTAAAAGTTCAATGGGTCCAAGGAAATCAAGGTGTGACATTCCTAGTGGTGCCACCCAAGGATGGTTATGCCCCAACATTAGTTTATTTTTTCATTTGATTGGTTTATTCAATGGGTTTTAAATTTATAAATAGTTGATTTATGTAATTGCCCTTAATAACTAGGATTCATGGATAATTTGAATTGTACCAACATCAACCAAGGAAAATTTTAATCAAAATGAATAAACCCATTTCTTGTTGAGGACCACAAAAGGAGAGACTTTATTCCCAAAGGTTTGAAGGCAAAACGAATGATGAAAAACAACAAAAAAATCAGCATTATAATGAATAAACAATTTTCATGGTGATTATTACATGATAGTAGGTGAGGACAAAAATATGTGGGTGAAATGTTATCTTTGATGCCCTTAGTTCCAAATCAATGCTTAAAACAATTAGGTGTCCAATATGGTTAAAGTTGTTTGCATTTGGCATATCCTTTCAACTTAAAGCGATGGTCATTCAATATGGGTGTCAACACAACAATTGAAAAATGAATCTTTTAACATGTTGGACATTACTTACCACTGCTTATTGCACATCAACTATTATGAACTTGAAAAATGTTGCTTGGGCTTGCAAACTAATTATACAAATTGTAATTAGTGTTTGGTTTTATGCATTTAACGTTTTAGCAAAATAAAATAAAAATTCAAATGTAATTGCTTTTACATGATGCTATTTTCAACGTATTGGTATACATATTATAAAAGTTTAAAATCTATTTAATGAATGAAAAAAACCCAAAAACACTTTGAAAACAATGTAACCAATACTTTTAAACAATACAATAACTTGTAAATGGACTTGATTTTTTTCGAAAATGATAGATTTTTAACAAAATTTTGATGTAAACCAAAACATAATAATGTGATGAAAATTTTTCAAGTTTTTTCAAGATCTTTTTAAAGACTTTTGTTCAAAATATTTCATGAATATTTCAAAATAAACACCTAATAAGTAGTCACCCAAGGAGGCAAATGTGGTTTGTGTTATCCCATTTGCACCTGAATCACCTATTAGAGACACCATCATCCCTAAATGTAAATTTTTGTGTGCTTTTTGTGTGGAATATGCACAATAGTCAAACATGATCATTAAAACTATTTGCACCATTAAATAGCAAATTGCAACTTGTTGGAACCATTAGATGAATTGCATTATGTGAAACAACTAATAATATTGAACAAAATCCATGGCACTAATTTGTGATGGGACACAAACATTTGGTTGTCGAAAAATGAAGTAAGGCTTTGCAAGTTCATTAAATGAAGTGCCAATTTTCCTTACCAAAGAAACATCCATCAAACATGAAAAAAAAAAGAGTTACAAGTCATACCCCAACCTTTAGCATGATTAAAGTTTTTGCAATGTTGGTGGTAACAATCATTTTCCTTTTTCCTTGTGGACAAAGCCCCAAAACCAACTTCTTTTCCCAACAATAATGAAAACACAGCTTTAGTATAATTTTACAAAACCCATGAATGAAAATTTTGTGAAAATATCAAACTTCATTGATTTGAACACCTTTTTGTTATATAACAAATTTGCAAGGTTGGTTGATATTGTTGAGTGAACTTCCCAAAAATAAAACTAAAAATAGAACTTCAAACATTTAAGCGATGCCCCAAGCTTAATCATCTTTTTTCCTAATTGAAACCCTAGGACACATTAAATTGCGAGGTGAAAATTTAAAACTACAATAACCACAAATTGAAAATAGAAACAATGAAGAGGGTGGCTTCATGAATAGTAGATCAAATTCAAACTATGAATATCAATATTTGGTATACACACCATAATGCATTAGAAAGGAAACACATGGAATCCATAGACCTATGAGATGTTGTGTTACTTAGTAAATACAACTTATGTTTGAATTGTTATGTGAATGTCACACTCATTTGTAACATTGGCTTGAGATTCATTAGTGTACCTAACATTGGTTAACCTTTTGTTCCATATTAATTGTTAAATGCATCAATAGGTGTCTAGTGTATGTTCACACACCTAAAGCAAAAAACAATGCAAGCAAACGAATAATGCACCTTGCCTTTGTCTTGCACTAGCACCCTTGCAGTTGCTTTCAATTTAAACCATTTCAATGTCCACTTCCAATTACATCAACATCTTGCAACAACCTCATGTTAAAATGTTAGAATATAATGGGACTTTGACGTGTTCAAAACATTAAAGTCAAGTGCTTGTAAAACATTCAATAGAGTTTCCATATGAAGATCTTGCCATATCCACATAGATCAAATGCCGGTTGCTACCCTTCCCCCATTTAAAATTTGTTGCAATAAAAAATGTTGCAACACACTTATGAAGGAAGGTGAATTACTTGCAATGGAATCTA
>Ga0116229_10010035_pt1 | contig 14304 bp, 17 predicted proteins | sample S1TSphgellanicum_3_FD_87313 | JGI IMG/M metagenome (GOLD analysis project Ga0116229, IMG submission 87313) | Host-associated microbial communities from peat moss isolated from Minnesota, USA - S1T2_Fc - Sphagnum magellanicum MG | ecosystem: Host-associated > Plants > Peat moss > Unclassified...
ATGCTAAACTAACCTCTTATGGTTGGTTTTTGGATGCAGATTCACACGAGCTAAACTAGTCCCTCTTCCTAGTCTAATCCCTGGGCTCCCAACTCAACCCTCTACCCCTTTTTAGAGTTGGAAGCCGGGAGCGCGCCATTAAGTCACAATTTTCGCAACTTGACTTTGTGAAACCTTCAAATGGGTTTCGCCCCATGACTTAGGAGCGCGTCCAGAATGCTCTTGATATTGGAACTATTTTTGGCCAACTTGATGAGGAAGGCAAGGAATATGTTATCACCTATGCATCCTGAAGCAACAACAAGGCTAAGAGCAACTACTTTTCATATGAGGGGGAGTGCCTTGTTGTATGGGCCGTCATACATTTCAGGCCCTATCTTTATGGCACCAATTTCACTTTGTATACCGACCACCAGCCTATCAAGTGGTTGATGACTAATCAAAGATCAAGAATTCAAGGGAGAATTCCAAGACCTATTTGACCATGCTCTCATTGACTATCGTTGGACTTCAAGAGATCATCCCCAAGCTGATGGCCTTGCAGAAAGGATGGTTGAAACGTGCAAGAAGGGATTTTGGAAGATTTGCTTCACTAAGAACAAAGAGGATTGGGACCTTGCCCTCCCTTACATCGCCATGGGTTACAGGATGTTCAAACACGCCTCTTTATCTCATTTCTCTTCTTACTTTTTATTTTTTGGGAGACATCCCATACCACCCTCTTCCATTACTGCTCAAATGGACCAGGTTGTGGACTTATACTCCCCAGCCACTTGGGCTAGGGTCATTGTAAAAAGGGCTGCTCTATTCAAGATGGTTATGCCCATGTCCATGGAGAACTTGTCCATTGCACAACATCGAGACACCTTACGATATGCACACACACGAGGTGGTAGTTACAAACCTAAGGTGAGACAATTTGATGTTAGTGATTTTGTGTATTTCTAGCGGCAACCCAATGATACTTTAGAGACTTCTTCCGATCGCACTATCTTGAAGATTAAGGCAATCACGCCTTCATGTGTGTTGGAATTGCAAGGAGCTGAAGGATGCATAATTCGAAATCATTCCAAAAATTGTGCGCCGTGCCACTTGCCAAACTTGGACCCTACCATCATCACTTCGACTTGGATTCCTCCACTTTATTATCCATGTCAAGTATGTCAAAGGATAGACGATGCTAATCAAATGTTGTTTTGCGATAACTATAATGGTGGATACCATTTCTTCTGCCTCAAGGCGAAACTCATTCAAATTCCCACCAGCAATTGGTATTGTTCATCATGTTCTCCTACAGCACCTTGTTCCTATTCAAACCATGCCATGATTTTTCCGGCTCAGGTATGGGGGGGGATACATGAATTTCATCTCAGCCTCCTCTTGTGCATTGTATATATATATATATATATATGTGCGTGCATTTCTTTTTGGTTGATTAGTTTATACCTTTGACTGGTTTTAATCTTTTTGTTTAGTAGAGTTTACTATGGATTTATACCCTTACGACACTGTACATCACGGCACTACACGTCATGGCAGCTATCATGCCCGTACATGGCCTCATACATGATGGGCAATTACGGGCATGCCCATGTGCGCTTTTAAGGTTAATGTACGGTCTTAAATGACTATACGTTATTGGGTACTTAGGGTTTTAGTTTGTTGATGGTAGTATAAAAGGCCAAGCCCTTCCTTTTTCTCTTTAGTTTTTTTAGAATTATTTTGTCAAGAGAGTTTCCTCCATAATATGCTAGGATTTCTACATGTTCACGGCGGCCATTGCACGGCCACCGTCTACATACACTTCATGTTCTTCTTTCTTTGTAATTTAATACATGAAAATTTCATCTCAACCTCCTTTTGTGCATTGTATATATATATGTGCGTGCATCTCTTTTTGGTTGATTAGTTTATACCTTTGATTGGTTTTAGTCTTTTTATTTAGTAAAGTTTATTAGTGATTTACACCCTTACGACACCGTACGTCATGACACTACATGTCACGACAAAAGTCTAACAATAGAACCCACACCCTAATCCAAATTCTAAATTTAAAACCTAAACTTAAACCTTCAAACTAAAACCTTAACCTAAACCCTAATTTGCAGTTTAAAATTAAAACCCAAACTTTATAACCAAAACCTTAAATCCTTAATCCAGATCTTATTAAACCCAAGCCCTAACCTTCAATTTAAAACATTAGTCCAAACCATACAATCTGAAAACCTTAATTTAATTCGTTGATCTAAACCCTACAATGAAATGAATAATCTAAAACCCTAATTTAATTATTTAATCTAAACCCTACAATGAAATGCATAATCCAAAACCCTAATTTAATTCATTAATCAAAGCCTTATAATGAAATGCATAATCCAAAACCATAATTTAATTTTTTAATCCAAACCTTACAATGAAACACATAATCCAAAACCCAAATTGAATATTGAAATTCAAAATTGTAATTCGAAGTTACATTGTAATGCCCATTTGTAAATTGGCATGGTTTACAATGGTGGGCACCATCAATGCTACCAATTTGTTGAACTACACCAATGTGAAATTAGTTAATGTTTCAAACAACCTTGGAGTTGGCCACACAATAATGAACACATCTCACACTCCCACACCTAGGTCCATTAATTGACTTGTACCCTCTTATAATTCATTGGCATTAAACATGTGAAATGAGTTGGTTGCAATAATTACACATGCAAAAACACATTTTTTTGCCTATCCACATGCACAAACAATTGTTCAAAGATCTCATCATCACCTAAAGAAGATGAGTTAGAACCATCACCTATAAAACTAGAGCCATGATTTGAAGATGAGGCCATGATCTCCAAATGGAAATACCTTTCACAAGTGAAATGAAAAGAAGTAGAATGTGGGAACTGCTTCCACTTATATAATCCAACCTTATAAAACAAAATTTATGGGTATAAAACAAAGGTCATGGATTAGGCTTTTGGATTAGGTTGACAATTAAAGTTTTAGATCTACATTAATTTGTATTGTGATTTTTGGTTTATGAATTATGAGTAGGGATAGGGTTAGGGTTTTGAATTATGATTTTGGACTAAGATTATGGTAGCCTTTATATATGTTTAGGTAAGCCTTATGTAACACCCTAAGAAACCCTTCACCTAAATAACCGAATAGATGCAAGTTACAATGGCTCAATTTCGTGACAAAACGATGTTTTTTCCATGGGTACCCTTTAATCAAATGCACATGATGATTAATATATCCTTAGATCTACTAATTGGGACTAGGATACAAACTAACAATTTCATTATGAAAATAATTGTATGGTTATTTATTGATAAAAAAATTCATGCATTAATACTAATGGAATTTTGAAATTAAAAAATATGGAATGGTTGTATGACTAAAACATCATAAAATGAAAAAAATTATATTGATTCACATTCCAATATTGTTATTGAAACTCAATATATAATGTAATACAAGATGATAAACTCATATGAAGAATCATTTTTTGAAAACCTTAACTATTTAATAATTAGGGACTTTTGAATGGTTAAAATTTGACGATATTTTCATAAGTCCATATGAGTTGCAATTTTTGTTTGTTTCTCAATTTCATTGTCCCAAAAGCACATGTTTTTGAAAGTTTGACATGGAGCATTATTCATATGAACTTTTTGAATTTTCCTTTTAGAACTTCCAAATTAAAAATGACATCAACTACATTAAATACAAGTTTTCACATAGATTTGGGAAAATGTATAGATGATTGAACATGTATTATTCAAAGATTAGAATAATCACATTTAAAAAAATAACAACCATGTCCATTTGAATCATTTTAAATAATCTTATATGGACTTATAAAAAGTGTAATTTTTGTCAATATTGAACCATTGTACCATGCATTCACCCAACCTTCTAAACAATAATCAATTATCCGTTAACTTAAATAAAATATTTTGTGATTTAAAAATATCCCCTTGAGATAACTCCCATGTAACTTTATAAGTAACCCTTAGATATCACTTAAGTACCCTTTAATTTAATAAGTTTGTAAGTAGTCTTTTCAATAGTCCCCTAATTAACCCCAAAATAGCCCCCAAAATGGCCACAAAACAACCTTTAATATAGCCCTCTAAATAATCCCTAAATAATACCTTAGGTGTACCCTATATAACCCCATAAGTAAACCCAAAAAAGGTCCTTAGGTAGTCACTAGGTAGCACGAAAAGAACCCCTACATAACCTCAAGTAGTCTTTAGGTCCCCCCTAACTTAAGCAATCCTTAAAATGGACCTTACATAGCCCTTTAAATGGACTCAAAATAACCCAACATAACCCTCAAAATAGTCACCCAAGTAACCCCCTACACAGCCCTACAAGTAGTCCCTAAATATCCCCTAATTTAGGAATATTGTAGGCAACTTTTATATACCTTCTAGGTAATCCCAATACATTTCCCTAGGTAGTCCTTAAATGACCCATGTGTAGATAAATATGTAGACCATAAGTAGCTTTTGGGTAGATAGGTAGGTGACCTATGATTACTCTTAGGTAGGTACATAGCCCATAGTTAGGAAAGTGGGTGGGTATGGTAAGCAAGTAGCACATAGATAACTAGGCATGTGAGCCTTACCTATTTCACCCCCTGGTCTGGTCTGTAGGCATGAAACTTAACTGGCTTGTGGTTAGAAAAGTGACCGTGGTGATTAGATTTCGCAAAGTTGTCCAATGTTTTCAGGGCTGGTCGAGTCAGGAGGAAAGTAAGGCTGCAACCCAGGATTACCTTACAGATAACTCTAGTTAGTGCCCCAGCAAACGACACACTCACTACCCTAATACCCTGACAACAACATTTGTTCAGTGTTGATAAATTAATTAATTTTGATTATTTCCATTTGGGAAAATAATAAAATATTGCAAAATATTCTCTATTCTCTCAAGATTGTTGATTTTTCCTTCACAAAACTTTGTTTTTTAATAAGAAAAACATGTTAATGAAAAAATTCAACTTTCTTGAATTTAATATAATTAGTTGTCGGAGGCTGCAAAGTGAGTATGAACTATGGACACAGATGACATACCAACTATCATTACAATCCATTTGTCATGACATACCGACTATCATTTACAGTCCATTGTCATTACCCACCGACTATTTAAGGCATGGCCACCCAAATATTATTACTCGCAAAGTAGCTTCCTACAAACTTAACTTAAGGTGTATATGTCATGATGGGTCACACACCCCCCAAGAACCCACAAAAAAAAAACAGAAAAAAAAGGGTAGGCCCCTTCACTCCAGGACGTGCACTTCTCATTGGTTGCATGGAAATTCTATTACTAAAATTGGATGCCACTATTTTGTGGCATGTACTAATATAGCCCTCCCTAAGAACATGAAACCCATTCAGAACATGACCACCCCACATATTACACACTGACTACAGACTAACTTGACCACCCATATATTACTGACTGCGGTTTAACTTTTGGTGCAGTGGTCCAGCCGCTGACTCTGTAATTGTATTTCAGTTGTTGTCACTGAATATGTTACAATACTCACTTTGATAGGAGGCACAGACTTTTTAGAAAGTTACAAAGTTTAATATATGCACTTTTAATGTTTTAAAAGTTTGCAAATTTTTCACCACACACACACACACACACACACTCACCATTCTTCAATGTTTTTTTAAGATTCAATTGCTATTTCTTTGGGCCCATTTGATCTTTGAGATTTGCTTGTGATACCATACAATTTTTTTGTTAGTGTGTTAAAGCAATTATTTTTGGGGGTGTGTCAAAGGGAAAATGTTAAACAGGTCAAGGGTCTTGAATGCTGCCCATATGAAAGGAACTACCCCCACATCACCATGACGTCATCTTTCTTCTCACCTACATAACAAGCTTTTCATTCATCGACATTAGTTACACTCGTGTTACCTATTTTTGTGTAATGGTCCATCAACAACCCCATCCCCATGGTACTCTTGTGCCATGCATGCCATATCATCATGTCCTCTGATGGACCTTTTCGTTTTAAAGCATCATTGTCATCTTTCATCGTTGCACATGTTTTTCACTTTGTATCACATAATCCTCCAACTTCTCCTTCCATTGTTTCTTTACATGCCTACGCCTATTGTCAAATGCTCTCACAACAACTTTAGTTCTTCTCTGGTGCCTTCATCATTGATCAATTACATTGATACAACTGTTGTAGGTGCTTCTACAACACCCTATCTAGGTGCATGCATTACCCAATTCAACGGTCTGGCATGGCTTGTAGTTTGCTTGTAGAAATTACATGTTATTAGCTTGGTTGAAGAAATTACATGTAGAAGAAGTTATCTTTACTTAGTAAGCTTGGATGCATGAATTACAAGTGGAAGATCACTTTTCAATCCCTTTCTAAAGCTACCAAGTGCACAATTTTGTTCAAATGTTGTGTGCTTACATGGAGATGTTTCTTTCTTTCTTCATTATTACCTTCATTAGTTTGGTCAGAGTCTTCAACATCTTGCATCTCCCAAAGCAATCAAAGATCCCCCTTCTTGATTAGATAGATAATAACTTTTTCATTGCATGTCTTTTGCAAAAGTTATTTTTTCATTGATTTCAACTATGTTCAATGATAGTCTACGGAAGATCTAACTTTTCTTTGTGGTCCCTAGAGTAAAAAGGTATGCATTGTTTAACAATTTCCCTTGTAACATGTACATATTATTGAATATTTTTGTTTCCATGTTTTTTTTGCTTTCATGTCTTTTGTAACATACAATTCATTTGAAACAAGGCATTCAATCATATTACAATCGTAAGCTTTCCCATGTAACATGCATGCCCACAATTTGTCCCAACTTTGTGCTAATAATGTTTTTGTGGTGCTTCTATAAATCAATTGAACCACATTGTGTAACCTACAATTCATTTCAACAAGGTATTCATTCCAAGCAACCTCGATCTATCCTTTGCAACATGCTCACAAACTATGTTTAATTTGTTATCTTGCTAAAATTGCCCTATTCTATCAACTCAATTTTAGTTGAAACATGACTTACTAAATGATTTTAATTCCAAGTAACATGTTCATGCCCTATAACAAGCCCCTCTTACAATATTCTATCTTATGAATCATTTGATGGAACTTGTTTGATGGTGTTATAATTAAGTCCACTTTCTTAAATAATACAATGATCCCAATCTCATGTAACATCTCACAACAAGTCTTGAAACATGTCCTTACTCATGAATTGTTCCTATATTTTGTTAGTTAAGGTATATAACTTGTTTTTCCCTCTCCTATAACCACTCCCACTTGCCTTGATGTGGTCACCCCAATTCTTTCATTTAACATTTGACAACATTCCAATGTTGCCCTTACAGGTCCATTAAACCACAATTTGTAACTTGCAACTCATTTCAACAAAGTACTCAAGAACCTAGTGTTTTAGTTTGTATGCCAATTGTGAAAGACATGTTACCACCATGCAACCTTCCTTCAACTTGAACACTAGATTTTTGGTAAAAGAAATTTTTTTCCTTATTTTTAATGACCCACATTCAAAAACTTTTTGCATCATTTTCATCTTTCTTGTAGGTTTCTTTGGCAAGCTTTCCTACCAAGTTACCAATGTCCGATTTACATAAAAAAAGATCCCTTGATTGGTCTCCATTGTTTTCCATGATCTCCTTAACTCAAGATTTGTGCTTGTTCATAACTTGATATATAAAGAGCCCCAGGCAAAGGTTTTCCAAAACAAAATATTTAGTTTCCTTTGATATATGGGCTGAGAATGCTAACATGTGACCAGATTTGACAGTACCATGAACAACAAGATCCAATTTGTTGACATGTTCAAAAGTGGCGTAATAAACTTCAACAAGTATCAAGTGAAGGTAAAACCTCTTAAAAATGAATGAACAACACCCTTTTTTTTTTTGAATCTCCTTGTTTTTTCATGGATGTTCAGGGACCCTTATGCCCTTGGTTAGCAATCTCAATGCCTTTGTTTTTCCTCTTGGTTTTCTTGGAGGCCATATTGGGTTGGAGATTTGCATGGTGCTTGAAAAATCCGTTGGTCCATATTCACGGTGATACATGCGTAGATTCAATGCCATCATGCACATTGGTGGATGCATACAAACCCTAATAGTTAAACTAAAATGTATTATAGCATGTCACATTAATCTAAACATGTGCATGCAATATTATACGTTAGAAATAAATGGTTTGATAAAGCTTAATTGACATTCCCACTTTATAATATGTTAATTATGTTCTACAACTACATTGTAACAAGTGTAATGCTTTCACATAACTTTAATGAACAACGATAATTAAAATTAACTAATGCCTTAATTGTTGCACGATTGTTTTATGTATGTTTTTGAAACAACATGTACAGTCATGTTACATGTTATGGACCACTAACTCTGAGTTGGTTTACCACATGCTTATAAAATAACTATTCCATCATGGATTTTTTAGGTATTCATTGACTCGATTGTTTTTCCGGATGAATTTGCATTGCAAATCCCCTTTCGTTTCTTCCCTAACCAAGAAATCATGGACTTTGCCCCTTGGAATATATGCCACATACTTCTTGTGAATACATGTGCCATCCACACCATGTTGTGGGGTTACATAATACTCATTCCACCAACAAATGTCCTAATAATTAAAAGGACCTTGAGGTGGCTATTGAACATGTCCCATCATTATTTCCAAAATTTCTTTACATTGATCCATGTACACCTTCCCATAATATGAAGTTTTAATAACATCAATGCCACCTTCTTCACTTGCCCTTTTCTCCATAATATTTTTATTGCATTTCCTATTATAAAAAACCTACACAAGTTAGGAGACACTATCAGATGTCATAACAAATTTGGATTACCATATTATCAAGATAAAGGGGACTAGTTACCACAACATCAAAAAAGTTTCCCCATACAATTAAAAACAACATTACAAGATGGGATTGACATTATTTTGTAATCCATGTTACACCTAGGATTTGTACACAAATTGTGGGCATGTTACTGAAGATAGATTGAGTACCTTGTTGAGATGAATTGTAGGTTACAAATTATGATTCAACGGATCTACAAGGACAACATTAGAACGCTATTAGATGTCACATGAAATAATTGGGGTGACCACATCAAAGCAAGTGGGAGTGGTTATAGGAAAAGGCAAAACAAGTTACATACCTTAATTAACAAATTACAGGAACAATTCATGAGTAAGGACATGTTCCAAGACATGTTTTGAGATGTTACATGAAACTGGGATCTTTACATTATTTGAGCAAATGGAACTAGTTACAACACCATTAAACAAGTTCCATCCAAATGACTCACAAGGCAAAATATTGTAAAAAGGGGTTTGTTACAAGGCATGGACATGTTATTTGGAATTTAAATCATTTAGTAAGTCATGTTTCAATGAAAATTGAGTTGAGAGAATAAAGCAATTTAAGCAAGATAACAAATTAAACATAATTTGCGGGCATGTTACAAAGGATAGATTGAGGTTGGTTGGAATGAATACCTTGTTGAAATGAATTGTAGGTTACACAATGTGGTTCAATTGATATGTAGAGGCACCACAAAAACATTGTCAACACAAAATGGGGATAATTCCTGGGCATGCATGTTACAAGGGAAAGCCTACAACTGCAATTTGATTGAATGCCTTCTTTCAAATGAGTTGTAGGTTACAAAGGACAAGAAAACAAAAAAAACATGGAAACGAGAAGATTTAATAATATGTACATGTTACTAGGGAAATTGTTGAACAATGCATACCTTTTTGACTTTAGGGATCACAATGAAAAGCTAGATTTTTCTAGTATGTATGCACATCTGGCTTTTACATTTTCTACCGTTTTATTATACGCATGAAAAAACACAAAGTATTGGCCTTGATTTATTTATTTATGTTTCAAATTTCAATTATTAGCAAAAACTTATTTGGGGCCTTCATCCTATATTGATAGAATATAACCTACAATTGGGTGATTTTCCTTTCCAATGCAAAGTCTCCCCCCAAAACCCAAAAAGAAGAAGAAAAAGAAGATCATGTTTCTTCAACCAAGCCTACTTTCTTTCAAATCTATTCCAATTGCCTATGTACTACAACAACCAAAAAAGTCTACAATAGACAAATTATTGCTTGGGATCAAAAAAAAAAACCCTAAAATTCTACAATAGGCAAAGTATTGCTTGGGATCAAGAAAAAAAACCCTAAAATTTACAACCCTAAAATTCTACAATAGACAAATTATTGCTTGGGATCAAGAAAAAAACCCTAAACTTTACAACCCTAAAATTTTACAATAGACAAATTATTGCTTGGGATCAGGAAAAAAAACCCTAAAATTTACAACCCTAAAATTCTACAATAGTCAAATTATTGCTTGGGATCAAGAAAAAAACCCTAAAATTCTACAATAGACAAATTGCTTGGGATCAAGAAAAAAACCTTAAAATTTACAACCCTAAAATTCTACAATAGACAAATGATTACTTGGGATCAAGAAAAAAACCCTAAAATTCTACAATAGACAAATTATTGCTTGGGATCAAGAAAAAAAACCCTAAAATTCTGCAATAGACAAATTATTGCTTCGGATCAAAAAAAAAACCCTAAAATTCGACAATACACAAATTATTGCTTCAGATCAAGAAAAAAACCCTAAAATTCACAACCCTAAAATTCTGCATTTTATTTTAATTTTTTTTTGGCCTTGGGGGGTCAAGAAAACAATTGAAAATAATCATCAGTTTTTGTTGAAGCGGAATTAGAAAATTGAGATTGTGGGTAATCTTTGTGCTCTTGCGGGAACCTAGAGTTTCCATAAGAGTAAATTTGGGTGTGATTGGTGTAATGATAATAGTCGGTCCGAGGATTCACAATAGTTTCTTTTGGAAGACGAGGCTTCGGTTCCCGGGTGCATATCGTCATTATATGGATGCAAGGAGGAGGCATATTTCAGGTCTGATTTCAATGGCAAACTTGACGGATTGGGCAGCATTGTCGGCTTGAAAACCTTAGTTTTCAGAACCGAAGATGACGAAGAAGATGACGAAGAAGATGATGATTTGACAGCATTGTCGGCTTGAAAACCTTAGTTTTCAGAACCAAAGATGACGAAGAAGATGATTCCATGGCATGATTTTGTCGCGCCTTGTGCTCCTCCGAGAGCCATTCCGCAAACCTGTTTTTTTTTTTTTTTTTTTGAATGGGAAAATTTTAGCAAGTTTGTATTAAAGTGAGAACAGAATTGGAGGAAAATTTTTGGGCATTTTGATAAGGAAGATCAACCCTTTTACAGGTTTAGGGTTTAGGGTTTCAGGTAGAGTTAGGAGTAGGGTTAGGGTACCTGTGAAGTGCATCTCAGTTCGTTTCACCACTGGAAATGGGCTCGAGTTCACCAGTCTCAAAGTTGCGAACGGCCACAGACTCATCAAGTAAGTCGTGAGAGAGCTTCACAAGCCTTCCAAGATTCTTTGGTGATGAATCATCAAGTGATGCTAATTTTTCTTTATGCCCATCTATCTACAACAACAACAAAAAAGGCCAAAAAAATGCACCCAAAAAAAAAAAAAATAATGCAAGGAAATTCAAATGAGTGATTTTGCTTTTATCTATTCATTTTCCATTTTCTTTTGGTTTGGTTTAATTCAAGAATAAACAATGATGCAACTAAACCCTAACCCTAAACCTAAACCACAACCTTAAACCTAAACCCTACCCTTTCGTAACCCAACAATTTTTCAGTATGCCCTTTTCATTCAACATTGTAAGTTAGTAGAGAGAGTTTGCAAAAGAAATGGTTACCTGAATGCGAAGATAGTTGTGAGATGATTTTTGAGACGCAAAGATGATGGAGAGGTTGTAATCTACCATATCAGCACTTGCATTGAACACCATGTCCACTAAAGGGGCGTCGCCTTTATACGCCATCCACTTGAACACGCCCCATTTCGCGACTTCATTTGTGTCATAGCTTTGTATGTGCTGCCCAGTTCCTAGTGACAACACTAGAAGGTGATCATAGCCCTGTATAAAAAAATTTAAAAATTAATTTAAAAATTTAAAATTTTAAAAATTATCCACAAGAAAGACAAACCCACCTAAAAACCCCAAATCCCAACTTGCTAAGAAAAAAAAGCTTTGACAACATTTCAAAAAATGCCAAAAAAAAAAGGGTTGAAAATGCTTTGAACAAACTATTACTAAACCCTTAACCTAAAACCCTAGGAACAAACCTTTTTTTTTTGGGGGGGGGGTGAGGGGAAGCAATTTCAAGAGTTTCGAGAACAAACAAGTTTGCAACCTTAATTAGTAGGCCCAAAAGAAAACTTTGAGAGAAGTTGGGGTTTTTTTTACCCCATAATCAACTCTTCGAGTGTTTATGGTACCCGATTGAACCTCCTTAATAGCTTGTGTGATTGCCACAAAAGTCTGCACTTATCCCCACCACCCAACTTTTGCCATTACTACCGAAACTTGGGGATGATTTTTTTTTTTTGGGGGCATTTTAGACCAAAAAGAGAGCTTAAAAAAATTGATACCCTAAACCCCAAGTATAATACCGCAACCTTGCAACCCTAAACCACTACTAGTACAAAAATTAAGATGGATTTTCAATTGGGAAAAAAAAATGTATGGATTTCTTTTGAATTTTGCCCTTTAGAAATCAATTGAATCTAAACTCAGATCTAAGGTCTAAAATTCTAAACATATGGGGTCTAAAACAAAATTTTCGGATGAAAAAAGTTTCACCGGATTGTTAACGGCTATGCCTCCGTCAATCATGTTGTACTCCCGGGATTCCGGAGGCTCTTTTGTCTTGTCCACAACACTAAATTGCACGGGTGGGAAGTAGGTCGGAGCTGCTGATGTAGCCCGACACACATGTCTTAGTTGCGCATTTAAAAGAGGGTCCCTTCTCGCCTGAATAGAAGCAATGAAAAAAACACTCGGCAACTCCTTTTTTTTGAGAGCCCTTCCACATAGATCAAAAACACCAAATTGAACCCCAAATAGATGAAAACTAAGGGCATGTTCTCTAGTACATAGGTGGCAAAGCCATTACACAATAAGCTAAGAGGTGCATTCTCTTGTACATAAGGGGCACATTCTCTAGTAGCATTCTCTAGTACAAAAGGGGCGCATTCTCTATAGTACATAAGGGGTGCATTCTCTAGTACATAAGGGGCGCATTCTCTTGTACCTAAGGGGTGCATTCTCTATAGTACATAAGGGGCGCATTCTCTAGTACATAAGCGGCGCATTCTCTTTTACATAAGGGGCGCATTCTCTATAGTACATAAGGGGCGCATTCTCTAGTACATAAGGGGCGCATTCTCTATAGTACATAAGGGGTGCATTCTCTTGTACATAAGGGGCACATTCTCTTGTACCTAAGGGGCTCATTCTCTTGTACATAAGAGGTGCATTCTCTAGTACCTAAGGGGTGCATTCTCTTGTACATGAGGCGTGTTCTCTAGTACATAAGAGGTGTGTTCTCTAGTACATAACGGGCGCATTCTCTAGTACATCATGGGTGGAGTCATTATGCAATGAGCTGCTTATTAGTAGCATCCGGGGTGGGTTGGGGGTGGGGGAAGGAAGGAAGTGACTCTTTTTTTACCTTCCAAGAGGAGAAGAAAACGGGTTGTTGGAGTTTGATGTCAAAGCCAGGGATGAGAACCGAAGTGAGAGTACTATCAAGATAGAGATCATCATCAAAATACTTGGAGAGCAAATGCTCCAATCCTCTAGCTTTGTATTTGGGTCCTCCAAGTGCCACCAATATATTCCACAATCGCCCAAAGGGATGTCTGCCAAATGAAATCCAATTCCAAAAACAACAACCACCCAATGACCCATCAAGCAAAACAAAGAAGAAACTTGCATTGGAATTTCTTTAAAGAAGGAACTTGCATTGGAGCACCAATCCAGAATGTGATTCAAAAACATTATCTGAAAAGCTTGGAAGCACCAAAACATCATCAATCAGCAAAAGAAATCTCAAGACAATTCTTTAGAGATTTTGGAAACAGCAAAATCATCATCATTGTCAGCACAAGGGTCTATGGTCATCAGCAGCTAAAGGATCTGATTAATCATCATCATCAACAAAGGGATCTGGGGATCTAAACCATAATCAGCAAAAAAACCAATCTATGATCATCAGCAAGAGCATCTGAAATCATCAGCAGCAAAGAACCAATAATCTGTGATCATCAGCAAGAGGATCTGAAACATATTGCAAGGAACATATC
>Ga0116229_10010036_pt1 | contig 14304 bp, 10 predicted proteins | sample S1TSphgellanicum_3_FD_87313 | JGI IMG/M metagenome (GOLD analysis project Ga0116229, IMG submission 87313) | Host-associated microbial communities from peat moss isolated from Minnesota, USA - S1T2_Fc - Sphagnum magellanicum MG | ecosystem: Host-associated > Plants > Peat moss > Unclassified...
AAATCACTGGTCTAACCCTACACCCTCTTTCCTTTCCTTTAATTTTTAAAAATTAAAATAATTGCAATCAGGAAAACAAAACCATGTGATGTTGTTGTTTCTACTCATCTTTGAGACGCAAGTTTTTCAAATCACTAGTGTAACCCTAAACCCATAAACCCTAAACCTTCATTCCTTGGGGAAAAAAATAAAAAATAGAATGGCCACCAGGAAAGCAAAACCAAATGTGATGTTGTTTCTATTCATCTTTGAGATGCAAGTTTTTCAAAATCACTGGGTCTTTCCTTGAAGAAATGTTTTTAAAAAATAAAATAAAATTGCAATTGGTAAAGCAAAACCCTCTCTGATAAAGAAAAACGTGAGAGGAAAGAAAAGTCCGCTGATTTCTTTAACGCCTGGTAAAAAGCCCTCAGAGCCGGGCAGCGAGAAAATGCGCGACCTGGCATCGCCTCGCCTCCGCACCGCGCGGCGCGGCTTGGCTGCAAAGCTCCGCTCAGAGGGCTTCACCCTACACGTACTTACAGAGTGCTTTCGCCACCCACAGGAGATGGCGAGCTTACTCGCTAGCTTTATTTCGCATCGTTCTGGTTTTTTTCTTCAGGGTTTCCTTTCCTTCTTACTTTTAGAGATTTGTGATTGGCGAGAGAGAGAGAGAGAGAGCGGAAAAAGTGAGCGAGCGACAAGAAGAAAAAATTAATTTAAAATTAATTAAATTAAAACTTGATGTATAATCCAGCCGCGCCGTATTTTGTCTCGTGTAATTAAACACTTCTTGTAGGTACACAAGACGGACAGCCCACTCTTTTCACGCTGCTGCTGCTGTTGTCAGCTCTCGCGGCATTTCTGTTTTTGCAGTAGGTTTTGTGCTTTGTGCCAATGGTTTCTTGGACATTTCCCCATTGAGAGGTTCTCGAAGGCAGGCGGGCGGGGAGGAAAAAGCCTGTTCGGGTAGACCATGGGAAGAGATATAACACCAAGGGGAAGAGTAGGTGGAGGAGGAGGAGGAGAATAAATGTGGTGATGAAGTTTTGGTGAACTCGTGGAATCAATGTAGCTCAAAAGAGAGGCAAAGCAGCTTGCATGAGTGTTGTGTGTGACATTAGCTGGGGGGACTAATTAGATGCAGTTGTGAAGAGGAGGAGGAGGAGTAGGAGGAGGTCGTAAGGGGCTGGTTTGTGAGGCAGGTTCACGGGGGGAAAGATATAATTATGGTGGGAGCGTTGAGGAACTGCTGGAGCCGGAGTGTGAAGAGGACGAAGCCGAGGTGTGTTTGTCCGGCTGTAATCATAACTATGGCGGCTATAGTCCTGGTTACTTGGCTGCTCAACATGACGGTATTGCCAAGTCTTTACTCGCAAATCAATAATAATACGCCTAGTCTCATTGCAGTGCGTCTGAGGAATTTCTCTCTTTCAGAATTGAGGCTTGTGTTTGTCAACAAGGGGAATAGTGCATTGCAACAAGCAGCTGTCCAAGTAGAAGATGATGACCGTCCAGTAGTAGTGTATGGAGGATTGGAGGCGGAGACAATAGAGGAACAAGGGGAGAATCTGAAGAAGTCGTTGCAATCGGAGCAAAAGATAGTGGAGTTGTCGGAGAAAGAGCGAGAGACAAGCCCGGAGGAAACCTCTGCAGTCACCAGTGCCTCACAACAGCAGCAGCTCCTAAGCGTAACCATTTTCAGTGCTCCTTTAGCTTACAGTGGGGAAGAAGATGAACCCAAGCGACAGGCATTGCTGTCATGGTTGCATCTCAGTCCTCGCCCCAAAATCGTGCTTCTTGGAAACCATTCCTCCTTGCACGAAATCAGCAAGGAGTTTGCAGGGATGGTGTCAGTGGAAGATGAGATCGACTATAGCAGCCTCAACGGTCTTCCGATGTTCCATTCCATGGTTGCAAGAGCTCATGCTGCGGTGGACACGAATGTATCCGTTTTGATCAGAGCGGATGTGGTGTTGTTGCAGGATATCATGCCAGCATTGCGCAAGATGTCGGCTACTTTCGACGATTGGATGCTGATGTCAGGGCAGCTGGTCATGAAGAAGAATCTGCTGCCCTTCAAGTTCGTCCACAAAGGAGGAGGAATTGTGTTTCTTGAAAGTACTGTTACTGGAGAAGCAGTGATCGAGCGAGAGATGGCAAGTTACGTTGGTTCTTCAGGAAAGCTTGAGTTCCTGCAGGAAGAAGAAGAAGGACTCAACATGTGGGCTTGGAACATCGGAAGCAAATCTGCTCCACTTTTCTCCACACCCATGCCTCCCTTCGTCTTCACGGCTGGTTACGATCATGACAGTTGGGTTGTGAGAAGCTTTCTTCAAGACGGATTGCGAGCTATTGTGGACGCAACTGACGCGCTCCTTTGCTTCCACTTGCAGCAGCAGCTGCACAGCAGAAACAACATAGCTGCAAACAATGGCAGCAGCAGCAGCAGCTCCTCGTCCTCCATAGCAAGTCTGTTCTATGCAGAAGAATGGCAGCACATTGCCAACGCGCGCTCGTACTACCTAGCCTTCAGAAACATGAGCTTGGATGAGCGGGGGATTCGAACTAGTGCATGGAAGCTCATTGCATGCAAGGATCCACCTACAATCAAGCTCTGCGTCAGCAAAGCTGTTTCCAACAGCTCCGTCTCTTGTTACTGCAGCAGCGCCAGGCCGTTGCTGGCTCCTGCCTTCATCAACCCAATGCCCACAAACAAACAAACTTTCCTGGAGAGGGAGATGTCAAAACCAACCCTAACAAAGGTCATCAACGTTTCTGCAATTCGAGCTTCCAGCCCTAGTTTGGATCTTCTTCTTCTAAAAGTGGCTGACTCCAGCAGATCCATTGTGCTTGTAGCTGCGACTGAGCCTTACAGTGAGATGTTACTGAGCTTTGCATGTCAAGCAAAGTCTTTGGGAGTGCAAAACCTTCTCATAGCAGCTTTCGATGAGAAGCTCTATGAGTACACAATCCTGCAAGGACTCCCAGTTTTCTTTGCTGGCAAGGACAGTAGTAGCAATGAGAGTAGTGATGACAATGAGGTTTGCAGTTTTGGAACTGAATGCTTCCGAAGGACCACCAAGCTGAAGTCACAGACTGTCTTGATGATCTTGAAGAAGGGTTACAATGTGCTATGGAGTGATGTTGACATTGTATGGTTCCGCAATCCACTTCCTTATCTACAAGCATCATATGGAGCTGGAACACTTGCGGTGCAAAGTGATGAGCCTGATTTGAAATTACCTGCAAATGGGTGTGGGCGGATCAACTCAGGTTTCTATTATGCCCGTGCTGACAAACTCACCATCACAGCATTCTCTGAAATTGTGGAGCATGCCAAAACCACCAACATGTCTGAGCAACCGAGTTTCAATCATGTACTGTGTGGAGAGTGGGGGCAGAATCGGATTCAAGGCTCCCAATGCAACTACACAAATGGGCTTCAGATTCTTTTTCTGGACCGACTGCTTTTCCCCAATGGTATAGCCAATGGATATTGGTGGTTCCCAAATGTGACAGAGGCTTGTGCCAGCAATGGCTGCTACTTGTTACACAACAACTGGATTAGCAAAAAGGAGAATAAGGTAAACAGGCAGCTTTCAACCCGTCTTTGGTTCTATGATGTTGCAGGCAGGATGTGTATTCATAGTTGGAATGCGTTAGCATCTCTTGGCAATGAGGAGTTCCTGCAACAGGTCAATGCAAGCACCTTCAGTTAACATCATTGGCAAAAATATTAAGATACAAGTCAGGGTATTAGGTGTTTCTTCACATATCAGATGTCACTCTACTGGAGTATTCTCACCATTTTGTAGACCACCTCGGAAGTTGCTTTTAATTTTTGTACTCCAGAAGAAGCACCCTACAAGTCTCAACTTCTTGCTAGAAATGCCTGGTTTCAATCAAGCCTTGATAATATCTTCCCTTTAGGAACAAAATGCATTGACTTTTGTTCCTTACAACCTCTATATTTTAATTTTTTTTGCATTTGCATTGATGAGCATCCAATCAAGGTTTTTTTTCTTCCAATTTTGTGAGGTGATGATCCACAAGAGTACATAGCCAAATTTGGCTATAGTTCAGAGAGGAAAGTGGACTTTTTTGGGGAACCCCACTATATTTTGGCAACATGCCAGAACATGCAATTTCAGTTTTTTTTACTGGAAATATGGCCACTCTGGGCCATTTTTTCCAAAAAAATCCTTTGTATGAGTTGCAACCCTTTTTCTTTTGGTCATCACTTTGCCACAAAAAAAAAAACACAGCATCCAACATGGAACAAATTGTGGTCACAATCATTAAAAATGAGCTCAGTTTACCTTGCCCAATACACAAACTGGTGTAAAACCAAAAATAATCCGACCCAATATGAGCTCATTTCTTTTGTGGAGCTAATTCTGTAATATACCTTTGTGAACAAAATTTCCAATGTTTTGTGATATGCAATCTACTGACTACTAAAAGTAGACAGATTTACTTGCAAAGTACTTTGCAAATTAAGCTATGAGTTGGATTATGTGATTTCCTCTGAAGTTTTCTACATCCAACGCTCCATTGTATCAGTTGACTTAGTGACCATATGGTGGTTATGTAAGATGGCCATTCACATCAAATTGGATTAAGAATTGTGCTTTGTCATTATGCATGCCTTTGTAAGAACATTCCTTGAATAATACCCTCTCTTCATGTAGCACATCTTAATGGGGGTATATCTATATTTCACCTTATTCTGGAGAAGGGAACAAGAGATGTGACTTACTTTATGATGTCATGCACAACTTTCTCCAAGCCCTGTTTTCTGTGCCTTGGGAGTTTCTGCTTCTGTAGACACCACCTGGTGTTTCCTTTGTTCACCAATCTTGCAGCTCTATCCCATTTCTCAACATCAACAGCTGCTTGGCATTGGATCCAGCAGATTCAAAATTGTTGATGCCAGATCTGTACTATAGCTCAAAGCTTGCTCCTCATTCTCAGTGATGGGGATGTAATGGACCAACTTTCTGTTCACATTGTGTTCCTTCACAATCCTCTCTCCTAACCTGCCACCAGAGTTTCTTTAATCCACCCCCACCCCCTTCCAGCTTCCTTGTGACTTCTGAGCATCATCACTTGGGCCTCTACTTCAGTCTCAGCATGCTTGTAAATTGTACCAGCTACTGAGTTCCAGTTCCTTAAGCTTGCAAATGGGTGAATTTGGTAATGCCAGTTCTAGGTGCCCATTACTCCCTTGTTGCTTCTACTTTCCAATTTGTCCAAACCCTCATTTGTTGCTGGTAATTTGTGCTCATTATCCTTATGTTCTCATGGTAATGTCTATTTTTGCCTTCATTCTTAGTTCCTTCTTCTTCTTCTCCCTTTGTTGGCTCTGTCCTACAGAGGCAATGTGGGAACACCTTCTGAGCGGATATAGGGGTTGGAGAATCAAGAGTTGGCCAAATGGATAAGGTTATAGGTTTGCATGTAAGTTTTTTATTGGCCCAAACTAATGGATGGGCATGTGTAGATTTTGGGTGCAGCCATCCAATTGATGGGTTGTTTTGAAATCTACCCATCTACTTGTTGGGTTTCTTCTCAAAATATGAATGTTGGGTAACTAATTTATCCATGTCTCTATATCATTTTATTATTTTTGAGTTGTTACTTGTCTTTTTAAATCACAAGGTTTCATATCACTATGAAATGTAAAAAGCAATTCATATGACTAATTTTTAAAATGAAATTTGTTTGACAGACATACAAATAATTCATTTCAATTTTTTAAAATCTTATTAAAATGAGATTTGAAAAATTATGCAAGAATTTATTAAGATAAAACACATCAATTTTAAAATAAATATAAATTTTAATATAAAATTCGTTTTTGAGATATAAATGTTTTTAATTTAATTTAATTTATTTTTAAACCTCCAATAAGGCTTTGATGAAGATTTAATAACAAAAATCATGATGAAATTAATTGAATTTTTTTTTGTATTGATGTTTTTTTTATGTTATAAAATTTATTATTGCCCTAAGATAATAGATATGCATCTATGATTTTAGGTTTTAACAAGCATGCATGGGGCAAACACAACTAGTTTATAAAGTTGGGTGGGGGTACAATGGGGTTTAGAAATGAAAATTTAGGGAAACCAAAGGGGTTAAGGTTTTTTTTTTCAGTATGTCATGATGGTTTTGCTTTCTATTATGATTTTTCAATAGGTATATGGAGTGGATAATTCAATTAAATTGAAAGAATTACAAGTTGTAAGTGGAGCTTTAAGAAAAGGAGACGAAGGGCTAGAATTTTTTCCTCTTTTTCAAAAGGGTTTTTTTTTTAGTGAAGAGGGGAGGATGAGGTAATTCCATCCATTTTCAAAGGAGGTTTTTTTCAAGGGATTGGGACAGGTAAATTTTTTTTGGGATGGGGACTAACCCAAAGGGTTGTTTTTTGGATGGCATAAGAGGGAGAAATTTGGTTGCTTTTTGACGCAAGAAGGTGGGATTTATTTTTTCCAAGGAATTATTCTTTTGATGCTGTGGGGTGGGGTGTTTGGAGGAAGCAGATGGGTTGTTTTTTTTGGTCTTTTTTTCTTTTGTGATATGGTGATTTGATGAAGATTCTTTCTCAAGAAAATATTTTATAAAAATTAATATTTTTTCTAGGGAATGGAAAATTTCAACAAAAAAAATTTAATATTAAAAATTTAATTGAAAAAAATATATTTTGTTTAAAATTGAACACTTAATAAAATTTAACCAAAAAAGGAAAAAAATATCAATTTGATTTTTTTGTGTGTCTAAATTTTTTATGTACATGATAAAAAAAGTTGGTGTTTAACAAATAATAACATCTTTGAGTGAAATGAAAATAATGGTTAAATAGTGGAGAAAAATTTAAGTTTATGTATTAATATCTTTCAAATCTAGGTTGAGATATTTAAAATTTAAATGTAAATATGAGGTGCATAATTCAAATTCATAAAATGTGAAGGGTATTGATGTTTTGTTCATTATTAGACCATAATCTAGCTGTCAAACCATGGTTCATCAATATCCATGGTCAATGGTAGATATCTACCACAGTCAAAGTTATTGAAAGTCAATAACAAAAATTTATTACATGTCAAGGGTATTGATGTTTTGTTCATTATTAAACCATAATTTAGTTATCAAACCATGTGACGCACTCCCAAGTTCCTAGTTAGACCCAAGATGGGTTTAAGTTACTCAAACAACGAAATTATGAAGAACTCGGGGCACGTTCCCAACTTTCAATTCCAGAAGGGGTAAAAGGGCGTGCTAAAGCTCCGAGATGGGACTAGGAAGAGTGATAAGCTTTAGTTACTTACTCAAACCTACATCAAACCAACCAACAAGTTGGTTAGATCACTTTCTAGAGCACCTTTAATGCAAGTACAAGCCACAGGCAACTCTGGACTCACAAGACTCACCACGGCCCGGACTCGAGGGAAGCCACCGCCTTCCCTCACATAATATTCTCTGTGTCTCTCCGAAGCACCTACATCCGAATGGCTTTTTGTCCCAAGACTCCCAAAGAAGAGTCCCAAAACTATCCCGGTTTGGGCTTCCAGGACTCTGTGAGGTCATAACTCTTTGCTTAGACCTCTGATTGGGATGAGGTTTAAAGCAAACTTGTAGCTCTCCTCAAGGGCTTTCCAACGTTGTATCGCATTCTACCTGCACGCACCAAGGTTGGGTCGATTCCTGACTTTTAATGGTCGAGAATCAAACTGCCAGTTTGACTCCCAACCCTTCTTTTTGCCATAACATGTGCTACAGATGTTCAAATGGCCCATGCAAGCCCATTTTCGATATCTACACTTCGATAACTTTCCAATGATATAAAGAACACCTTAATGTGAGGTGTTTTGACCCCTGTAATCGAACTCTGAAATTTTGAGAGTCCCGAAGGACTCTTAAGTCCCCATTTCAAGAGTGAGTTTCATCCTCACACTCTCTCAAAGTAGGGTTGTGACACTGTGGATATGATCCTTTATTATTAAATTGAAATCAACCATAGTCAAAATTATTTAAAATCAATATAAAATAAAATAAGGTTTAGGTTTAAATTTAGAGTTAGGTTTAGGGTTTAAGTTAGGTCTTTTGTCTCATATTAAAATAACATTATATGTTTGTTGTCTTTTTTTTTTCATAGCAAAAACAATGTGTTTAATTTAAACTTTCACCATTTATTGATTGTTTTCTTACTTCTTTCATAAGTTTGTGTTTCTGTAAGTGTATGTTTTGTCGTGTGTTTTAGCAACTTTAGTTTTGCCAAATGCTATTTCATTTCTTTGTTATCAAATTCATTTTGGTAATTTTTATTTTTATTTTTACACAATGGTCGTTGTTCCACTAAAGGAAATTAAATTAATTATTGTTGTGGATGATTTGGATTTCAAAATTAAAGATGTTGCATTTAAAGCAAAGGTGTTCAATAGGTATGGCACCTTTGATCGAATTACAAATACAAGCATGGAAAATCTAGGCTATGCATATTTGCATTATGATTATTGGACAAGGCAACTCTGACCATAATCATTTTGAGGGTGAAATTGCCTTACATAGAAATGCATGAGCAACATTTGCAAAAAGGCATGTTTGTGAGGGTGGAAAATTTTGGCATTGACTCAAAGTCTAAAATAGGTTTTAAAAAGCATGACATGCATGTTGTCATCACAATTGAATCAACAACCATTCTGTCATTAATTCATGCATTCCAACTTAAGTTAATTCTCATGTTTTTTCACATGGATTTCATTAGAGAATTTAAATTTTCTATTCAAAATTGGAGGTCTACTACCATTGCTATCATCATCATTGGTGTAAGGGGAATAAAGGATAGCAAAGGTGAACAACAATTATTGATTGCAAATGGAGAAGGTGAATTTGACCAAGATATTTTTGTTCTCGGTAACAATTTTAGAACAAAATATGAGCAACTTCTTGAAGCATACAATGAAGGTCATTGTGCAATGGTTTAATAAAAAATGTGACAACAACAAAATGAAATCAATATTTGAAGGCACAACATTACACAATTTAAACAAAGGTTGTCCACGAAACTACTTGAGCTTGCTTTCTGCAATTCCACAACAAATTATCAAGTCTTCAATATGCATTCAAAGAGGTAAATTCCTTTCCTTTTTTTTGCATCATTTAAATTTTTTTCAAATTTACACATAAAAAATTAAACTAAACCTAATGTTCATTTCATGATCAACTATATTAAAAAAGATAATGAAAAATAAAAAAATGATGTGATGAAAAACAAATTTTCAAAATGTTATTTTTGAACATCAAAGAAAATTGGGTGTTAAGTTAATTTTTTGAAATGGTCCATCAAGTGGTCCTTGGCAATCTAGGATGGAAAGCATTTTAGGTCCCCTTATAGTTTAAAATCAAGACCATCTGGTGGCCACCAAGTCATTTGATGTTAAACTATGAGGGACAACCTAGTGGCCATTAAGTCGTTGGATGTTAGATTACGAGGGATAATTTAGTGGCCACTAAGTTGTTGTTGATTTTTTTTTTAGTTTAAAGACTTGGTGACCATTAGGTCATCCTTTGTAGTTTAACGTCGAACAATTTGGTGGCCACTAGGTCTCCAAGCGTAAGGTGGTTTTTTTTTCGCTTGGAGACCAAGTCTCATAGTGAAAAAAAAAAACATGATTTAATGTCGCAACCCCACTTTGGCCAAGTGTGGGGGTGAAGCCCAACACTTGGAAAAGTTGGAGGTTTGGAGTCCTCCGGGACTCCCAAGGTTCAGAGCTCAACAACAAGGCCCAAAACACCTCTCATTGAGGTGTTCTTGATGTCATTGAAAAGGTCTTGAAACGTAGATATCGAAAATGGCCTCGCATTGGTCATTCGGACATCTGCAGCTCAAGTAATGGGCAAAAGAAGGGCCGGGAGTCAAATTGGCAATTTGACTCCCGACCACTAAAAGTCAAGAATCGATCTCTTCCCGACGTCTCCTTGAAGAGTGCAACACAACGTTGAAAAGCTCTCGACGAGAGCTACAACTTTGATTTAGGACTTGTCCCGATCTGAGCTCGGGGCGAGGAGTTATGGCCGCTCAAAGTTTTGGGAGTCCAGCCGGGACACTTTCGAGACTCCATTTCGGGAGTCCCAACAAAATGTGCCATTCGGATGTAGCCTGCGCGGTGAGACGTAGAAAATACTATAAGGGGGAAGGTGGTGGCTTCCCTCGAGTCCGGGCCGTGGTGTGTCTCGTGGTCCAAAGTGCCCGTGGCTTGTCCCAACACCCAAGGGTGTCCCGGAATGTGAACTAACCACGTGGGTGGTTTGTTTTGATGTAGATTCATGCTTGATCTACTAAACCTTCTTCCTAGTCTAATCCCTAGGCTCCCAACTTGACCCTCTACCCCTTTTTAGAGTTGGAAGCCGGGAGCGTGCCTCCAAGTCTCAACTTCCGCAACTTGATTTTGTGAGACCCTCAAATGGGTTTCACCCCGTGACTTGGGAGCGCGTCACGTGGTATCAGAGCAAGTGGTGAAGCTCACTTCTTGGGTTGGGATGGCTCCCAAGAAGAACCGCAAACAACCGCAAGACTCTGTGTTGGAGGAGCCCGTCGATGACCAAGTAGCCTCGCCCGAATCTATTGGGGAGGAGGAACCCATGCCCCGGGAAGACCGAGATGAGCCCGAAAGTGAGGAAGAGGAACAAAGGAGCTTGGTCCTATTCACCCCGGAGCAATTGGAAGTACTCCTCAAGATGGGAAGGCCCGACTTTGGTGAGTTGGTGGTGGCCCTCAAAACGAGAGCCGCCAAGGGTGAAAGGTTTCAACCAACCAAGCCAGGGAACTTCGATGGTGCCCGTGACTGCAAGGTTGTGGATGCTTGGCTTGCGGAGATGGACGACTACTTGCATGCCGCCAAGGTAGGCCGGAATTTCGCCGTGGAGCTTGCCCAATTCTATTTGAAAGGCTACGCCGCCACATGGTGGAGGACGGTCCGACAAGAGGAGGGGAGGAACCACAGCTACACATGGGAGTTCTTTAAGGAGCGACTCGAGTCGGAATTTGTTCCAAGGAATTCCGACTACATTTCAAGGTGCAAACTACGCGACCTTGTGAATGCCACAAATGAAAACTTGAGGCATTATGTGAGGGCTTACTCCGAGCTCATGCTTGAGATCCGGCACATGCACGAGTTGGATCGTGTATGCCAATTTGTGATGGGGCTTCCCACTTGGACCAAGCGAAAGCTTGAGGAGAGTTGGTCTGCCTCATTATCCGAGGCCATCACGAAAGTGGAGAACTTCTCGGACGTGGGGTGGAGTGACAAATCCGGGTTCAAGAAAGACAACAAGTTCCTTCACAAGAAGCCAAGGCATGAGGGAGAATGGAATCGGGGGCAAGGAAGCCCAACCAAGGATAAGCCCAAACAATTCCAAAGCTCGGGGTTCAAACCAAAAGGGAGTTTTGTGAGAAAAGGGGTTCCCTCCAAGGGGAGCCAACCGAAGGGAGATTTTGGAGCAAAGCCCAAGGGGGCATGCTTCAATTGGAACGAAGTGGGGCACTACTCCAAAGATTGCCCCAAGTCCAAATCGGGTGTTGGGAGCTCCAAGGTACTTACTCTCAATGCCACTCTAGCCCAAAAGGAATGCAACCGACTTATCTCCTTGAAAGGGAAGATTTCTAAACAAGATATTTTATGTCTTTTGGACACAGGGGCTTTTCACAACTTCATAACTCGAGAAAGCGCCGAAAGGATGGAGCTCCACTTGGAGGAGCTCAAGGCACCCATTGAGGTGCATTTCGCGGATGGGGTTCCCCATCCAACTACGTTACAAGCGAAAGGAGTGCCTCTTCAATTGGGGAATTGGAGAGGAAAGGTGGATTTGTTGGTTTCCACCTTGGGTGGAATGGAATGCATTTTGGGAATGGAGTTCATCACTCAAAACAATGTGCTCATAGAAGGGCATAATAGGATAGTTAGAATCCCATCTAAAAGTGGGATTGTGCAAGTCAAGGCACATGAATTACCTTGTGTGGGTGATCCAACCATCCGTTTTATGGTAGGAAAAACTTTCAAGAAGGAATGTGTGGGAGGCTTTGGCATGATGTGTGTTATGCGGGTGTTGGATGAGTATGAGCCCAAGGAGGTCACCAAGTTGGTGACTTCCGCCAAGTGCATAAGGCGAGTGTTGGAAGAGTTCCCGGATGTGATGCCCAAAGAGTTGCCCGAAGACTTGCCCCCGAGAAGACGGGTTCATCATGCGATTGAAGTGATGCCGGGAGTGGAACTTCCCGCCAAGGCCCCATATCGAATGAGCCATGAGGAGTTGAAAGAGCTTAAGGTTCAACTCGAAGAACTCCTCGCAAAAGGGTATATCAAACCAAACAAGTCACCATATGGGGCACCCGTCCTTTTTGTTCACAAGAAGGATGGGACTTTGAGGATGTGTGTTGATTATAGAGCACTCAACAAGGCAACGGTGAAAAATCAATATCTTTTACCTCGCATCGATGATCTATTTGACCGTCTTTCCGAAGCTAAGGTTTTTATTAGAATTGATTTACGTTCCGGGTATTACCAAATTAGGATAGTGAAAGGGGACGAAGAGAAAATCGCTTGTCGCACAAGGTATGGCTCATATGAGTTCATGGTGATGCCCTTTGGGCTCACCAATGCACCCGTCACATTTTGCACTCTCATGAATGACATTTTCCGCGAATGGCTTGATGATTTTGTGGTCGTCTACATAGACGACATTTTGATTTATAGTAGCTCCTTGGAGGAGCATGCGGAGCACCTTCGCAAGGTGTTCCAAAGGCTAAGAGAAAACAAGTTGTATGTCAAGCTCGAGAAGTGCGAATTTGGGGTGACGGAAGTGGACTTTTTGGGACATAGGATAACTCAAGAGGGCTTGATGATGGATGATCACAAGGTTAAGGTAATTTTGGATTGGGAGCCGCCTAAGTCGGTTCCCGCCTTGAGGTCCTTTTTAGGATTGGCCTCCTACTATCGCAAGTTCATCAAGAACTTTGCAAAGATAGCGGCGCCTTTGACAAACCTTTTGAAGAAGTCCGCCGTCACCTATGAATGGGAAGAAGCATGCGACGAAGCCTTTGGAACATTGAAGGGCATTTTGGTGAAGGCGCCGGTGTTGAAGTTGCCCGACTTTGACAAGGAGTTTGAAATCCATTCCGACGCCTTCGACTTTGCAATTGGGGGTGTCTTAGTGCAAGAAGGAAGATCGGTGGCCTTTGAAAGCAAGAAGTTGGGTGAGACGGAGCGAAGGTGGCCAACACATGAGAAAGAAATGTGGGTGGTCATACATTGTCTCAAGACTTGGGGCCATTACATAGGCTCCAAAGACGTAGTGGTGTGGACCGACAATGTGACCTTGAAGTACTTCGCAATTCAACCCAAGTTGTCATCGAAACAAATAAGGTGGCAAGACACATTGGCCTTGTTCAATGTGGACATCTGGCACAAGCCGGGAAAGGAGAACATAGTCCCCGATGCCTTGAGCCGGAAACACCAACTTAGAGTGGTGTATGTGGGAGAGTCGGAAGTTCAAAAGGAAGTTAGACTAGCGAGCCGCCGGGATGCCTTTGCCAAGGAAGTAAGGCAAAACATCCAAAATGGAACCAAGTCTCACTTCCATTTGAGGATTGGATTATTGTGGTATAAGCAAAACCGACTCTATGTGTCGGAAGGGAAGATGTGAGACACACTTTTGAAGGAATGTCATGATGGGCCGCTTGCGGGCCACGGTGGTGCAAAGTGCACCACAACATTCCTAAAGAAGTCCTACTATTGGCCCAACTTGAAAGATGATGCGGAGGAATACGTGAAGACTTGTTTAACTTGTTAACAAAACCGGACCCTCAATAAGAAGTAAGCGGGTTTGTTGCAACCTTTGCCAATTCCCGAAGGGCTGTGGGAAAATGTGTCAATGGACTTTATGGTAAGTTTGCCCCCTTCAAAAGGGTTTGATGCCATCATGGTTGTGGTGGATCGATTTAACAAGATGGCACACTTCATTCCCACAAAGGATGAAGCCACGGCCCAAGAGACGGGAAGGTTGTTCTTTTCCCACATTTTCAAACATCACGGTCTTCCAAAAGACATAGTGTCGGATCGAGACCCGAAGTTTACAAGTAAGTTTTGGCAGGCCTTGTGGAAGCGAATGGGGTCGGAACTCAAGATGAGCACTTCATTTCGTCCCCAAACCGATGGGCAAACCGAAAGGGTCAACTTGGTGATCCAACAATTCCTAAGGAATTATGTGGCGACGGATCAACAAGATTGGGTGGACCATTTGGAGTTAGCCGAGTTTTGTTAC
>Ga0116229_10010037_pt1 | contig 14303 bp, 16 predicted proteins | sample S1TSphgellanicum_3_FD_87313 | JGI IMG/M metagenome (GOLD analysis project Ga0116229, IMG submission 87313) | Host-associated microbial communities from peat moss isolated from Minnesota, USA - S1T2_Fc - Sphagnum magellanicum MG | ecosystem: Host-associated > Plants > Peat moss > Unclassified...
AGAGGGGCGTGCTAGAAGTCCCAAGATTAGACTAGGAAGATGGATTAGAAGATCAAGCACGAATCTGCATCCAAAACCAACCACAAAAGGGTTAGTTCACATTTGGGAACACCCTTGGGTGTTGGGACAAGCCACGGGCAACTTGGACTACTTGATTCATTACGGCCCGGACTCGGGGGAAGTCACCACCTTCCCCCATATAGTATTCTCTGCAGCTCTCCGCCGAGGCTACATCCAAATGGCCTTTTTTTCCAAGACTCCCAAGTTGGAGTCTCGAAACTGTCCCGGGTTGGAATCCCGGAAGGTGACGTCGGGAAGAGGTCGATTCTCGACTTTTAGTGGTCGGGAGTCAAACTGACAGTTTGACTCCCGGCCCTTCTTTTGCCCATAACTTGGGCTGCAAATGTCCAAATGGGCAATGTGAGATCATTTTGGACATCTACGTTTCAAGAGCTTTCCATTGATATAAAGAACGCGCCAAGGAGAGGAGATTTGACCCTTCAAATCGTCTTCTGAATTTTCAGGAGTCCCGGAGGACTCCAAGTCTCCACTTTTGGGAGTGGAAGTTGCATTCTCCCACTTTGCCCAAAATGGGGTTTCGACATTGAAGCCCATAGATTATGCATAGATATATTGTTTTACAATTCTTGCATGGATTCTATTGAAATTTCATGATATTGGAAAGTTTCTAAAATCTAAGTGCAATTTCTAATTTTTTTGAAACCATTAATTGTTTCAAAAAAGATAATGTGCAAAAAATATTTCTTTCCAAAATCTTGGTGTTTTTGTTGTTAAGAATCATAGTTGTATATTTACTTTCATGAAATCATATGGTTAAATCATTTGATAGTTCTCAAGTGTTGTATTCCTTTGCATAAAAACATTTTGTTTGGAAATGTTATTAGACTTAGTTGAAAACAAAAAACGAAAATATGTTTTATTAGTTTTAGCAAATTGTGTTTCAATCATTACCAATTTTGATATTTGGAAGTTCAAAGGTGCACATGACATTTTTGCCTTGGTTGTGAATTTTTTGGGAATAAATTAAGAGCTGAGACATATATTTACCATTGACTTGCTTGAGGCATTTGAAATTTTAAGCCAAGCATTACCAAGTCTAAATCTATAGACCATCAAAAGGAAAATGAGAATTAACAAAAAAAATAAATCATCACTTATGTGAAAAGTGACGGTTTTAATTTCAATATAATGATAATTGTTTTCAAATCAATAGTTAATTGTAAAACCTTAAGCGTGTGGAGGAAAGTTTTTAAGGACATGTTTTAAACATGACATTTTCAAGGCATGTTAATATGCATTTGTTAAAAAGAAAGTCTATAAAGGCTTGGAATATGTCTCCATCAAGTTTGCTTAAGTAAGTTTTTAGAAATGTATGTCATGGTCTACAAAGTAAAAAAAAAGGGCCTAAAAGTGGATGAAAGCATGTATTGATATAACAATCAACTTTTCAACAATCTTTTTACTGCAATGTTTTGTCTTTTTATAATGTTTGAAAACCATTTTGTAATTTTTTTGAAAAATTATAGTTGTAGAATGAATTAATGCAAGTTTGCAAGCAAAATAATCATGTTATAAGAAAAGCCATTGTCTTTTGTTAGGATGTACACAATAGCGTGGGGTAGGTATTAGAAATTACACCAAAATTCAAACCCATGTTGGGTATTAGGTTGGGTATCAAAGGTGATAACTATAGGTATCAAAAAATCAAATACTTAGTTTTGATATATAACCATGATTATAAAAAATCAAAAACCTTGTTATTATATATAACCAAGGTTTTCAAATTTTATTGAAAAAATCAAATAATTGCTTAGAAAATTGTTGGGTTTTTGCTAGTTTTTTAATATGGAAATTTTCGAATAATTGAACCCAATAGTTTTTTGATTCTAAAAACTCAAAATTAGTGGCTTTTTAATTTTGAATTTTTTCAAATACCCAAACCAATGGGTACTACAAAAATAATTACTGACCCCGCATTAGTAAATACATTATTAGGACCCATGAAAGGTATAACAATTGTTTAATTTTACATATTTCTAAGTGCTAAATCAAGTTAATGTTGAAAATGTTTGGTGTACTTATGCAATAATGTTTTTAATATATTATGGAAATATTCAAACAAGTTTGAAATGAATATAATGATTATTGAATATATATAGTACCAAAAAAAACTTTTAAAACAATGTAACCAATACTTTCATTACATAATGAACTCCTCAAAAAGACTTGAAATTTTTTCAAATGATTTATTTTCAACAATATTTAAAATTACCCTTGCAAAATAATAAGATTTTTTTTCCATAAGAATTTTGTGTCAATTTGTAAAAAATGTTTAAAAAAAATATTGTGTTTAAATAGCCAATCTAGTTCTATGACATCATTTCAATGAGCTAACCCATTGCTTTTAAAGTAAAACACCAAGAAGATGGGTGTGGCTTTTAATATATGCCCATACTCCTAGCCCCTACCATTAAACTAGGTGAAAAGTTGTAATGAATGAGGTGGACTAGTAGGCATTAAGGGGGCCAACATTTCTTCTTTTGTGGAAGGTGGGCAATAGGACTTGACTTGGGAGGGTATGGGACATGGGTTTTTCTTTTGGGGAGATTTAGGGGGTGGGGATGGGATATGACAATTTTTTTGATTTCAATTGATCAAAATAGTTGTTGACATGCCTAGCATGTCCAATCAAAGGTGGCTCATATTTTTGTTGTGTGTGTTTTGAACTAGTTGTGAGGCCATTGTTTGTTGAGTGATGCCATGCATGCAACCGTAATAATGAACATGAAACTTAAGGAGGAAATTGATTATCAATCCTCTTGATAAAGATATCTTGATGGAAGATATTTGAGGTGTTGATGTATTGAGTGAGGAAAACTTGTTGTGAACATGAAAAAGGAAGTATGTGGGGTCATTGAGTAGGTTTTTTCTTTCCTTTTTGACAAAATATGATGAGAAAAAGTTTCACAATATGTTGTCCCTAATGTTAGATCCTAGACCCAAAAGTCTATTAGATTCATTTGTTCTTTTATTGGTCATGAACAAGGTGTGGCCATAGTCGAAGAATGTGAGGAAATCCTTATTCCTATGCTCTTGAAGTTTTATCGTCACTTGTATCCATTATGTGAGGTTGAAAGTTATTTTGTTGGTAAAAGTGATGAAACTTGTCAATTGGATATCTTTGAGATGATTGCAAAGAAGGTGCAAGCAAAATAAAATATACAATTCATGTACCTTGTTGGTCCCAAGAAAAGTAGATTGAAAATAGATTTAAAATAACAACAAATACCATCATAAAATTGTTGCTCATTTAATGTTTTTAAGTTAATGATCAAAGCTAATATACTTCTTCACAATAATATACTTCTTCACTAATGTGCATTCATTTTCAAATTTTGCATTGTAATAGTATGGTTCTAATAAAATTTTATAAATTTTTCTATGCAAGTAGCTTTTGGTTTTGATTTTTTGTAATTTAGGTTTTGTTTCAAATATATGTCAAATATGTTTTAATAAAGAAAACAAACAAACAAATAAATAAATAAATATGATGTGCTCAAATATACCATTCTTTATATCCAAATTTAGTGCATACATATTTCACTAAAAAAATATTGAAAAAGTAAATTTGAACACCATGTTGACCAATCAATTAAACATATTTGTTACATACTTTAATTATATTAAAGTCCTTCAAATTTTGTATTCAACCTACCATGTGTTCAACAAAGGGCACAATGGTTTCATGGTGAAACTTAAATAAATGTTCAGTCCACTTTCACGCACTTATGTTAAAAAAAAGTTCCATTTTTAAATTTGATTTTGAAAGTGCAACTTTTTAAAGATATTTTATCATGTGAAAGATAACATTAATGAATTTGTGAAAGAACTTGCCAATCAAAAATTGTTAGTTCCCTTAAATTAGTGAGTATCAACTATAATGATATTTGAATTGTTAGATAGTTGAATGTATTCTTTGCGAGTAAGAATTAGCTTAAAGATGTCAAGTTGCTTTCTAATTTGATGGAATTGATAGAGTTTGAAGTAGAGAGGACTTTGCAAATTATTTGAATGAGATGAAATGAAGGAGAATTGATTAGCACCCATTTTATAATTATATAACGTGAATAATTATTCTTGCTTTGGCCATTCAAATATTTCAAACTTTATAAAATATTTTATTAAAAAAACCCACAATATCTCAAATTGTCAAATAACTTTCTAAATATGAACCCACTAAGATGAAAAAATAAGAACCAATTGTGAAAGATAAAAATAAAAATAAAAAACCATGAAGGGTGTGAAAAAATTCAAAAATTATGTCTAGGGTCTTTGAAAAAATAAATTGAAGAAACCAAGGCTAACAATTATCACTATGCAAAAACATGGAATTTGTGATTTGGACATTTTTACAACTAGCGTCACTCCACAACTATGATCAAACCTAGTCATGAAATTGTATGAAGCAATTGTATGTGACTTTAATCATGATTATATGACTAAAGTCCTATGTGATTATGATCTTATGAATACATGACTAATAGTCATCTTAAAAGAGGTTTAACTATCCTATGTAGGTTAAATAGGCTAAGTAGGGTATGGTAGGGTAGGCATGATAAATACATAGGTTAGAAAGCCCAAATAGCCTTTAGGTATGCCCTACATAGACCTGAAGTAATCCTGGGTAAACAAACTTGGTAGATCCTAGGTAGCTAGACTCTAGGTAACCCCTCAATAAGCCTTCTTATATGGCCCTCAACCCATGCGTGAAGTGACCACAAATGTTTGGATCATATTGACCTTTGTGTTTGTCCTTTCACATTACATGAGGAAGTGCATGAGGAATTACCCATCACCCTTTTGCATTGTCACCTTTCACACACTCAGGCCACAAGCAAAAGGGCACACTAGTATTCATGAATATAAGGTGCCTTATACACTTAAAGAAATTTCTCTCAGTGCTCTCTGTGTAACAAGGACCCATTGGAGTTTGGGAAGATGGCTTTACAATGCAAAGCCTGTGCATTGTGAGATGAGAGATGAGAAAAGGAATTACATTTTGGGGATGTCATGATGCTCACCCTCTGGGCTGCTGATTCTTCTTTTCCGCTCAAATCTTCTACAAAAAAAAAACAGAATCAGATTACAACTCATTATTTCATGGCACCTGACAAGCTCAAGAATTGCTCTGACATTTCCATCATAGCACAAGGAGCAACTATGTTACTGGATTTTTCTTTGTCAAGCAATTTGCTAATCTCTAGATTCCAAAACAACTGGCACTTTCATCTTTTGGTCTCCCCGCAGAACCTCCACTGTCACCTGCAACAGCACAGCTCACAAAAGTAGCATCAGTCCAACCATACCTGAACTGCACATTCACAATCAGGTACCTGCACTCTATCTATTTAAGGAAAAAGTGACTTGGGTGGGCATTTCTGTATGGAAAAACTCAGTAAAACTACCTTAGGAGTTCATCATCATTCATGCAAATCACTACACTTCAGGTTAATGTGGAGGTCCTCCTCTTTATCTTTGACAGTACTGCTCTAGGCATAGAGAACTCAGCAAAGTTTGGGTACAGACAGACAATGTTCAGCTGTGTGAAGATAGCAGGCAAATGAGCTTTACCATATCCCCCACTTTACACCGGTCCAAGATCTTGTAGAGATCACTGCCATTTGAAACTTTTTGGTTATTCAATGATGTGATAATGTCACCTAACACCAGGCGACCATATGAGTCCCGTGTTGTTGACCTCAACCCCTGCAACACCCCCCGCCCCCGTGTTGACCCCAATCCTTCTTCAATTTTGCATGCATCAAGTGTATCCCTCTCTTGCCTTACAGTACGAGAAATGAACTTTGGCTCATATACTGAGATTCCTACTGCTGTGTACACAAACTGATGAAAAGGATTCTGGTAGAATTATAGAGTGAAGGTATAATAGTAGGATCAAAGAATTACAGCTTTGCCGGCTGGACCACTAGCAGGGGCATCTAGAATAAGCACACCGCTTACACCCAATTGCTCAACTGCTTGCTCTGGTGCAAAGGAGATTCCCAGCACAGGTCGTGTCACTTTTCCAAACTTCACAATCTGTTCCACTATTCCACTCACCTGCAAATCAACCAGTAGATCCTTTTCTTGGTCAAGGCCACATGTGAGTGACTAGATTCACTCTGTACTCTTGTGGGACCTAGAAGAGGGCAGAAAATTTGTGACACCACATCAAATTAAGAGGTTGAGAGATTGTCATCACTCACAGTGTCAACAGGAATGGAGAATCCTACACCCGATGAGGCACCTGAGGGGGAGTAGATAGCAGTGTTAATGCCAATGAGGTTGCCAGCACTATCTAGGAGAGGCCCTCCACTGTTGCCTGGATTTATAGCAGCATCTGTCTGGATGACATCCTGTATTGGCCGTCCTGTGGCTGCTGAGCTTATCTCCCTTCGTAATCCACTGTAGCCATGATACTTTCAGACATTTTAGACTGTGAGCTTATAACAACTAATGTCCTAGGCTTCTCAAGCAACTGACTGAGAAGACCATGATGAAATTTCTTCATACATTTAGCTTGAATATCATTCTGGCAGTACCCTGCAACCTGATTATGGTCACAGTAAGGGTCAAAAACCTTGTACATACTCTGAAGACAGGTTCTATATCCAATATCTCAGCTGAAGACTACATACTGCATCTAGCTTGAGCCGAAGTCCCACCAGAAGTTCATGCTCAAAATAAAGAAAATTGGGCATGAAGTACCTGATGACACCAGTGGTGAGTGTGTGGTCAAGTCCGAACTGCACACATGACAAGAGCAGAAGGTAAAAAGTCTGGCTAAGAAAACACAGTTCGTCTAATCGGGAGCACTCCCATTTCTCTCCAGTTTGAACAGCTTTCTATTCCAGCAGATCTGTTCATGTATAAAACTAACTAATACTAGATCTCTGAGTTCACTTTGATTATCAATTCCTTGAGTTCTTATGCTTTCTGCCACACCACCCTCCAAAACTATGAGGAGCTCATAGCATGGACCCTCCCCTCTCATTTAGTACAAAAGAACTTTCTGGTTCCTTCAATCACTGAATTGAGGAGGAATCAGGGTAGATGAGGAAAGAAATCAGATATACCGGGTTGCCAATCGCAAAGACCTTTTGACCCACAAGCAAGTCAGCAGATCTCCCCACAGGCAAGGGACGAAGCTTCTCCCAGGGTGCATCAATGTGCAACACAGCAACATCTTTATCCTCATCAAATCCAACCACATCTGCCTCATACACTGTTTGGTCCCCCAATGTGACCCTGACATGAACCAAGCTGCCCCATGTTATTCACATTTCCACTTTACTACTGAAAAGAATTTGTCCCAACTACAATAACATGGATGGATTCTTTCTAGTACAAAATACTCCACTGTTGCACTCTAACCCAAAGAAGACTCACAAAGTTCAGCATCCTCTTGCTTGCCAGAGTTTAGCATTGACATGGGAATCTGGCTCAACCATTCAGCAGAAAAAAATGGAAGTTACAAGCAGAGAAATGGGAGGGGAGGGATTAGGGTGGTTTATCAATCAGGAAATTGAGTGACATACCGAAGGTCTGATGCACCTCGAATGACATGATAGTTTGTCACAATGTGGCCTTTCTTGTCCCATATAAACCCTGATCCTGAGCCTTGTGGCACTGCCATGACATCCAGGGTAAACACATCTCTCCTGTTTTTTGTGTTCCCCACCAGAAACCAAAAATAATACTCTACAATTAGCTGCTGCTTTTTTCACCGCATCTTCATAAAATATTAGGTTTTTCTGCGGTGGTCATTGGCTCTGTTTTTGAAAGGGAAAGACCAATAATTTGACAGCGGTGGCTGAAGAAGTAGAAGACGAGGATGAGGAGGAGGAGGAATCACTGGGGGAAGGACAAGCTCAAGAGAAAGAAAGTTACCGCACAGCTAGATTGGTGATGTAGACAACAGATGGAGTGTTCTCCTGAAAGAGTTGCACAGTTGCAAGTTCATCTCCCTGCAATTTTCTGGGAGCCATAACAAGCGCATTTGAAGCACCTAAACTGGTCGTCATCACCAGCACCGCCACCATCACCGTCGCCATCCACACCAGGAGCTTGGGTGACGATGGGGTTTCTCCAGGCTTAAATCCTAATCTCTCCATCACCCAATTCTTCACCATTGTGGTGGGTGTCTTCATTACTAGAACACAATTGACAGCATCTTCCCAGGCTCTACGACACAAGTCATAAATCTCCAACAAACCTTTTGATTCTGCTGCAGCAGCAGCAGCAGGAGGTTCATGGGAATCCCACTTAGGTCTTCTTCTGTTCTTCCTGTGATCACTACTAAGCCTAACATACCCTAATCCTTCACAATCCTCAGTTGCTGCTTCATCCGAGCTGCTTCCGCAACTCTCATCATGATTCTCCCTCTGCCATCTACATCTTGCTGAACCACGCAACTTAGCGATCGATGTCAACCCCTTCTGACACCATGCCTGCTGCTGCTTCCTCCTAATGAAAAAACTCGGCTGATGTCCAAAACAAGGAAAAGAAGCACAAGAAGAAGAAGAAGAAGAAGGTGAAGCTGATGATGATGAAGAGACGTAGAGACTTATGCAAAGCCGCCGTCTCCTGTGTTCTTCTATACCCCGGAGAATGAGCAACTGAAATCTAACGTTGGGAGAAGACGCGGAAGAGGAGAATTGTGAGCCCAAATGGGTAGTAGTGAAAATGGTCGTAGTAGGCCTGCACGAAAGAGAAGAAGAAACAGATGTTGCAACAAGCGCCATTTCTGAAGCTCACAAATCTCTTCTCTTGCGCGCTCTGCGTGTGTCGTCTAGAACTGTTTGTGTTTCTCTCTCTCTTCTCTGCCCTCTCGCGTGCGCGCGAGAGAGCGAAGCGCAGCGCCTGTGTTCTTCTTGAGGAAGAAGAAACACAACTCTCTGTTGTTTGTAGCTACCGGGATTCGAACCCTCAACCGATATGAGACTACCTAAGTGCTTTTACCACCGGGCTGTTCATATAGGAGGGTACCAGTTCAGTCATTGCCTAAATTCGCCAAAAAGCGAAATTCAAAATTCAAAAAATTTAAGCTATTTTTGGAGGTTTTCAATCGCCAAAAGTGAGGGGAAAATAAAAATAAATAGTCCAGATTTCTATATTTGCTTCTCATTGTGTAGCCAAATACGTAGAGGGATGATTAAAGTTTTGTGCCTACTTCATATTTGGTTTATAGCCAGATTTGGCTAAATCTTCATCATCTTTGTAGGGATGATCCCACTTTTTCTACGTATTCCTATCAGTATTTTTATTTTTATTTCAATTTAGTGATGTTGCTCAAGTGGCGATCATCCAAAAGCATATTTAGCCAAATTAGCCGATATTCAAAATACGAGAGACAAATCTTAAGCACCTTTCATATTGAAGGCAATTGTGGAATGTTTTTTCTTTTTTTGGCGATTTCTCTTTTAAACATGGTATTTGGGGGGGGGGTAGAGAGGAGGGTGGTACCCACTGCCAGGGCTCTATTCAGGCTTTGAGAAGAATTAACTGGCCACTTGGCAAGCACCACGTGGCCACCTCACATCTTCTGTCTAATCCATGCCACCCATCAACTTTTTGTTTCGGTCATAACTCTATCCATTTGTTCTCCTCATCCATTTGGTCCTCATCAGCCAAATGTGATATTTTTCATTCATCCAATTCAATTGGGAGGTTTTCTTTCTTTTGCCAATTTTGGGTTTGTTGAGGTGATTTACTCGCGAGGAAGTGCTCCAAATTTTTTGGTTTACATAATTGGAGGTCACCTTAAGTTCGAATGGTGGGATACCCTAGTACCTTGGCTATTTCAACACATGTTCATGGAATACTTAATTAATTTTGAAAAAATCAATTCAACAAATGGAATATTGCTAAATATTCATGATTATCCTTCATTATATTTTTTGATTAGGAGGAAATACAAATTGAAAATTTCAACATTTTTGAAAATAATATAATTAGTGTCAAATTGGCCAAGGTACTAGGGTACTCTCTAAAAGATGTAGGAAAAGAATATTTCAAAGTTGTTCATATTAATGCTTTTCATTTGGAGAAGAATGCGGACATGGATGAATGTTTGAAATTTGATGCAATAATGGCTACCAATAATCACTTGCTACTTGGTGGTGTCAATATAATTTTAGTGATGAGAATTTCAAGAAATTGGTATATGGGTGGTTTTCTATAATCTTTCATAGGCTCCTTATTGATTTTGCATAATTCTTGGTATGGTCTTTCCTAAGCAATTTGAGAGACATTCCCAAATATAATTACTCATTTCCAAGCCTATTTATCTCACTTCTTTCCTAATAATTATCTCTTATCCTTATAATTATTTCATGTTTTTCCTTCTTCATATGAAAAGACAAAATGAACATGTGCTTTTTTATGTCCATGATATTTAGGTTAATTAAAATTAAAATTTGAAATTGAGATAAATAATATTGATAATCATATGAGAACATAATAAGAATTTTTTTTTGTCATTGATAGTATATAGCAATGTGGAGCTCAAGTTGTTAGGGCTTTTGCATGGTGCAAGTGTCAAATGAGAAATCAAAACAGATTTTTTCTTTCATTCTTTCATTGGACATGATTCAATATGTGGTCAATCTTATCCAACAACTTTGTGGGTAATGCTTTCAATGCAAGAAGGTATGGATTTTTCAAGGGGGGCATGTTCAATTTGGAACTGCATGATGATGCTTTCTGAAGTTGTTATGAACAATAGAGGTATCCTGGAAGTCACCCAGTCTTTTGGCCCCCTTTCACCCTCTTTTAGTGGTATTAGCAAAGTGGAAAACATGCTATGGATTCAAGACATTGTTGAGAGCACACTAGTTCTCTCCATTTTCATCAATTTTAAAATTGACATGGTTGGTTTTGTGTATCCTCAGAAGGTGGTTGCTAGAAGGAATACATTTTCAGTTTTTTCAAATGCATGAACTGGAGGTGAATTGGAAGGTGGGGCAGAAAGTGAAAAAAATTAAAACATCAATTTTTCACAAATGGAAAGGAATATGAATTAACAAAAGATTCTTAAACTGTTCCCAAATCAAAGAAAAAAGCACCAAAGAAAAAACGATTATGATACAAGACAAAGATGAAAAATGAAAAAGTTGAAAAAAATTAGGTGGATGGTGAAAAAAGACACCTCAATGTTCCAAAAGAAAAAATAGAACTTCAATTTGTCAAAAATACAAAAAAACAAGGAAAAAAAAAACCATCCAAGGTTAACCTAATTCTCTCAAATATCAATCACACATTGTTTATATATTGGACCCTAAGTTGGACCCCAAGCCTTTCGACACACTCAATGTACCTTAGGAAAAAAAGTTTTGAAAAATGTCATGAAGGGTCCAATTCAAGGGAACATTTGCTTCAAATTGGTTTCTGAGCTTTCGGTCCCTGGACCCTTGTCTAAAGTGGCCCTTAGTATGAAATGCTGAAACTCAGCATTTAATGCACAACGTTGGAGAGTAATTATTGTAGCTGTATAGGTAGGAGCAAGGAAAATATATGTAGCAGCAGTGGAGGCGCTCAGGAAAAAGGAAAGACAGGTTAAAACTGAATTACCGCCCAAATTGATGGTTTTCTGAGTTTCTCCCCCCCTTGATCGCTAATGTACTTTTTGCAAGTTTTTTTGAATCTCACCCTGTTTATGACCAAACTCAGGGTTGAATGTACCATAAGGGAATCACACTTATAGCATCTCCACCGGTGCTCAGTATGTGACTCCAGACAGTAAAATTTATTGTGAAAAAGTCAAAATGTGCCGGTTTAGCTCAGGAAATTGGTTTTTTCTGCACCAAATTCGTGCAGCTTGCCATGGCTGGTAAAAGTCACAACACGGTTGCGCACCTCCAAAAAAGAGTGTAATAAATCGGACCTTATTGCGGCTCACTATTTCTGACTGGTCGATCATAATGATTGGTCAGGTGGTTTGCTATTAGTAGTTCCCACGTATATGCAATTTTAGTTACGGTTTTATTGGTGGGGTCGCCAAAAAAAAATTCTAAACTTAGACATTTAATTTTATTATCCAGAATGACATACTGAGCACCGGTGGAGATGCTCGTAGGAAGAATATGCATTAGAACATGCAGAGTAGATTCATTCAAGTGTGGAAAGGATAGTGTTTGATGAATATGTTCCCCTTTTCACATGTGAAAGAAACACCATCTTTTAAATTGGTCATTTATACATGGTGCATATTTTTTCATAAACTACAGTTTGTTTTTGGTCTGTTGTTACTAGAATAGATTTTTTGTAAAGTGCAGGGATTTTTTAATTTTGGGATAGGGCAATTAGATTGGTTCATTGTAAATTTATATTTAATAAAAAATTGAACTTGGTAGGTGTCCTTGTAAATCACAAGCGAGTTTAGGATTGAAATTATGTATATTTATTACATAGCTATGAAAATTTATGTTTTTGTTGCATAAATAATTTTTCATCTTTCTATTGTTTATGTATAACTAATATGTCATAACATTCTCCTACCATGGATTTCACATAAATTATACTGAAACTTTTCAAAACTAAAATCTCAATTCCTTTCATAATTTTATTTCATGAAATTTTACACTCATACAACAATTTATTTCTATCAAATCATTTTCAAAGGTCACAAACACCCACTTATATATTAATAAAAATGAAAGTAAACAAGAAATTTCTTAAATTTACGTATCACATGGCTCCCCATGCAATTTCACATGCATAATAAAGCGGCAAAAACATTTCACATGAATTATCATGTGAAAGTTAATGCACATTAATGTGCCAAAGATTTTTCACATGACTTTGCACATAAATTATCATGTGAGAGTACACATTAATTGAAACTATGACCAAATCATAATTAAACTATGAAATCTAACTAATAAGTAAATCACAAAACTTAATCGTTAAATAATGACATAAGTAATAATGTAATTACATCAAGTTACATCACTCATAAATTCATTATGGATTCAATCCCTGGAATCACATATCTAAAAAAAATTTCAACTTGTCATGATTAATGCAATTTGGATATGGTGAGCCATCAACATTTTCAAGCTCATAAGATCCATTATCTATAAACACCTTCCTAATGACAAAGGGTCCAAACCATTACAATGCTGTCGAATGTTAAACATCATGACAAGGTCACCTTCTTTGAACTCCCTTTTTTTCATTTTTTTATCAAAAAACATTTTTGTCGAACATGTGCGACCTCAATGGATTGCTAAGTTCTGAACTACAAATTCGTCCAACTCATTAAATTGCAATAGTTGATGGCATTGGAATTCATTCAAAGGAAGTTTCATCGTTGTGGTAATGCATAAAGTCATTACATCTAATTCAATGGGTAAGAACACCTCCATCCCATAGGTTAAACGAAAAAGTGAATACCTTATGGCAATTTTGTATGTGGTGTTGTAAACCCACACAACATGGTGGATCTTGAGATCCCAATCATAAATGTTCACATGAACTTTAACTTCTTTTATTAACATGGAACACAATGTCTTATTAGTCTTTTTTATTAGGCCATTGGTGTTAGGCTTATACATTGTGGTAGACCTATGTTTCATTATAAAATGTTCTAACAAGTTTTTCACAACTTCATTCAAAAATTGGGGACTATTATCAAAAGAAATTTCGAGTGGTGTCCCAAATCAAATAAATATTCGTTCATACAGAAATCATGTTACTTATTGTTTCACTAAGGATTTTAAGGCATGTATTTTTGTAAACTTTGTGAACCAACTTATGGCAACCACAATGAATCGGTGCCCTTTTTTAATCACTAGTAATGGCCCCATTATATTAATTCCCCATTTTTCAAAAGGTCCTCAAGGTGGTATGGGTTGTAGAAGGCCATTCATAGTAGACCTTTGTGCATAAGCTTGACATACATCACAACTCCTACAATAATCATGGGCATCCTTGAAGAGGGTGGGCCAATAATAACTTGTTTGCAAAATCTTCTCTACTATTATTTGTCTCGCAAAGTGACCTCCACATAACCCATCATGAAATTCATATAAAAAACGTGAAGTTTCACCCTTTCCAATGGTTCGTCACAAACACCATCCCTTATTTGGAAATAAAGTTGATCCCCTATTATCAAATAATTTTGACTCTTTTGTATAATTTGTGTTCGCACTGCCTTTATGGCTCCAATTGGGAACCTCATGCCATTCAAATATTGAATGATTTTTCGATATTCTTCAACT
>Ga0116229_10010040_pt1 | contig 14299 bp, 14 predicted proteins | sample S1TSphgellanicum_3_FD_87313 | JGI IMG/M metagenome (GOLD analysis project Ga0116229, IMG submission 87313) | Host-associated microbial communities from peat moss isolated from Minnesota, USA - S1T2_Fc - Sphagnum magellanicum MG | ecosystem: Host-associated > Plants > Peat moss > Unclassified...
AAAATGTAAAAATTATTTTCAACTTCTTTTTTTAATTTAGTGGTTTTTTTAAATCTTAGGTGGGTTTTTATATAAAAATTTTTTTTTTTTTTTTTTTTTTTGGTTTCTCCTAGCTATTCAATGTCTCTATTTTTGAAAGTTTTGAAATGTGCACATGGTTAAATTGTACTCACGTGAACTTCCATTGTGGATTTTTGCTCCATTTTTGGGGATTAATGACATCAAATAACATTTTATCGTTGGTGTAGTTTCTAGTTTCTAAATGTCAATAGCTATGTACTTTCCAAAAACACACCATGTGTACATGTCCACTAGGAGATATTACATCACATTCCCAACATTAAAAGAAATTTGGATTAACAACACCCACCACCCAACCTTGTTGGGACCTAGTATTGAAAAATGAACTTGATTTCACATTCAATTCAAAAATCTCCATGGTTGATTGAATGTCAATAGCCTTTCCAATAACCCTACTAGATCATTAAATGTCATTGGCTTTCCCAAATTTCACCCTTATGATTCATTAAAATCAATAGCATTAAAAAAAATACCTTGTGCATGTATTTCTGCAAGGCCTAATAAAAATGCCATGTTGTAGTGGAGGTGCAAGACAATCATGAAAAATGAACAAATGAACTCTGTGAAAATTTGACATCAAAATAATAATGACTCACTAGATTTAAGGAAGATGATAAAAAAACTTGTACGATTGAGGATCCATAAGACACTATTGCATTTGAGTTGGAAGACTATCTTGGAAAATAATCAAAAACTTGCAACACAATGGAATGGAATGCAAGATTAGTGAAGATCCAAATAGTCATGTCAAAGATATGTAATTTAAATAGTAAATTTTGGTCTATTAATAGGTAAATATTGATAAGATTAAGCTAAAAGTTTAGTAGACCAACAAATAAATGAAAATATAAATATATGTTCATGATCATTGAAATAAATTGACAACTAAGCTAGAATATAGCCATGAAAAGATACAAAAGTGAACTGTACTTGTCAAAACTTAGTTTTAATAAAAGAACTTGAACTTAAAATGAGTTTCAAAACCCTATGATTATTCATTAAATGTCATTAACCCTTCCAAAATTTGTGATGACTCACTAAAAGTCAATAGCCTTTCCAAAAACCCCATTGACTCATTGAATATACCCTTATGACTCACAAAAATCAATAACATTACTAGAATACTGAACATATTTGCAAGGCACAATAAAAGATATAGGATGAAAAAATACTCACAATGAGTTCAAAACCCATTATATATTGTCATTGAATGTTAATGGACAAGTACCAGAATCTATACCAACATCTCATAAATGGGTTGTAGTCAATATATTATTTCAATATCCCACCTAAGCAAATCTATTATTAAATCGTGATCAAATTGTTAGTGAAAATGGACCAACACAAAACTTAAATGATATATATTGAAGATAATTGGAAAACCATTGCAAAAGTTTTAAAATATTCATAGATAAAGATGAACAAGATCATTGGAAAACCAATGTATGAGCTAGAAAACAATCCTATAAAGATGAACAAAATCATTGGAAAACCATTGCAAGAGTTGGAAACAATCCTATAAAGATTAATGAGATCATTGCAAAACCATTGTAGGAGCTAGAAAACAATCCTTTAAAGATTCACAAATAAACCTCAAATTATGTTCAAAACCCTTCATAACTGATCATCAAAAATAATAATTGATAGCCTGTCCAAAAACTCCACCATGTGTACATGTTCAACAAAAGGATTACATGCTAGGTCAACCTTTTTAGGGTCGTCAAACCAGAAAGCCTTATTGTCTTTGCCCGTGCTACATCCTTGTTAGCTGCCTAATGTTGAAACTTATCCATCTAACCGAACATCAACCTACCCCCACCAAAAAAACTCATACCTTAAACTCATATCGAATTGATACCGCATTTCTCCTCTTCTCATTTTCCAGTTCGATCTCCATTTCAGTTCCTTCCTCTTCCTCTTTTTGTTCTAAAGTAGCTTTCATCCTATCTCTGCCTAGCTATGCAAGTCTCTTTGCTTCTTCCTTACTTACTCCTCCTTTCATTTTGGTGAAAACTAGATCTTTGGTTGATCTACCGATTTTTTACATTCTGGGAGTTACTCAAGAGGAATGAGAAAAAATAAAATGCAAAGGGTGAAATGAGAAAGAGGGTCCCACATTTATACTTGGTGGGCCAATCAAGTTATTTCCAAAAACAATTGTGTTGTTTGTGAAACACAGTATCAATTCTTGGATATCGATTTGGGTGAAGCATTATACTTTTTTATTGGATTCTGAAATTGTCAAAATGCAACATTAGTTTAGTGATGCATGTGAGCCATACCGACACAACCATGTGTGGTAGTCTCAATTTTAAGAGTTGCATCAGGGTTATTTGAGTGTGGTAAGGTTATTAAGGGCTTTTAGTAACCTCATAAGGGTGATGAATGTGCGTGGTTGCATGGAGGGGTTATTTTCTTTTCCGAAATACGATATTGGTGAATAAGATGTTGGGTTAGTTCTTTTCTTCAACAAAAAGCTAGTAATCATAGTTTTAGAACATTAATGGTGTAATTAGGGTTGAGAAATCTCTAGAGGGTTGGGGGTAGAAGCAGACACCAAAATTGGTGGTGTTCAGCAACATTGGTCTTATTCCAGTATTTAGTAAGTAACAAGGATGTTTGAGATTCATGAAGCAGTTGAAGGGGTGTCAATGAAAGGTCCATTAGAGATAGAATGATCTTCAAGCCTTATGAACATAAGATTAATTCGAAACAACTTAACGATTAAATAAATAGTGTGATAAGATGGCAATGGTGGCGTGAGTGTCGTAGTGAACGAAACATTTATATAGAATAGGGATAAACTCAGCGAGGAATTACAATTACATGTTGAGTCCTATGCTATGCTTTAGTGATAGTTTATAACTGCAAGAAATCTAGGGTGCGTCAAATGGTGTGAACTAGGTAATCTGCTTTGCTATTAGGAGGTAGTCAATGAATTGAACTATACAACCAACGGTAGTGTCCAACACCAGGAATTGAAGACCACGTGAAAATAGAGGTGTCTTCAGTCTTGTAACAACCTTCACAGATGGTTTCAGGTTCATTGCCAAAAGCGGGGTCGACTTGCAATAAGATAACTAGGGTGCGAAAGTTTGGAGAGATGCAATAATACCAAGCTTAAGGGGGTTCAACTTCAAGATGAGTGCACACCTCTCGAGGTTCAGGATTTTCATCAAGAAGACATTGCGTCAATCTAAAATCTAGAGATGTGTCTGGAGCCGATTCTTCATGCACTTATGCGATTTGAGGCCCGTAAGATGTGGCCATACGCAACGCCATAGTTTTAAGGAAAGGAAAAAAGATTTTCAATCAAAATCAAATCAACAATGAATGTGTGGAAAACTTATTACATCGAAATGCGAGGTTGTAATTTATAGATCAAGGAAAAGGAAGGAAATGCATAAGTAATAGCCTAAAACCATGGTAAAGTAAAGCCTTAAGATCAATGGAAAAAATGAAGGTTTAAGTAAAATTTGTTGGGAGAAAATGGGAAGAGGGGAAAAGGTGTTTATCCTTCTCCTTCCATTGGCCACCAAGCAATGGAACCTTGCAAAGGCCACCAAGTAATGGAACCTTCCAAAGGCCACCAAACATGGAACCTTTCAAGGGCCACCAAGCAATGGAACCTTCCAAGGGTCGCCAACCATGGAACCTTTCAAGGGCCACCAAACATTGGAACCTTCCATTGGCCACCAAGTTGAGATCTTGTTTCTCCTCTTTCCTTCTCCTTTTCTTTAAGAAGGCAAATTTGGATCATCGAGGGTGTTTTTTTTTCCCCGAAATAATTTTTAATTCAAATCTTGAGAATACTTATTCCCACAACCTTGTTGAGGAAGAAAAGAATGATTAATCTTGGTAGATGGTAGCAAGAAGGAGTGTAGATTGGACATTTGTAATAGTTTTGAAAGAATGAAAGTGAGTAGGGATAGTGTTGGGAGGTTGAAATCTCAAAAAAGTCTCACAAACCTTCTCGGGTTTGGTAGCATAACTTTTTACTGATTTAGCTACAAAACTTAAGATTTGGTAGCAAGGTGTGCCTTGTAGTTAACTTTCTAAGGAGCTAAGGCAAGCAAGATTTGAATAACATATGTGTTAGGAATAATATTTCAAGTGACTAGTGGTCTACAGCCAAGTTGAACTTACTACCTTCGTGAAACCCTCTTGGGTTTGGTGGCATAGCTTCTTATTGGCTTAGGTGTAGAGCTTAGGATTTGATAGGAAGCTAGTGCACCTTGTAGTTAGCTTTCTAAAGGGCTAAGGCAAGCCAAATTTGAATAATATATGTGTTAGGAATAATATTTCAAGTGACTAGTGGTTTGCAACCAAGTTGAACATACTACTTTTGTAAAACCCTCTCGGGTTTAGTGGCATAGCTTCTTACTGGCTTAAGTGCAAAGTTTAGGATTTAATAGGAAAGTGCGCCTTGTAATTAACTTTCCAATGAGCTAAGGCAAGCCAAATTTGAATAACATATGTGTTAGGAATAATATTTCAAGTGGTTGGTGGTCTGCAACTAAGTTGAACATGGTGTTGAGCCCTTAAAGGTTGGTTTAAATGAATGACAATTTGACATAAAATTCTAGGATTTGAGGTGTTTGAGCTTAGAAAAAGATCTATCAATTCTAAGTCATAAATGATGCATAGGAGATGAGTTACTTAGTTTCAACTACAAATGTAATTTAACGTCTAGAAATACACTTGCATTTTTCCTTCATTGGTAACAGATGTACTTTCAAGTATAGTCACCTCATAGAACTGAGAGTAGAGGGACAGGAAGTTGCCTCATAATGCCCTTTTCACATACTTTTTCCTTGGATTTTGAAAACATGTTGCTATCAAAATGTGGCATCGGTTCACTAATGCCCTTTCCGCATTCTTTTTCGTTGGATATTATTTCAATGAAAAGGCAAAAATTGCCAATGGATGCGAGAAGATGGGTTCAACTTTCATCCAATAATTTCCCATCTACGACCAATTCTACTGTGGGGGAATCAACTGCTAGATATTTTGGATCTAGAATTTGACGAATATTCACTGACTTTGCGATTTTAGTTGAGTTAAAATTCCAGTGGATTGTTTCGAATTTGGGGTTTCGATTCTAAAACACAAATTTTTGGTTGGTAATTCATATTTGGTTTTGGACCTTATGGTCAAGATTTTAGTATCAGTTGGGTTTACCTTGTTTTCAGTTCTAGACCCTATGGTTGAGGTTTGGATACTAGTTGGGTCTTCCTTGTTTTCAGTTTGAGCTAGTGTGTTTCTAATTCCAATTCCAACTGTTGAATCTTGGTTTTTGGTTTTAAGTTGTGACTCTTGGATTTTGGTTTTATCCATCAAATTTTATTTTTTTTTGCCTATACCTTGTGCGTTTCCTAGGGTTGCAGTGTGGAACCTTATTTTGTATTGATTGTATCCCTCTCCTTTTCAACTATTGATTCCAATCCTCTAGAAGTAGTTGTGTCTTGGAATGGGGTTGATGATGACTTCAGTTTGTTGATGTTGACTAAGATGGGGTTGGGATCAAACTTGTTTACAACCACCAAAAGTGTTGAATTGTTTGGTAAACAATATTGAATCCTGTATGGTCCAAATTGATTGTTTGAACTTGCTTGTGTGTTCCTTTCGTGCTTTTGGAAACCAAATTAAATGGTCAACAAGGGAAAAGGACTTGGTTAAATAATGGTTATGTGTCCATAGTGCGTGGTTCCATTGTCACATGCTTATGGTTTTTATTATAAGTGTTCAGGATTCCTCTAATGTTTCTAATTTTGACAGTTGTATAATAAATACCTCTATCATGGTGAAATCCTCAGACGTTGCAAAATTGGTCATAAATAACAAGTATTTGGTAAGCATCAAAGCATGTAATCCATACACCAATTGAAAAGGAGTATGACATGTGCCTTCCTTGAAAATTGTTTTGTAGGCAAACATTACAGTGTGGAGATGTTTGTCCTAATCCATGTAATTTTTGGTGACTAGCTTGGTTAATAGTAGCTTAATAACCTTATTGGTAGATTCTGCTTGACCGTTTCCCTAAGGATAGAAAATTGTAGAGCTAGCGTGCCAAAACAAAAAATGAGTGGTAAGGATTTCGATGGCCTCATTGATAAAATGGGTACCTTGGTTGTTAACTAAAGTGAAGGGGCAACTAAACTTGGTTAGAATGAATTTGTAAATGAATTGAGATGTGACTACAATTGTGTTAGTTCTTAATGCCTTTGCTTCCACACACTTGGTTACATAATCGGTAGTAACCAAAATGTATTTGTTGCTGTGTGAGCAACTCATGGGTTTAATCAGGCCAATGGAATCCAAACCCCATTTCATGAATGGTTTAGTTGGGAACATGGTGATCAACTTCACCATTGGGGTATGTAAGAGATTTCCGGTTCACTAGTAAACATCACATGATTAACAATGTTATTATGCATCCTTATGTAGAGTTGGCCACCAATATTTAGCATCCAACACCTTTTCGGGTTGTGATGTTCATCGAAAAATGTCCACCACCAACTCCTTCATGCATCTCTTATAGGCTTATCAAAATCTCCTCATCATGTAAACATTAGTGCATAATTTGATATTGCCCTTGTTTGCACAATTTTTCATTGATGATGATAAAGGGCAATGCCTTTAGCACTAATTTCTTCCGCTATTATATGGAATATCTCTTAGAATTTTTTTGGTAGAGATGTACGTATGCATTTCTTATAGCCATTTTGATTGAAGTATAAACAATGATGTGTCAATAGGCCTTTCGTGTACCCTCGGATTTTTGGTAGCATTAGGAAGTTGTAAGAGAGAGTTCACCATTGAATGAAAACGACTTGGTTTTTACACCACTGAAAAATTGTATTCCAAGAATAACAACCACTTTGCAATTCATCCTAATAGTTGAGGTTTTGTTACAAGGTTTAACAAGACCATGTGGTCGATGTAAAAAACAAACTTGTTTCCTAATAGATATGAATTTATGCAAAACATAAACCATGGTGAATGTTTCTCTTTTGGTGGTGGTGTAATTTTTCTCTGCATTGTTCAAGAATTTGGAGGCATATGTAATTAACAAATCACATTTTCAAATAGGATTTTGAGCCAACATCACCTCAACTACTAGATTTGACACATTTGTGCGGACATGAAACTCCATGTCCCATTTGGTTGTAATTAAGATCGGTGCACCTAAATATCTTTATTTTATGGCATCCCATACGTCTTGACATTCGGCAGTCCATGCAAACACTTCTATTTTGTGGAAGAGTTTCGTGATGGGGGCCATGATGAAGGCAAAGTTCTTGATAAAACATTGATAAAATTGAGCCATCCCATTGAAAACCTATATGTCTTCAGGCATTTTTGGTGCAAGCATATTCATGATTACCAATATATTTTTCAAATAAGGTAGTTTTCTCGCCTTAAATACCATGTACCCAAGTACAACCCCTAAGTAAACCAAAAACATGCACTTTTTCGGATTCAAGCTAATATTGAATTCATGGCATTTGTCAAAACACAACCGAAGTTTGGCAAGGTGTGTTTTGAGGTCATTGAATACACTGAAGTCATCCAGAAACAATTTCATGAACATTCCGAGGTATTCACAAAATGCCATATTCACTGCTTGCTAGTAAGTTAGTGGAACATTTTTTAATCCAAAAGGCATGATTATCCAAATAAATGTTCCCCAATTTGTGGTGAAGGTAGTTTTGTACTTGTCTTCCAGGACGATCATTATCTAATGATACCTCGAAAAACCATCCAAAAAACAAGTAGATTTCATGTCTTGCCATCATGTCTAGTACTTCCTTGATGAAAGGTAAAGGATAAAGATCTTTTTTCGTGTTAATGTTTAATTATCGAACATCCATGCATATTCAAAGCTTCCCATTTTTTTCCGATACCACCATAATGGGAGAAAGCTAAGTTGCCTCTTCCATTGGGGCGATGAACCCTATATTTAATAACATGTCCAAATTTTATTTCACAATCGTAGCATAGTTTGGGTTCATCCGATATCATGCTTGATGTGATGTAGGTATATTGGTATCAAGCTCAATTCGATGTTGTGTTAAGTGAAGTGGAATACTTCTTAGATCCTTATATGTCCATGCAAAGACATATCTATATTCTTTTAACAATTGTTCCACTACATCATCTGTTACAGAAGAATTTAAATTGACATTCAGCTTCACCACTTGTGGTTTGTCATGAGTACCCATATTTAGAGGGAAAATTTGGATGTCTTGTACTAAATTCCACTTGGCCATCTTCATGTTTTGTACTTTGATCCGAACTAGTGTAGTGTCAACTACAATTTTTCCTGGTGTGTGGAAAATCAAAAATCGGTTCGTCAATATTGACTTTCATATCAATATCGGTTTTTGGGATCCGTATTGATTTCCATGTTAATACCAATTTTTGCATCAGTACCAGTTTTTACATTGTACCGATTTTTGCATCAATACTAGTTTTTGCATCAATTGATACTGTTGCTAAGACTTCATGTTCTAGTAAAGTAATGGTGCCAATTGCAAACAAATCCAATTTGGCCACCAACAACACATCTTCTTCCTCATCAGTGATTCCATTAACAAAGTCGTAGTAAAGTAAGATTTCTAGGCGTTTAGTGTTGTTATCCAAATGTTTTATTACCACTATGGTGCAAATAATGCCATTACCTTCAATGCTTATGAGGTTATTTCCCCAGTCGTGTGTGACCTGGCATCTTGTAGCCATGGACAACCCAACAACATGGAGTAACTGGCATCCAGTATGTTGTTTTTCATCATTGTGAAAGTGATGACATACAAAATACCATGGATTTTCAAGTTTCGGGTTAACCTTATTGGTTTGGTTAGGGTTTGGTTTGCCATCTTAAGGGTATAAAAGTGTAGGTTTCAAGATAGGTAATCCTAATTTTTTCCTCAACTCCTCGATGATAATGTTAACACCCAACCCCCCATCAAACAAAATATCTTCCACTATGTTTTTCCCCACATGCATCGGAATTATTACCATGTGAAAATTTATAGCGATTGACCTTACATTTGGGGGTGGAATTTGAAGATGGGTTGGTTAGCTACTTGGTGACACTCTAGAAACCACATACCGTGTCACGACCCTAACCTTGGGCTCGCAACCAAGGCAAAGGCATGGAAAGGTGCGGGTCGAGAGTGCAACCCGAGAGTCACAATCACACTCCCAGGAGTGTGAAAGAGTGTGAGGGAATGAACCCACACACTCCCAAGTAGACTTTCACTTTGGGAGTTGGAGTCCTTAGGGAGTCCAAAATCTTTAGAAAATGATTTTAGGCGTCAAAATTAATTGGATTGAAAAGTTCATTATACCATTCAAAAGCTTTTGAGACATACATGTTTAACATGGGCTCTTATAACCCATTTGAATACTTATAACACAAGTTATGGGCTTATAACCCATTTGAATACTTGTCACATAAGTTATGGCCAAAAAAAGGGCCGGGAGTCAATTTGCCAATTTGATTCCCGACCACTAAAAGTCAAGAATCACCTTGAGTTACATGCGTGAAGGTGACGTACTATATATCATTGGAAAGATCTTGACAAGGGCTACAACTTTGCTTCATACTTCACCTCAATCGAACATCTATACAAGAAGTTATGGGCCTCCAAAGTGCTAGGAGTCTCAATTTTCAAAATTTTGGGACTCCCAACTTGGGAATCTCGAGAAAAATGACATTTGGATGCAACCCCCATGGTAAATCATAGAAAATATTATAAGGGAAAAGGTGGTGGTTTCCCCCAAGTCCGGGCTATGGTGGGTTTTGTGAGTCCTTGTGGTTCCTCTATGCATCAAAAGTGTTTCAATTATGCACTAACCAACTTATTGTTTGGTTTGTGTAGGTTCATGCAAATGATTCACTTGTCATTCATCCTAATCCCATCTTGGAGCTTTAGCATGCCCCTCTAACCCCTGAAATGCTACGAGTTAGGGAGCATACGCCAATTCCTTCTTTCGTTGTTTTCACCTTTAGATTCACATTTGAGTCTTTCAAGGAGTTTTGAAGTGTGTCATACTATTTTAAATTAAGGTCCAAATGCATAAGTTGACCTAGGGTGAAAGTATGTTTACTATTCAGTAATTGCTGATTGATTTCTTGGAGCATGTCTTGTTTTTCAGTAATTGTTCCATCATCGCCAAAATTAGTTCCAATTTTCAGTAATCTAGATGGCTTTTGCATTGGTGGTTGGCCCCTTGGGATTGCTACCACTGTGAATTTTAATGTTTTCATTTGTTGGATTTTTGATCCAAAAGTCTTTTACAATTGCTCTTCTTTTTCCCAATCATCTGTAGTCTTGGTCTTTAGTGGTTCCTTCTTCTGTTACAACATTAATCTTACGTTTTGGCTTCTTATTTCAACAATTAAGACCATGTTGACAACGACCTTATCCTTTTTCAGTTTTACATGGGAGGCTTTGTCTTGGAACATCTTTTGTGTGATTGATCTACGTGGGTAATCATAGATCTCCTTCTCTAGTGAATTACATACGAAGCAACAATAGATAGGGGAATTTCCTTGATTTCAATTACCTTGTTTCCTATGGTTTCCAGTCATTCCTTTCCCTACTTGAGGAGAAACTTTGTTCATTGAAACTTTTATTTTGTCCTTCAATTTGTTGTTAGGATTTTTTGGGTTCCAATGACAACACTCCTTTAGATGCCCTAGTTTATGACAAAAACCGCACATTTTTTTGATCCAAGTGTTGTCTAGTGTTTTTTCTAGTTTTTTTGGTGGTTTTAACAATTTTCAGTACTCCTTTACATTTGCCATGGTCTCTTCATAAGTGATTGTAGATTCCTTATGCTCAAATAAGGTGTCTCGTTTCATTCCTACAGTTATGATTCGTAAGTAGGGGACCAACCAAGGTTGTTAACAAGCTATTGTCCACCTTGTGGTGAAGACAATTGGCAAGTTTGAGGATTCGTTCATAGTAAACCTCCACCTTTTTATTACTACCCTGCTTAATGATTCTAAGAGCCATGTAAACCTATTTGTCGTTTTGAATGGTGCGATAATGTTTACAAAATGCAGTTTCCAACTCCAGAAAAGTCCAACTTGGATGAGATTGTATAAAATTTTTGCCCCACTCCAAAATTGCATCTTTTAAGGTGAAACAAAATAGGTTCACTATGTCATCATCCCACTTTTCACCATTAGCCTGAATTTCTTTTCAAAACATTTAGACATGAGCATCTAGATCTATCCCAACAAAGTAAATTGGGTATGGTAATGCTTTCTTTGATGAAGGAGCCATAGGGGTAATGGGTGGCAGTGGTGGATACCATGGTGGGTACCATGGGTTCCAAAGGGAACTTGGTTAGGGAGCACCAAAAGGCACACCTGCACCTCCTGTAACCGGAAATCCACCTCCACCTAAGGGTCCACCTTCACTTGAAGGTTCACCACCTCCTCCCAAAGGTCCATTTCCCCTTCCTAGTGGTCCTCCATTCCCATGAGGAGGACTACCACTACCTCTTGTAGATATCCCACCCTTAGAATTACCAAATGCTAAGGGGGGGTTCATGTGGGTGGTTGGAAATAAGGCACTGGATTTCCGGGAGAAAACCCACTAATAGGAGTAGTTGTCGAGGGAGTCATCACAAACACTTGGACACTCTAACTTCCGCTAGTTGTGACAAGTCCGGTAGACACCATATTTGGGAAAAGGTACGTCACAAAACTAATTATGTTGGAGAAAGTAAACGAGGGTTACCTAGGTAATACAAATTAAGAATCATTGTCCATGGGTTGGGAATATTATCATTGCTTGTATAGGATGGTCCATAGTTCCCAAGGTAGGTTAGTAAAATATTATTTCTGGTAAGATTCATTGTTCGATATTAGTCTATCAACATTTGAATTATGGGATAACTTGGGGCAACTATGAAAAAAAGGTTACATTTAGGTACTACAAGAACCTAAGTCACTGGAATCTGGGAATTAATTGAGATGGTAGGTTGGGTGGTATCAAAAATCGGTTTAATTATAAAAATTGGTACTTGGCTGGATATATAGGGGCAGTTTTCAACTACGTGTGAGACCTTTGCAAAAAGTGCAGATTTGGCTAATGGGTGTGGAATCGATAGTAAAAGTAAGCATTACAAAAATCGTTTAACGTGAGTTGTGCTCCCCACAAAAAATCATTGTTGATAAGTAGTCATTACCGTCAATTTTGAAAGCAGCCTTCTCTAGAATCTTTGCTAGATCCTCGATTATCTTTTTAAGTTGAAAATTTTCAATCTTTATGGCTCGGGTACCAGGTGCAATAACCTTTTGGTACCAAAAAACATCATTTCTGGTAGGGGTCCAAATAGGGCTTCACAAAGGTTTCGCATCTGTAGTCACAACCAACTGCTCCATCAAGTGAATTCTAGTGTCAATTTGTATTTTCAATTTTCCTCTTTCAATGTTGATTTGACCTCCTGTTGTTCTGCCACTTATAAGGTAGCAAGGCCTTCTTGTTCCATAGTGTAAAATTGTCTTCCCCAATCAACAGAAAGTACATTTTCACCTTTTCATTATAACGCCTCATTCATTTACTTCCTCGTACTCCTTGTCAACGCAATTGTCATCTTTCACAAACAAAAGTGGTTCACATGTACAATAAAGATTTTTTAATATTTTTTTCAGTTTTACACAAAAGAAAGAATTGCACAAACAATAAATTTTTAATAAAAAGTAATACTCATTTTTCTAATGAAAACAAATAGCTTCTACTGAATATGTCAACAAGAGAATAACTGAACCAAAAATCTTGGTTTTGTATTTATGGAATGGCCCACTTGGTGAATTCTAGAGTGTTTTTTGGGTACTTGATTGAAAATCGATACAAACTTGAACACCTCAAATATATTAGTGTTTAGTGACAAATAGTCATTTTAAAAACATGTGTAAAATAGTTAGGCAAATAGCCTACCACTTTTTATTTTAAAAAATAATAATAAACAATTATGTAGCATTTTCAAAGCTTGCCATCACAACCACAAGTGGGAAAAACCACTTCAACACATTTTGCGAAGCAAAAAGTTGAGCAAAACAAAATTCACTTCATGCGAAAAACTCCAAAAGTGCTAAAATACATTACAAATTGTGTCGCAACCCTAGTTTTGGGCGCGCGACCAAGGTAAAAGGGTTACAAGGTTGCGGGCCAAAAGGAAGCCCGGGAGTCAAAGCAAGAGGAAGCCCGGGAATCAAGGCAAGAAGAAGCTTGGGAGTCACATCACACACTCCCGGGAGTGTAAGAAAGTGTGAGGGAGTATGAGGGAGTGAACCATCACACTCCCAAGACAACTCTCACTTTGGGAGATGGAGTCCCGATGGACTCCCAAAACTTCAAAGAGCCATTGCAGGGGTTAAAACTCAATGGCTTGTAGCGTTCTTTATATAATTGAAAACTTTTGGAACATAGATGTCTAAAATGGGTTCGCATTGCTCATTTGCGCATTTGAAACATAAGTTATGGCCAAAAGAAGGGCCGGGAGTCAAACTGCCAGTTTGACTCCCGACCACAAAAAGTCAAGAATCGACCCGATTTACTTAGATTCAGGGGGCGTGCGACATACCATTGAAAAGCTTTCAATGAGAATTACAACTTTGCTTTAGACCGCATCGCAATCCGATGTCTGATCGCAAAATTATGGGGCTCCAAAGTCATGGAAGTCCCATTTGGCGCGATTTCGGGACTCCCACTCGGGAATCGAGAGAGAGAAAAGCCATTTGGATGTAGGCTTCGTGGCCAACCACAAAGTATACTATAAGGGGGAAGGTGGTGGCTTCCCCAAGTCCGGGCCGTGGTGAGTCTAATGTGTCCGGGTTGCCCGTGGCTCGTCCTAGCACCAAGGGTCTTCCAACTATGCATTAACCACTTTGTGTGAGTTGTGTGTAGGCCCATGTGAACGAGTGAAGCTTGTCAACTCTTCCTAGTCCCATCCCAGAGTGTGAGGTGACTTTTCGTCCCTCTACTCCCGGTTCTACAAGGTGATTATGCTTGAAAGCACAAATGCTACTAATGAAGGAAAAATACAAGTGTAATTCTAGATGTTAGATTGCGTTTGTAGTTGAAATTAAGTAGCCCACCTTCTATGCATCATTTATGATTAGAACTGATGGATATATATTTTCAAGTTCACACACTACACATCCTAGGACTTCATGTCAAATTATCATTCAATT
>Ga0116229_10010043_pt1 | contig 14293 bp, 8 predicted proteins | sample S1TSphgellanicum_3_FD_87313 | JGI IMG/M metagenome (GOLD analysis project Ga0116229, IMG submission 87313) | Host-associated microbial communities from peat moss isolated from Minnesota, USA - S1T2_Fc - Sphagnum magellanicum MG | ecosystem: Host-associated > Plants > Peat moss > Unclassified...
CATATTGTTTGTTCTTCATTCCTACTTTGAACATTATATAAACAAGGGGGTGTGCCCATCCAATTTCACATTATGAAATTAGTGCACATGGGATGAGCTAATCAAAAGGCTCAACCCAAAACAAAAAAATAAATAATGCACAATTCTGAAGTACTTACCTCCCTAACCTATTTATTTATTTAGCTAGGTAGGTACTTAGTTTGACCTAGCCATCTAGGTCAACATGTGTACCTACCTACCTAAATATGTACCTATATGAATAGGTATTTAACCTAGGTAGGTAGGTAGGCTAACATTGTAGGCACCTATTTATGTACCTACTTAGGTACCTACCAACCTAATATTATTTTTTATTAAATTAAAATTGTAATGCCACATGGCATATTTACATTGGGCCACATGTCATAATGTAAGATCATCCAAATATTTGAATTGAACGTCTTAGATTATTTCATAATAATAATAATTTTATAATGTATATTTTAAATAATCAAATATTAAGACACATGGCAACACATGATTTGCCCTCAATTGTGACCAAAATAGTTGCATCTTAGTCGTATGTGACAATACGTATACAATGGAGTCAAAGGATGAAATGTATTTGTTGACTTTTTTTTCATACAATACCCTTTGTGATTTGTGACTAGTTTATCACATGCGACTTGTTTTAGGCGACTAAAAGGATTTTAGTTGCAAAATGTCTCTTGCGACTAAAATTTAGTCACAAAGACTAGTTGAAAATACATGTTTTTCTTCTAGTGAACAATGAAGGAGGGTGAAAACAAAATAAAGTAGATGGCCTGCTACTCATTATCAAAAAAATTACAAATAGTCATAAAAAAACCTTTGATATATTAGAAATAAAAATATTATTTTTAACAATGACTAATATAATGATAATCTTTCACTTTATGATTATAATGTTGAAAACCCCCATTTTGAAAATAGATTTAAGTATAATTTTTTTAAATGCATCTACTTGCATGAAATGTCATATCTTACAAAATGGGTTGCAAATAGATGAAATGTTGATTTTTTAAAAAAAAATCAAGTTAATGAAAACTTAAAAGATACTTATGTATTGTCAAATTATGCATGTTAGAATCACAATATATCAAATTTTCAATGTGAAGTAAGTTTGAACACCATATTGACCAATCATTTTCAAATGTACTTTTGATTTATTTCTATGATACCAAAGTTGTTCAAAATTTATATGTAATTTACCATAAACTAAATGCAATGACATGTTTTTTCATATTTTAATTTACAAACATTTTGAATTTTATTATGCATTTATATTTTAAAATTATTTCATTAAATTATATTGGATTTGGGTGGACTACCTTTTTTTGGTCTATTTTAGTTTGCCAACACTCGAGAAGTGAGGGTGAACCTTCTTGCTCACCTAAAGCCAAACTTGAAAAAGTGATGGTGATGGCATTCCTACCTCAACCAACCTACACCCACCTCCCTTCCTCACAGACATAAAAAGAATTAAAAAGGAGCAAAACAACTTTGGTGCACAATACAAAATACACACAACACACACCATAAAAAAGAAAGGGAGCAAGGTGACCAAGGGGGAGTGAATGTGAGGTGTGAACAATGTCTGTAAATTAAAATATGAAAAAACATGTTTCAAAACAAAAAAACGAGGTGGTGAAACCTATATATCAACCATCTCCCTATTTAATAATTACTTTTTTTCTACCTATATCTACTTATATATGAGATCTATTTCCTAACAAAATTGTTTAACAAGGTGAAACCAGATATTAACTCAATTGAAATTCATTCATAAATGAATAATAATGGGCACCCAATAAATGGTGCACTAGCAGGTGTTAGTTCACTATGGCCCTACTTTATGTGTTGTTATAGGAGCTCTAGCAATGCATTGCATTTGGGACAATATCATTGCCTTAATACTTGTACCATTTTGGCAATAATTGTTTTCTTAGTAAATGCTAATTATTTTCAAATTATTTGCCCCCAATAAAGTTATTCATATTGTCCTCCTTATTCCCATACCCAATTTCATTCTTTGTCCTAGTTTCATCCCCTATTATTGATTATCTATAAAGTCCAAAAGTTAGGGGATGAAATCCTAGGGACTTGTGATGAAAATGGGGGGTGTAGTAACATTTTTGGACATTTGTTTTTGAGGGCATCACTTGAAGGATTTCTTTGAAAAATCTTGCCCAATTTTATTTTTTTGGGGCATCATTTGAAAGGTTTTTTTGAAACTTTTTTGGGCATCATTTTTTTTTTATGGCACCACTTGAAAGATCTTTTAAGGCTTGCATTTTTGGGCAATTTTTTGGATTTTCATTACAACATTATTTTAGGGTTTGCAATATGGATTAGATAGGATGGTCTTTAACATTTCTTCTACATGACCTTTCCATTTCTAACTTTTTTTCCATTTTCAATTCATTGAGTTGATTTTCCTCTTTCTCATTCACTTGAGCTCTTTTAACTTTGTTCTTTTATTTTGCTTAAAGGTATTCATATCTTACCATTTTCACTTGTGGTACTTTTTTGAGATTTCAATTGGGAGTTTTGTTATTCTTCTTGATTTTTAATGTTTTTTATTTCTTCTTGCATTCTCATTTCTTTTTTTTAAGTGCTTGATTCATTTTATATTATTTTTCAAGTGGGTTTCTCTTCTTTTTTTTATTGTCTTCCTAGCTATTGTTTTTATTTTGATCTTTTTTGTTTTATTGCTAGGTTTTCTCTCTCTTTTTATTTAAAGGTTTGTTATAGATTTTTTAAGGGATTTTTTTAGGGTTTCATCTTATGCTCCATGGTTTTTTTTTCAAGTCAAGCCTCTTTAGACATGGGTGATTTATATATTTCTTCATCAAATAGTGATGGGGAGATGTTTCAATGGACATGTAAGCAACATTAGATCATGTTTAGGTTGTGGTTATGGGTAGTAACACATTGGCATTTTTTGATGCAAATGAATTAATCCTGAATGTTGGGCAATTAGCAACATTATGTGGGGCTTTGGGATGTGCTTGGCACAATGTGGACAACTCCAAGTTTATTCAAGACTTGATGAACTAACTGCCTTAGTGGTCCCCACCATCCAAACACATGAAAGATCCACTAGCAAAACTCACATTGTGACAAATCAGCCAACTAAGTTGAATGCATAATAACATTTACCATAGTTCATCTTGTTTTTGAAACATGACAACATTGTCATGTATAACACATTCATGTGGAACTAGAGCAAAAATGTAGAATGCAATGACGTAGTTTTTATTACATTTTGCATTTGTGAGGTAATATGCAAAGAAATTTAATGGCACATTATTTAATAACAATCTACGCATGCGCAACACATATTAAATTCCAAGGTTATATCAAACTCATTATGGGATTATTATTGAAATCCATAAGCTTTGGAACAACCCTAATCATAAGTCATGGTTCAATGGGCACAAGAAAATGTATTGTATGGACAACATGGTGATTGTTGACCAATGTGGATTGTTCATTTATGTGGATAGTGGGTATTTTAGTTCCTTTCACATGATGTGAACATCCTATGCAAATCAACAAGTACAAAATTTAACATCAATTTTTTATACATACAAATGAATACTTTGAATAATTATTGGAGGATCCAAGTTATATGGGTGAGGAGATGTGGGTCAAAGCACACTACGGGGGGCCCAAGATTGTTGTCACATGGTATTGTTTACAAGAGTTTTATGTTTGAACTTCAACCATGTCATTATTATGAACTATTTTCACAATGTTTTTGCATATTATGGTAGGTCAAAACCCAAAAAAATCAAATGCCAAAGAAACTAAATTTTATTATTTCATATGATGTGATGTTAGTATATATTTGTGCCAAAAAAAAAACATTATAACATACTAAAAATGCAAATATACTAAAAAAAAGATTGAAATGATTTTAAGTTTTAATGAAATTTGTAATATCTACTAAACATTGCAATTCCATATGATTGAAATAAGTTTGTGATTCATGTGAAGAGTTTGATAATTATTATATCACAAATTGGTGTTTTTTAGGACAATGTTTATGTATGTGGTAAATTAAAATTTTGACAAACAATCACTTTCAAATGGAAGATGACAAGAAATGTGAGGTGGGGGTCATTTTTAAAATTTTCATTTCAAATATGTTTTGGTTGACTAATTCAAACCCAAACCTAGTGTAGTCTAAAAAACCAAGCATATTTTATTATACTGCATATACCATAAATATGTTCCTGGAATCTTTTAATTAATTTTTTTTCAAATAATATTAGATAACATTAATTTTGTGAAAATAAAAATATCAAGCCTAAACACCAAAATGAAACCCAAAGTTAAATGTGACACATTTTGCAAGTGTATATTTTATGCACATCATGAAATTGCCCAAGTTGACTGCCCTATAATGTGCTTTTGCCCATGTTTGTGATGCATGATGCGACGATTGAAGAGGCATGAATTTATCCTTGACTAAAATGTAGTGCAAACATACAACAAGATGCATGTAGGGCATAAAATGTAAGTGGAGTGGGGAATTGCGGGGTTGAAGTGGAAATGGAAAAAAATCATGAATTTTTTTGCACAAAAGATAATTATAGTCACTTGTTTGAAGTTGTAGTTATTTTAACAAACTTCCTACATAAATGTCACTTCAATTTCACATACAAAGTCATGAGCGACCCAATTGATGACCTAATTGACTATGGTTGGGATGGGGACTTCTAATTGTAGGTCTAATGCCTCCCTAACTTTTGCTTTAAACTTTACATGTATCAAAATTCCAAGGTCTCTAGATGATTGTAGATTTTCTTAGCTTAAATTGCCACCTTTTTTTCTATGTTAACCTCCATATTTGCTTTGATTATAACTTTTTAATCATCATTGTTGAATGTCATTTCACATGCCATGCTAACAAAGTTGATTCATTGTGATTACAAAACCTCCACCTTTGTGCCAACCTTCCCAAAGCTGGATGATGGAGTAGATGTTGAGTAAATGCTAGAATATGTGTTGCCTCTTCTACTAAGTTTTATAAGGAAGGAAAAGTAAGGGGTTTAAGTATTGTGAATGGTGGGGTACATGTACCATCAATGACATTCTATTATTTTTTGATAACATTTTAGGTGGTGTGTCCATATGTTGCTTTTAATTGTGCCAAGACTTAGTCATTTTGCAATACAACTCTTTTAAACCCCTTTTCATTATTTGTCCTGGTTTTACATTTTTTCGAGGCATCTCATAATCAATCCTGCAATGTATTTTATTGGAATGAAGAATCTAGATATCTTTCTTTATATTTGGTGGATACCACCTTTCACACAAGGCTTAATATGAATTGGGTCACTTAGCTTTTGTCCCTATAATACAAAACAAAATGATAGAACAATAACTTGTAGCCATAATATAATATTAAAGGTAGAAATTCCACCTAGACTAATTAATCTTATGAACATGAAGCTATTAAGATTAATTGGTCCATAGAGATGGGTGATTGATATTTGTTTATCAATCATGAGGAGAGATTTGTGAATGGATTAAGATAAGGGAGCCTATTTTGATGTAGAAACATGAGCCTTATGTGGTCTTATGAAAGGGGGGTTTGGAGATGGATCTCCCATCATTCTTTCTTGCATGGAAGACTTTGAAGGAATGGAGGAAAGGAATGTGGTATGAAGGAATGTTGATGCATGTGGAAAGATTATAGAACTTGTGTGTATCATGTGGTTGTATTTTATTTTATTTTTCCTTGTTTTATTTTCCTTTTAGTATGATAATATTTTATTATAATTTCATGTAATAGTGAAAGCACATTATAGTGGCCAAAAATGTTGTCACAAATATTATTTTTCAAAATTATGTGACATTCAACTTCCACCAAGCTAATATATTTTTTTTAATTCATAAATTATGCTCAAAATAAAGTAGTTCAATTGCCAAATAATGAAAAATTGTTAAAAGAAATTACATTTTTTGATTAATATCAAATGATTAAACCATACATTTGTGAAAAATTAATACATGTACCAATATATTGCAAAGTGCAAATATACTTTTAAAATGATTCAAATACTTACAACACTTGATAAAGTATTTTGTCATATGTTGCCAATGTTTGATGGGCTAAATGAACTAATCAAATTATGCCAATATCGGTTGTGTTTTATGTGTGATCTTTTTCTTTAATGAAGTTGTGCCAAACATATTTCTATTATTGGTACAATGACCCCCTTATTGCTTAAATATAAATGATGTGTTCCACGGGTATTGGAATTTGTTGAATATAATGTCAGATGTGGTGGTGCATGAATTAACACCTATTCTAAACACAAGTTGGGAGGACTTGAACTTCCAAATTGTTGGCACTTCATCATTGTCCTCAAATGATGTTTTATGTGCTTGTGACTCAAGTTGCATTCCAATAAATTGTTGATGATGTTCAAAAGCAATGTTCTAAAACAACAATTAAGCTTACTAAAAAGTTTGAGAGATGGTTTCTTGCATATGATGTGATGGATGTTTTAGGTTTAGTTTATCCACAATATTGGCTGAAATCAATGTGTAAAAATAACATTTGGACATGAGGTTTTTCATTTAAAAAAACATAATTATGTTGAAAATTTCTTTTTGTTGAAAATTTACTTTCATTTGAAAGATAATAAAAATTATGTTGGAGGCCTTTGTATTAGAATCAATTTTACATGTTTATTCAAATGCTAGATGAAATCAAAGAAGAATTGCCCCCAAAATAATAGAGCATGTATAAAAAAAAGACTACATTTTCTTGCTTAAAGTGGACCCCCCATAGTGTGCTTTCACCCAAAATTAATTGTAGTTCTCATATTTATTTATTCTACTTAGTTAATTTACATATAAAACTAGCTTTTTGGAATATGCAAGTTTGTTGGAAGGTGGTAGTGAAGGATAGTACAAGTGATTTGCAAGCAATTTGGTGGAAGGTAACAACTCACGACTAGGGTAGCAAGGTGGATGGCATTAGCTTGTTGGATTATTGGAACATCAACTTTCAAAGGTACAAAGGCTTGGGGCTAGAAGGTAGTTTAACTTCCTACCTTCTCCATGAATAATTGGAAATTCTAATTAGTTTATGCTTTTGCTTCATTTTTCTAGTTTTTTGTTGGAAGACATGGTTGTTTTCCCCATCTCAATCATTGAAAATTGCCCTCCCCTTTGTAATAATTGGTAAACTTTTATTCAACAACCTTTTTGAAATTCTATTTTTTAAGATGTTGAGTTTGTGATCTTACAATTGTTCATGAATTGTTTTGGTTAGTTTCCTTGTTGTCATGTTTTATGGTCAATTTGACATCCTAAATTCCAAAACTTGTATCAATTTTTTGAGCAAAAAGTTTAATTAACATGTAATTAAAATTTGGTTCTCCTGCTACATTGCTTGCAACTATTTTGGTATCAATATTTTTGCAATATTTAAAGTTGTCATGTTTGAACAATGCCTAACTTATTGAACTATTATCGTCATGTGTTATAGTCACTAGACAAAAGCTTTAGCCAACATGATCCCTTTTGCACAAACTTGAACAATTGTTGGGGCAATTTGTGATTCATTGTCTCTTATTGTGTTTGCACATGTACTTAACTAGCATCATGGATATTGACTACTATCAGATGGTCTTGCCACAACAATTAGGTTGCATGTTCAGTTTTTTAAAGATAGATTGGATTTGTAAGCAAAGGTTGATGTTGCAAAGGACATGGATATGCACATGAAAGTGAAGTAGCTTGGTGTGACTATAAATAGTTATTGTATTGAAACCTTTCTTGGATTTCATTTATTCTTTCAAATTGTTTAAAACCCACAATATGTTTGTTTTGATGTTAGATCCTTAGTTTAAAAACTTGAATTTGGTGGGGTATTATGTTGGTTGCACTTTAACAATTGAAATTCTTGTTGCACATGACATCTAATTTCTAGTCTTGACCCTGAAGACTTTGTACCAAAATTGCATGGGCAACTTGTGCATCTTCAAGTGTTGTGCATGAAATTGCAAAACATATTAATGTTATTTTGGGTGTGGGAATATTTGAGGAGGAGATTTGTTTGGAACAAATAAATATTTTCTTTGATCATATGTAAAACATTACGATACACTTGATATATTATTTGTAATTTATAAATAAACTTGACACATTTCAATAATTAATTTTTTCCCTCATTTTATTTGGAAGTGCAAGTTCAACATGAGTTGTCCTGCTTCCACACATTTGATGTGCCTTTGGAAAAAACAAAAGACCCCCTTCTTTGGTGGTCAAAACATGAAGGGCAATTCCTTATGATTACACATTTAACTAGAGCAATTCTAGATATTCTTGGGAGTCAAATCAAGATGAAAATAATCTTTTATATTGCAGGGATTTTCATTGGTCTTTGTCAATGTTGGCTTGGTGGGAAAGACTTGGATTTAATAATTCTTTTGATCAATAATTAACATGATGATTCCACTACTTATTTTGAGGATAGGATAGGACTTGTAGACTTGTATGGGTTTGGTGAAGTTGAAGAAGATATCCTAGATGTCATAGATTTTGAATTTCGTCGTGAATATTAGGGTTATGTAGAGGATTGCGTCCAAGATTGGGACATGTATTTGTGATTTTGGTGTTGTCTTGTTCATGGTGCACATGCTACCTATTTACTTTTGCTTGAACTTTGACCTTTATGTCCTTATTAACATTTTCTAATAGGCAATGGACATTGGAAATGCATGTTCATAGCCCTTCATGTGAATGAAATTGAAGTTTGCATCTTGTGGCATCTTGTGTGATGCATTTTTTTTGACTTTTTTTGAATTTACATTTTTCTACACAACATGTAAAAACAATGTAAAATGTTCATTTACACTATTTTTACACTTCCATTTGTTTATGCAATAGGTAAAAAAAATGTAAGAGTAACTATTTTACACTTACACTTGCACACCATTTACATAGCCAAAATTTATTTACATGATTTTACACTTACATGTCTCACCTTGCCCATTTATAGTTACACAGAGTGTAAGTCCTAAACCATATACATGGAGAACATTGGTTTCTACCAGTGTTGTATTGGTATGTCATTTTCCACCTACTAGATTAATATATACATATGTCCAAGGGTTTTATGTGGTTAAAGGGGTAGGGTCCTAGGTAGGAGAAATTGTTCCAAGGCATGGTATTAAAATGTTGAGATTTCAAAAAATTCCACAAAAATACGTTTGCACAATTCATAATAAATGTGTAATCAATCTTCACATAAACTACAAAAAAGAGAAATATTGACACTTACCCTTAAAAATCCCCCACCACAATATTGATGTTGATTTTTAAAAAGTTGTTCCACCTCCGTCTATCAATGTCTCAGCTACAAACTCCATGGACCATGATCTTTTTAAAGGTGAAAGAAGAGATGCCCTACCCTACTGACCATTAGACCTACCCCTCCCAACTTCAATCTTTTATCCTGAGCGTTGGTCTCATCAGAGTATTAAATTTTGAGTAAGCCTTGCCTAGTATGTTTCAAACCCAGGTAGGTCCACACAAAAAAACCTTAGGTTCTAGAAACAACCTGAGTATATACTTTAAAACATACCCAACAAGTAGGCTCTAACATATTCTTATACATACCATTGTTTATACTAAAGGTCAACCGTATATACCAGTACAACACTGGTTTCTACTGGCTACCACCAACCTGCTTGTGAGCTGTTAACAAATAAGTAGTTTAAAAAAAAAGCAACTGAGCTAACCACCATGGTTAACTAGGGAACTGGAACCCAACAGAAAACTGTTTCCTGACCACTTACCATCCATCCTTCACGCTGCGCTGGTGGGTGCTGCTTCACTGTGTAGGGAGGAGCTACTCGGAGCTGCCGAGAGACGGAAACGGCCACGCGTTTGAAGAAGGTTGGCAAACTCATGGACTTGAGAAAGATCTAGGCCTAGTCCTAAGAGCATGGTTTGCATGTGGATTGGAATTGTGAGCTGAGGAGGAGGTCAGTACTGATCTGTTGTTTCTGCTGCTGCTGCTGCATCGGTGTCAGCTTGAGGTTGAGGGGACTAGTGTGTTTCTTCCTTTGGAGCTAGAGTTGGGATTTGGGATCAGATGCAGAGAAGAGTGGACAATAGTTTTGAGAGAGAGATGCTCCGAAGGAGAGTGAGTAAACAAGTAGAAGAAGAAGAAGAAGAAGAAGAAGAAAAAGCGAAGACGACAAGTGAATATATAGTAGACCATGATCCAGCCTGCGAACTTAAGGAATCCGACACAGATGATAGCAGCAAGTCGCAGCATGAGCGACAGAAGGATAAGCTGCTGCAGAAAAAGAAGGAGAAGAAGAGAAAGGGTGCAAGAAGATGGGGGTGCCTAGATGTGTGTTGCTGGTTTATTGGTTACGTGTGTGTCATCTGGTGGTTCTTAACGGTACTATTTAACGCTATGCCCAGTGCATTACCACAGTTTGTGATGGAGAGGATGTTTACAGGCCCACTTCCTGATCCACCTGGTGTGAAATTGAGGAAGGAAGGGCTTTTCGCCAAGCACCCGGTTGTTTTTGTTCCTGGAATTGTGACAGGGGGTTTGGAGCTCTGGGAAGGCAAACCTTGTGCTGACGGTCTCTTCAGGAAACGTTTGTGGGGCGGAACATTCGGGGAAATTTACAAAAGGTCAGTAAGTAATCTACTACTACTGCAACACACACAACAACATGAGCACTTAAAAACTCAGAACCCCAACACCCCAAGCTCCTCCTAAAACCCTTGTGCCCTAACTGAGTGCTCATGCTCGCCTAAAACCCTTGTTCCCTAATTGAGTCCTCCTGCTCTCCTAAAACCCTTGTGCCCTAATTGAGTCCTCATGCCCTCCTAAAACCCTTGTGCCCTAATTGACTCCCCATGCTCTCCTAAAACCCTTGTGCCCTAATTGAGACCTCATGCTCTCCTAAAACCCTTGTGCCCTAATTGAGTCCTCATGCCCTCCTAAAAACCCTTGTGCCCTAATTGAGTCCTCATGCCCTCCTAAAACCCTTGTGCCCTAATTGAGTCCTCATGCTCTCCTAAAACCCCTGTGCCCTAATTGAGTCCTCATGCTCTCCTAAAACCCTTGTGCCCTAATTGAGTCCTCATGCTGTCCTAAAACCCTTAAGGTTATGACCACGTTTGCAAATATGCAGCTCAAGTGTTGCAGTAAGACAGCTTCAAGTTTTGTCAAACTGGTGGGTTCAGAGAGCTTCTTTTTAAGTACAGTGTGTTGCAGATCTGGTTTTTTTGTGATGATGTGTGTGTAGGGTTTCTGAATGTTTTTTAGGAGGGGCAGGATATCGTGGTACCAGATTTGAGGTAAGAAGTGAAATAGTGTTGGTGAGGAGGGAGGATTTAGAGTTGACATTGGATGGGACTCTGGTATTGAAGGCCTAAATGCTGGATGGAGCATATGTCATTAAACAATGAGACTGGGCTAGATCCAGATGGAATAAGGGTTAGACCTGTCTCCGGCTTGGTGGCAGCAGATTACTTTGCACCTGGCTACTTTGTGTGGGCAGTCTTGATTAAGAATCTAGCACAGATTGGGTACGAAGAAAAAAATATGCACATGGCAGCTTATGATTGGCGACTCACTTTTCAAAACACCGAGGTGAGGTTTCATGGGTTGCTCTGTTTTCCCTTGAAAGATTTGCACTTACTGCCTGTACTAGATTTTGGGTTTACATCAGTTTGAGGTTTTGCAGTTTTGACCTCCTATTCTTATTCACTACCAGGTACGTGACAAATCTTTGAGCAGATTGAAGAGCACCATTGAGACAATGGTACAGACTAGTGCAGGCAACAAAGTGGTCGTCATCCCTCACTCTATGGGATCTCTCTACTTCTTACACTTCCTCAAGTGGGTTGAAGCTCCTGTGCCAATCGGAGGTGGAGGTGGTCCAGACTGGTGTGCATGCCATATCAAAGCAACCATGAACATTGCAGGACCTTTGCTGGGTGTGCCAAAAGCATTTGCGGGACTTTTCTCTGCTGAAGCCAAAGACATTGCTGTTGCCAGGTGAACAAGGATTGAGACTCCCAATGTTGTTGAATTTGTTAAGAGATGTAGGTCAAAGTCAAATTGGCCCACATGGCCTTGTTATCGGGCTATGGACTCAGTTACAGTGCAGATGGTATTTTTCTGAAAAACCTGCATCCCCTGGTGCTCCACAATGTTGCAGGGCAATTGCACCTGGTGTGCTTGGTAATGACCATTTTGGCCTCCAGACATTAGAGCACATGATGCGGGTGACACGTACATGGGATGCATGCATGTCAATGATACCAAAGGGTGGCAATACTATATGGGGGGATGCCAACTGGTCACCAGAGGAGGGTTATGCTTGCATTAAGAGCAAGTTTGCACCTGATGATCACCATGTGTCTACAAAGACCAAACAAGAATCAGCGGTAGACATAGGGCCACATGGAAAGCCTTTTGCACACTATGGGCGGATGGTGGCCTTTGGAAAAGAGGCAGCATTGCTAGCCTACTCTGCCATTCTTGAGAAAAGGAAGGGGTCTCCCAAGGTATGCGAAATCTATGTATAGAACTATTGTATTAGTGATTATACATTCGAGTTCACCATGACAGGGACTTTCTCTCATATATATATCTCTTTCCATCATTCTTTGTTCCTCTCTCTGTATGTCAACTCCTTTTTCCATCGTGCGTAAGATCTATGGCCAAATCCCTACAAAATTTTGTTCCTCTCACACTCTTTCTTCCTGATCAAATCACCTGAGTTCCAATACTTTGTGATCTTGTGTAGATGGGATCAAGGAATGGCAAACTTCACTTGAATGCATCCTGTGGTGATGTCTGGACAGAGTATCATGAGTTGAGCGGGGATGATGCGGAAGATATAGCGAATCATGATGTCTACTGTGCTGATGACTTAGTGGGTCTTATGCAAAGAGTGGCCCCAAAACTTATGGTACGTGGTGAGGAGAATTGGGGATTCGGTCTAGCAGATGATCTTGATGATCCAAAATACCAGCATTTTCGGCACTGGTCAAATCCTCTTGAGACATCGTGAGTTCACTCTCTTATCTATTCCTTGTCCTCCACTATGTTGTTACTCTTAGACACTGCCTTTTGCCTATCTGATGCCAAATAAGGGAAGTTGGGGTGTAGCTTATGCACAAAATTACAATTGATGCCAGTTCCATGAACCTGTTGGTGTCTTGGATGTGCTTATTATATGATGCAGACTCCCAAATGCACCAGAGATGGAAGTCTTTTGCCTATATGGTGTTGGGATCCTGACAGAGAGATCTTATATATACAAAGTGTCACCCTCCACTGATACTTGCAGCATTCCATTCCGCATTGATTCGTCAGCTGATGGAGATTCAGAGGGTTGTCTTAAGGGAGGTGTCCAATTTGTTGATGGTGATGAAACAGTACCAGCATTGAGTGCTGGGTTCATGTGCTACAAACCTTGGAAGGGCAAGACTCGGTTCAATCCTGCCAGCAGTTCAAGTTATGTGCGGGAATACAACCATGCACCACCCACAAATCTCCTCGAGGGAAGGGGAACACAGAGTGGGAGCCATGTTGACATCATGGGAAATTTTGCTTTGATAGAAGACATATTGAGGGTTGCTACAGGACAGTCAGGTGAGGAGATTGGTGGAGACCGAATCTACTCTGATCTGCCGACATGGTCAGAGAGGATCAAATTGAATCTCTGATTGAAGTGGGTGTGGCACATGCAATGAGTTGTGTAATTTGAAGGTAAATACACTTTCTAATTCTGAATGAAAATGGGGTTGAGGTCTTGGACTTTTATGTCATCTAATAGTGATTATTACTCATTGAATTTCTGTTGCTTGTAAGATTCCTGTTGAGAAGGGATTGATACTAAGCAGTCAGGAAAACCTTTGAAGAGGTGTGTACCTCTCATGGTTTGAAATGCATGTCAAGGGCAAAGGGTTGTGCTTTAAGTCACACACGAGTAGCCACACCTTCTGTAGTCATCTTGAGTTGGTCAACTGTACTGTGAGCCTTGTGCCTGTCATGAGTGGCAGATAGTTTGTTGAGGTTTTTTTTTTTGGGAAAGACAGTGACCAATCAATTGTAGCATCATCTTTTAAGTAATGTTAGTACCCACAGAATGGGTGTCAGGCAAGATCCTAAAACTATCTCACTGTGAGTATAGAGAGCTTTCCAACTCCAAGGAGAACAAGCTTGAGTATTTCCAAGCTCCATAAATTCTTTGCACAAATTAAC
>Ga0116229_10010044_pt1 | contig 14289 bp, 19 predicted proteins | sample S1TSphgellanicum_3_FD_87313 | JGI IMG/M metagenome (GOLD analysis project Ga0116229, IMG submission 87313) | Host-associated microbial communities from peat moss isolated from Minnesota, USA - S1T2_Fc - Sphagnum magellanicum MG | ecosystem: Host-associated > Plants > Peat moss > Unclassified...
ATTTATTTATTTATTTTTTTGGGGCATCTTTATTACAATAATATCTCCTACATGAATATTAACAATTTATCTAATATGGGATAGTTTTAAATGCATTATACATGTATTGGTTTAAATTCTTTCCCACATGAATTTTTTTATATAATTAATATGATTTCATTTGTTTTGGATATGGTATAAAACAATTATTCCACATGCAAATTTTTTTAATGTGGGTTGTCATTTAATTTTGTGTGATAATTAATATATTTCGAGGTTTCCAATATACATCATTTTGCATAGTAATTAACATCATATGTTGATTTGTTAACCATTCAATATTGTCCAATAATTTAACTATTTTTTTGTCTATTTAATAATCCAATATTCTTTCTATCTAATATGGATATGTGTTGAAATAATTGGCAATCATGAATTGTGATTTAGATGGTCATTGAATTAGCATCATTAACAAGTCCCAAGTCATGGATATAAATTTTTTTTAAACATTATTTTCATACCTTTGTATAACTTTTTTAAAATGTAGCTACCTTATGACTCTTTATGTGTTGGAATGGTTTGTTTGATTGTGAATTGAACATCATTTTTAAATGGTTTTTTTTTTATACATGTCAAAGCTAAAATAATGTAGCATTCATGGTTATATTTTGTAAAAGCTTTGATTAATTATGTAATAGTTGATTGCATTTTTTTAGTTCATTCTCGGTTACAATGGGTGTAGCCATATATCCCATGGAGGGTTAAAACATGTTTGTTAAATATTATAGTCATCTTTTGTGAAAGCATTGTTATGTATGTTTTATAACATGTCTTTTGCACATCTTCAACTTGCATCATTTGCTTTATCAATATCATTGTGTGAGGACTTACATATTTATCCCACAAACTCTTTTTTATCATTTTTTTGGGATATGTTATGTGAACAAGAATATTGGTTGTTACATTCACAAAATATAAGGGGCAATCATTGATTGGTGGGAATTGCAAAAAAAATCCCATGAACATAATATTTAAACATCCAAAGGGAAAAATGTTTGTTTTCAATGTTTGTAATTTGAGGTCCACAAGCATTATCACAACCTACCATTGATGCCTCATCAACAATTAGGTGTTTAATGTTTATCCAATTAATGCATGATGATTTTATTTTATGATTTTATTTTATATTAATGAATGAATCATTCAAACATTTATTAACATTGCAACATTTGTTATGTATGTATGCACCAATTTTTAATGTAGATTCCATTCATATTTTATTGAAAAACTTTAATGATATGGGTTTTTCTAGTTCTTGTTTCGCCATCAACATACATAGTCATATTTTTAACATAGTCTTGTTGGTCTTTATTTAACATAAATTGTTCAAAAGCTTGATGTTGAAATTCGTGTAATTTGAACATATTTGAAATTTGAAATTTTCTCATATCAATAGATGTCTTGAGTTGTGCATAATTTACCAAATGTGATGTATCCAAATTTAAAGGTTTTATGTATCTGGATGAGAAAACTAATGGCATGGATTGTAAATGTTTCATGGGGAAGGCATAATGATTTGTTCATTTGCATGCTTGTTGGATGTTTTATGTAAATATTATTATGTAGTTGGTGTAAGGACTTTATCCATTTGGTTGTCAATTTTGATATGTTGGTGAAAATATTATGAAATTTTCATTAACTTTTTAAATTTTGCCAGAGGTAGGTATATAACCATAATGTTAAACATGGCAATGACATTTAAAATAAATTTTTGGTCACTTTTGTTGCACATTTCATATTGAAGTTGCAATATACTATTTGTAATGTTTTAATTTGCACAATAATTTCTACCATTGCATATGTCCATTGCCATCAAGTTCTTCAAGATAGTCTAAGTTGTAATCTTCATCATATATATATATATGGCAACTTAGTTTTCTAAAATTTGTTTGATCAATTGCGTTTTTGAGATTTGTAAATCTTAATAATAACATATATGCATTTCTTGGTTCTTTACATTCATGCAAGATGTTTACATTCTTAATTATATTCTTGTTGAAAATGTGATGTTAGAAGTTTTGTTAAATACGTGACTTCCCCTTTTTTTTTTCATTAGGCCATATGTTATTGTAGGATGGTTGATTAATATGCATATGATCCTATAATAAGCTTTAGGCTCATTGTTTGCAAATGGTATTCGAAATCCTTCTAAGATAGGTATATATTTTGAAATTTTTATAAACATAAAAATTATGTGTTAAAATTGTGGATGACCCATTAATAGTTTATAATACAATGGATTAGATATTTTGCATATTTTGCTAGAAAATTCATAAGGAGAAAAAAACTCAAAATCTTGAGATTGAAATTGGGTATCTATATGAAAATTATGTACTATAATTTCTTCATTGTTTTTTTCTTTTTTGCACATTGAATGTTTCATGTCCATTTTGTTCATTATAATCTTGTATCGTATTGGATGTTGACACATTATGTTGTTCAATCCAAAAAGATAAATTATACCATGAAATCTTAAAATATCCATAATCTATGAAGCAATCATGATACTTTATAAATTAACTGATGGCATGTGTGGTAAATATTTTTTATTGTGGTCCAATTTTGTTCATACAATGAATTAAAAGTTGTCAACTTCTATCAATGGAATTTTTGTAAACAATTGTATCACATGTTGTTTCATTTTTTTCAACTACAATTTGTTTCATACATATGCAAGTTATACATGGTTGTTATTGTTATTTAATATGTTATATAATATATGGATGATTTTGCATATTTATCGGATGATGCAATTAGTTTTAAATCATGATTAGATTTACATGCCACAATAATAAGTGGATTTGCATTGTTTAACCAACAATTTGCTCTAATTATGTGAAGTAAATTAATTTTTTTAATCAAAATGTGTTTTATTCATAAGTGGAGTAGGAAATCCATACTTACAAAGCCTTGCTGAAATATCATTGATATTTTTGTAGCATGCATGATTGCATACATGACAATAACAAATGTTTATTAATTTGTAAACATCTTGCTTAAAATTTTCGTTGAAATTTTTGATATTTGGATTTGAAGGTCTTGCAGTGCAAGGATGTATCATATGTTCATTACTTGATTCATTTGAAATTTGTTTGTCTATAGTATTTTTCATCTTTTCATTAAGATTGTTGAAGGTGTTATCCATTATATTAATTTATAGTTATTATGTTATACAATTGTACTTTATCATTTTGTTTTTAAACATGTTAATTTGTAAGTTTTTAACAAGTTCATTAGGATTTAGGGCATTCACTAGGCATAATAAGATATGAATATATAAACTTTCATTGCTTATTCATAATAACCATAATGTCCACTAAAGATTTCAAATATTGGTATTGGGTTGTTATTTATTTTACCTTTGTTGTTTTTAATCCGTAACAAATATTTTAGTGTTGCATTTACCAATATATGTATAAATTTATCTTGGGTTTCCAGATTTGTAGCTATTAATTGGCACCTAAATTTTTATCTAGTAGTTTAGTATCAAACCATATATCTAAATTTATATCATTTCCACTAAATAAAGAAACAAATGGATAATGAACAAATGCAAGGTTTAATGTGAAAACCAAACTTGGGGCTTCCAAATAGTGTATAAGATTAAATCTTTGGTTCTTTTGGGATGTTCATGAGCTTCCAAAAGCCATTACATGTTTACTCAATGTCTTCAAATGTTGAAACAAATGTCATATTTAATGATGTTTGCGTATTGAATCAAAATTGACCAACATGTCATTAAAATAATTTGATTAAATGTTGTTAATAATTGTGTTTCATTTATAAATGAAGGTCTTGATATGATTTTTTTTCCCTTTAAACAATATAGATGTATTATTTGGTTTGATATTGACCATGAAAAATGAAAATAAATGGTGTTTTGAAAAATTGTATTTTAATTCATCAAGATTCATTATGCATTTAAAATGTGTTTGGGATGTCAATGCAATTGGATAATTTCTCATTGAAAGTACACCAATTCCAAAAGGAAACAATGTGGGAAATGTAAATGCTATGAACTTTGCATTTTAATATTCATTTACAATCTTTGAATTGTGAGTAAATGAAAGGAATGTGTTATGTTGTATGTTATTTTATAGCATTAATGGACATTTCTAAATTGTCATTGCCATCAAGAACTATTAGTCTAGATGTTTTCAATGAGGGGAATGTTTATATCATTTTCAAATGTTTGTTCAATGTTCAATGTTTGCTAGATCTATATTTGTTGATTTAAATCTAAATCTCAATATTATATGAGGAATATTGTGATCATGAAATTCTCTCAATAAATTTTGGTCAATTTTCATTTCATTATAACATGCATAATTATTTTTCACCATGTTAACCATATCGTTAATGTCAACTTTTGTATGTACAATAATTTGTAATTTTGTATAACATTTATAGATGAACAAAAATTGCCAACAAAATGAATTGCAATTACATTTGATAATGATTGTAGTGATATTACAATTATGTTAATAAGATGAACAACAAGGTTTGGATATTGGGAAAACCTCATTATATTTCCTTTTAATGCATATTGTCCATTTTCACCTTTATTTATATAATGCCACTTTAATAATATCACACAACACAAATATTTTTATATTAATTTTTCTTCCACAATTGTGCAATATTGTGGGAGTTTGACCAACCCAAAGTTCATTTGCAAATGTTAATAACTTTTTTTAAAAATTTTCAAAACATGTTTTACAGAAACAATGTATGTGTATCAACACAAATGGTTTATTTTTATAATAATAATCCATTTCAGATTGGAATTGTGTGCAAAATATCTTTCATTAATTATTGTGGAAACTTTGTAAGATATGTTTATGTGAGAGGATTCCTTGAATTGCAATAAAATAAACAAGTGTTGTAATTTTGTTTTGATATTAGATATATCCATAAGTAGGGAAAACGTGACACCAAAACCTCGAGTTTGGTCATAAATGCAATGAGATTAAAAAAATCTACAAAAAAATACATTAACATTCAATGGGGGGTGAAACTTAAACAACCATCAATCTTGGTGGTAAATTGAGTTTTATCATGTCTTTCCTTTTTTGTGAGCACTTCCACTATTGTTACATATATTCTCATTGCTTTTACATGTACAATAATTATAATTAGTTGTGAGGCTTGTGCATTAAATGCTGAGTTTTAGCATTTCAAACCCATATTTAATAAAATTTCCTTACATTGCGGATACCATCAAAAGAGGGGTTTGGGGGTAAAAGTAGGCCCAAAAATAGGGTGAAAACAATATGACTTTATAGATATGTATATTGTTAATAAACCATATATTAATAGTATTGTTTGGTTTGATTTGTTTGCATACACAACAAATTTGCATTTTAAAGCTTTCATTTTTCATACAATTTTTAAATCATGAAGATAGCCCATGGCATTTCAAAATTCAAACTTCGGTGGAATTTGTTGTTGATCCACCTTATATATATATAATAGGATTTCTATTTTGTGCATGTATTAGGTGTATTTTTCAATTTACAACATCTTTTCAATGTCTATAAAGTTCATGATACCCTGCACTTTTATTAATGTTAAAATGTTTTTGGATTTTGATTTTACTTTTATATGCATTGTTATTTTCTTTTCATTTTAATTTATATATAAAAATAGAAATCTTGTCATATGCAATCGATCATTTTACAACTAAGTGCAACTAATTATTTTTTAGAACTAAATTGAACATGTTTGCAATTAAAAATTTGACACCATATTATTGTTTTGTTATAAATTTATGTGTGCAAAAAAATGCAACTAATGGTGTACATAATGGGCACTTGTTATAAAAAATAATGGCTTTAATAAATTATTATACATTTAAATGAATAGATCCAATGTATTTACCTAGGCTAGTAAATTATTTATGTTGTTTAGGCCTCCACCAGTGTACCTAACTTAGGTTAATATATAAAAAAAAACAGTAAAAAAATATATAGCTTAAACTAAGAAACCTTAAGTTGAAATAATATAATTTAACCTTAGTACCTTTAAATTTAGGCTATTAGTTATAATTACAAAAATTGTAATTATGTGTATATAAATAAATTAGTTAATATTATTAACTATTTTTATATTATCAATATGATTTATTATGAATAATTTAAAATGATATTGATATTGATAATAATAATTAGTCATTATGATATATAATAATTAATTAATAAATTAATATTATTAGGATATTTGTTGTAACCCTAACCCTAGGCTTGTGACTAAAGTAGGGGCTTGCAAGAATGTAGGATAAAAGGGAGGCCCGAAATGCACATCTTATATTTTCAGGAGTGCAAGAAAGTGAAAGAATAAGCCTTCACACTCCCAAATGAGCTCCCACCTCGGGAATTGAAGTCTCGATGGACTCCTAAATCTTCAAGGAACAATTATAGGGGTCAAAACCCATTGGATTGAAAAAAAAATTATGTTATTGGAAAGCTATTGAAACGCAGATGTCTAAAATGGGTTTGCATAACCCGTTTGGACATTTGAAACACAAGTTATGGCCAAAAGAAAGGTCGGGAGTCAAATTGGCAATTTGACTTCCCACCACTAAAAGTTGAGAATCGATTCGATTTCCTTGCATGCAGGTGGTGTGCAACATATCGTTAGAAAGTTCTTGATGAGAGCTACAACTTTGCTTTAGACTTCATCTCAATATTAGGTTTGCACGCAAAGTTATGAGGCCCCAAAATTATGGAAGTCCTAACTTTGAGAATTTCAAGACTCCTAGGACAAAATGTCATTTGGATGTGGGCCTCGTGGAGAGGCACATAATATATTAGAAGGGGGAAGGTGGTGGCTTCCCCCATGTTCGGGCCGTGGTGAGTCTTGTGAGTTTAAGTTTGCCCATGGTTCGTCGTAACACCTAGAATGCTCTAACTATGCGCTATCCAACTATGCATTAACCAACTTGTTGTTTGGTTTTTTGTAGGTCCGTGTGAATGATTAGTTGCTTATCATTCTTCCTAGTCCTGTCTCAAAGCTCCAGCATGCCCCTCTATCCCCAAAGTGTTACGAACCAGGGAATGTGCCCCAACTCCTTGCTTTTCCGCTATTTTCACTTCAAATTCACCTTTGAGTCCATCATGGAGCTTGGGGCACGTCAACATTAACACATGTCAAGGTAGGTAGATATGTAGGCTTAAGCTATTAAGAAGGTAGGAAAATGTATGTTAAGTAGGTAAGTAGATTGGGATAATATTAAAATCATATTTTATTTTGGGGTTAACATTTAAAGCCAAAGCTCATTTATTAGTTGTCCCAAATGCTAGTTATTTTTTAATATTTTAAAATCACAAGGCACTACTAATATAATTTACAAACTTGAAAGGTTGGACAAACAATATGGAATAACATTTTAGTTGCAATTGGGATGCAATTAAAATGTTATCCCATATTGTTTGTCCAATTTTTCAAGTTTATAAAATATGTATAATTAGTGCATTAGAATTTGGAAATATTTTTTTAAAAACTTGGCATGTGGGATGAACCAGTAAAAGAGGTTTGGCCTTAAAGGTTAAAACCCAAAATAAAATAAAATTATTTGAAATTATTTGCCTACCTACATACACCTTTAAACCTACCTATTAGGCATATTTACAAACCTACATAAATGCCATGTTTGAACATCCTATAAACCCTAAATTGGATGATATGAAAATATATAAATTATTAGCTTAAAATATTATATACCAAAATGGGCTTTAAATGCCATGTGTCATTAAATGATTAGCTTAAAAAAGGTCACATGTCATTAAAAAATAATTTAATTGCACATGTATGTGCATATGCAACTTATTGTAAGATTGCAAATAGATATAAGTGTGCATGATATCATATATACATTCGTATACATGGTTCTCACATGCAACTATGCAAAAGCCAATTGCGTGTGACTCATGCAACTACAAATCAGTTGCATATGCTAGTTGCAAAATGGGAAATTTATTCTAGTGAAATATGGAAGATTTATCCATGTTCATTGTATGATAATTATGAATATCTACAAGAAAACTTTTTAAAACTTATTTGATCTTTCAATAACAAAATTACAAGTTTTTAAAATTTTTGAAATTGAAAAAATATTTTTGTGCCATTCATCTTTATATATGTATTGGCTGCCCCAAAAAAATAAAATTACTTCTATTAATTGCAAACTTAATCCATGTCTTTTGTCTCACAAGCTTTTATAATAACAAACATGACACTTGACAAGAATTAAGTCTCCATAATTTATTTCACCTCCATCGATTATTTCATTTTTGTTATTTATGACTTGAATAATATTGATCACATGTTGATCATCAATGTTCAATTTTTTTTTATCAAATCATGATGAAGACAATCTTGATGTGATTTTATAGGTTGTTTGTAAATTTTTACTAAAATTGAAGTGTTATGTCTCTATTTAAGTCAAATTTAAAGACATTGTGCACCACTTTTTTGACCATCTACTAACGCATTTTGTATAAAAATTCATATATTTCTTGTCATATATTTAACATTAGATTTTAATATTCAAAACATTTTGTTATTTCCATGTTATTTTGAGTGTAATTGGGTCATTGGGGGGATGTTCCCCATAATAGATTTGGAGGTTCAATTACCATTTATGTAATTTAAGAGAAATACTAGCTATTGCAAATATTTTCAATAAATTTTGTTTGGCGGCACAAAAATGGCATTTGGTTCTAATAAGAGCCTAAAAGTTTTCACCTTGGGTGAACTAGCACCCACATTGATAGTAGGTGCCATGGTAAAAACCCCAATTTTGATCTAAATTGCATCTAAATATTATAAATATCCCATGATTAAATGTATAAATTAGGTTTTTTGAATCTAAATCTAACATTTTTTGGGTTTGATTTGGTCATTAAGAGGCATCCTTTAAAAATGTGTAGCAATGTGGGTGTTGGGTCACCCTAAAGAAAAGATTCCACATTTAAAAATTTTCATAGTGATATTGTAGAAATTAAAAATTGTGATATTTAAGTTTTAATAGGATCAAATTTTAATCATACAAAACATTTCATAGTTTAAATCACACCATTTACAAAAAAAATATCAAATAATATAAATATGCATTGTGTAACAATTTACACATATATATACATAAAGATACAGTATGTATGTGTACATGCATGTGTGTGTTTTGTTAGTAACTTGGACAAGAGGAAATTAAAGTTGGATGGATTAGAATGGTAGGTATTGGGTGTGGCAAACATTGTGGAATCAAAATATGGATAACAAAGCACACAAGCAATGTGCAAGAGCCTTGTCTATGAATATCTATTGGAAATTGAATATTCAATTCATTCAAGAGAATTCTTTTTAAAAATTAGACCACCAAATCCAACAATTTCATTGGCTATACCATTTTTTCTTCACACCTACACACAAGCCTATTCAACACCCTTTATATATTAATCTAATAATAATATAACTCTTGTTTGTATACAAATAATATTAAAAACAGACATGTATTATGCAATTATATAAAATCATGTAAAATATGAATACATACATGTATATTTTCAATTTTTGTGATATCAAAAATTTGGTGAAATTTTCCACAAAAATGATCAGAATTAGTCAAATTTACAATAGAGAAATTGTAACCCAATTGTCAAGAGCATTCATCTCCAAGAGAAGGCACAGAACACAAAAACCAAAGAAAAACTTCAAGTTGCAATGCAGATTGAATACTTAGCTCACCAAAAATTCTTCCTTAAAACATCACCCGCCATCCTTCATAGGTAGCAGAAGCATAAATAATAAATGACAAGCCACCACATCAAAATCAAGTGCACCACACAAAACCCATGGCCAACATCCAAAGCTCTGATAAATCTGGAAACAAAACAACCGCACGTTGAGCTTATCCCAAAAATCACAAATCATCATAACTGTGCATTGGTGCACATTGCCACCATCGATTGTGTTGAATGATGAAAAAAAAAAGAAGTGATAAACTTCTCTAGCACACAGATACTGACAGTCCACATGATGCAACAAACTGCCAAAGCAGCCCTAATTCATATCACACTAGTTACAGACAAACATCTCAATCCCACCTTAAGGAACCATAATTGTCAGTTGTAGATGAGATCCCAACTAGGTACTTGCCATTCTCCTGGGCAAATTGCCCACATTTGAACACATTATATTGCTAATTCTTCATAGAGATTACAATAGAAGAAGCCAAAGTTATGGACTATAATCCTACAAAATAGTCAGCATGTGTCTATATGAAGAAATGAAACAAAAGGTCCCACATCCTTGCTTCCACCTCCACCCAGGCACACTCAATCCGCTATCTCACTGCTCAGATGACAAGGATTCTGCAACCACTCTGACTTGCAGCACCTGATTTACTTAGCCACATCACAAAACCTTCATCATCCACCCTGTGCAAATTAAGGATTGCAAATTTGCGTGACTCAGGTATCTGGATGTGTCATTGAGTGCAAAATCATCTACTTTGTTTCCCCAGTTACATTGACTTGCAAGAGTCTTGAAACGCTTTAGAACTGTTGACTTAAAATTTTATTTTCACATTTTGCAAACTATGTCAAAAAATGAAACATCACCAAAGTACAATAAATCTCTTGGTAACATCAGCAAACCTATAATCCTTGGGCGAAGTGCCAATTTCATGAGTTATGAATCAAACTGTAGCTATCAGCTGATACATTCTTTCCCCCAACAGATGGTTGGCAAAGTCATGCTGATTGCATTTCTCATAACCCTTTTTTGTACTCTCCAGTACAATCTATGGTTTTCTCTCACACAGCATCACAAAAGGCCTCCTCCTTCCAGATCACAATGCAAATGCATCATTGAGTGTACATTATTGAACTGAATGCAAAACAAACATGTATCCACTGCATCCTTGATTGCAACCCACATTGTGCAAAAAACCAATACAGGAATATCACTCGAGGAAAAAGAACACAATCCTCCATCTGCGATTGGAAAGCAAGCAAGCAAGCAAGCTGCATTACCACTTGCTGAAAGGCACTTGCATCAGCTCAAATGCTTTGTCTAAAAGCTGCAGCCATACATACACCAAGCAGATTACATATGCTATGCATCCAAAGCGTGAACCATTGCATATGATGAATGGCCAATCTAACACTTCCAAGGTTGTATATCAACTGGAAGATAAAGTGACATGAACTAATTGTCTCACTCTCATGCAGGACATCACCAGCACTAATGTGCATTGTTGAAAAGTTCAATCTGATAATCTTACTGCTAGCAATTCTGCTTGTGAAGTGCTAATTCAGGCTTAAGCCTGTAATCATGAATGTGTGTGCAGAGTTTTCAGCAAAAGGATTTGATAATGTAGTACAGTCATACCAGCCATTCCAGACCTGAGTATATACCCACTTAACTGCTGTTCTCAAAACTTCAAAGAGCAAATTTTGGTATATAACCATGGCTCTCAAATATATGGAAAAGTCAAAAAGAACTGGCTTGAGAACCATCGGTTCTTTCATTAAACCAGCAGTTCTTTAAGGTTTTGAAATAACCAGAACCAGCATTTCTTTCGATTCTGAAGTTTTTCAAAGAACCAGAACCAAATGGTTCTTTGATTCTGGAGTTTCTAAGAACCAGAACGAGTGTTTCTTTCAAAATTCAAAGAACCACCCAACACTGAGCCATACCACTTGAAACAAGAAACCCGGATGTTTGTGTCCTCACATAGTTCTTCAGAACTGACACATTGGAACTAGCAGAAGGGCCTCAAAAGAAAAAGTGTGCAATCAGGTAAGTGCACGGGGTAAAGACCAAGAGTTGTAAATATTGTGCCACAAATGTAGAAAGAAAAAGGGACTGGACATTTGGAATGTGCCTTTTCTCTACTTGGCAGAGAGCCTTGGTACTAGAGTAGTAAATTTTCAATTGTCTGAAAAACATGTGAGCAAAAGGAGCTCAACTTCTCTTTTGCCAGTATAGAGAAGAAACCCAAACAAGAGAAATTGTACATCCCACAAATTGGACCTCTCATGTATCACAGCGGCTCACCCTGTTCTTTGAGATTGTACAAAGTATAAAAGCTTGACATTCAGACACCTATAGACTTTCTATTGAGGTTTTCAGTCTCACATAACACTGAAAATACTGAAAATACTTTTTGGTAAACCTAAACCTAACAGTGATCCTCAAAAAAGGGTTAAGACTGAAGCCCTGGGCTCAATCTGATATTCTCAAGGCAATTGGTAGCACTCCTTTCCTACAGAAATGAATTAATTCACCAGCAGACGACACAAAGAGGCAGACATGACTAAGTGCATGAAATCCTACACTCTGTCACACCAAATGAATTCCACTAGGGACAAAGCACCATGGGAAATAAAACATGGGAAAAGAGCAGGTGATGATTATCCTCTGAAGAAGCGAACTCAGAGCAGAATACTACCTTGAGACTCTCTTTGCCCTTTTTGTCCTGCGTCACCTGGTGAAGTTTATGCTTTTACTGAAAGTCACCAGAAGATGTGCCACAGAAAACACCTATTCTCCTAGAATTCTCAAGAATCTCCACAACAAATCATATGAAAATAAGCCAAAATTTTCAAAGATCACCAGAGCATAATGGGCAAATACATTTTGCAAGTCAGAGTAAGAAAACAAGATAGGAGCAATCCAAGCAGAACAGTGTGAGCTTGTGCAAGCAATGCAGAAACTCTGGCAATGTGGCCTCACCACAAAGCAGTAATTACTATGAGAACACATGAGGCAACATGGCCTCACCACATGCCAGTATTTTTGAATAAAGCTCAAAGCCTCCTCAAAAACAAGAGTGAATTGTTCAGTGTATTGCATGCACCCATTTACAAAGTCACTAGTTCAAGTATTCTCAACTGTACTGTGGCCTTTACAAATAAAACACAAAGCATTTCCCACACACACAAGAAACTCCAGCCAGCATCACTGTTGTGGTTCCTTTTGGCCAGGAGCCTGCCCAATTGCTGTATAACCTCACTGCCCCTTTCCTCCTTACCTTTGCATACGTCAGGTGAAAAGCACACACATAAGATATACACAGTTGGGTTTGCAAAACACCATGAGGTAATTCACCTACCTTGCAAATTACCACTTGCAATTCATATGCAACATGCCATGATCACTATTACATTGCATTCATTGAATAACTTGGTTGTACAGCAGCAATGAAATCACCAGGGTAAAAAAATTATTGAAGTTGACTTACAGAACACTCTGGAAGATGGTTGGTGGAAATTGGTTAAAGAAAAGCATGGATTTCAATTTGCAGAGTTCTTTTTGTGCAAGCCAGAGATACAACAGACAGCAAGCATCAAGGAGATCAACAAACTTGATCCACTGAGCAGCTGTTTTGTCAAAGGATCCAAATAAAGGAACTACCCTTCTGCCCACTGCGAGAAGCAAAACAAGTACTCTTCTTTAGTTCTTGGAAAGAGCTTTTGATTCTCTGAAAGATGAGAGACTCAAACGAATCTACAATACAAACCTACTGCTTTCAAATAAAAAAACAGCAGAAACTTGGGAAGTCTATCTTTACAACAATCACTTGCAGGTGGCATTCTTGTATTTTATCCATTCCTGACAGAATCTTTCTATTCATTAAACCTGTGTCTGGTGTCCAATCCTCAACTCCAACCTTCAACCACTGCAGAGCTGCCACGTTTCTGTCTAGTTTTTTTTGCTGACACTTTTGCATCTGGTCAATGAAGAAGGCACACATTTTAGCCATGCTCAAACGCATTGCTTGTATCATTGTTCCAGCTATGCTTGATTATATAAAAGCCTTCAAATTTGGGTGCACAGTTCTCCATGAGATGAATGCAAATGACTTAAAAATGGAAGGAAGAGAGGGAACTCACTAGATGCAGGAACAGCAAAGCTGTTAGGGTCAATAGTTATGCTCTTGGTGCAGTTGTCAGTCTTGTATATTCCTATGAGGTAGTCAGCAAGCTCAAACATGTTGTTCCGCAAGCTGCATGCTCAAAAAGGTGTAAGGCAATAACACCACAAAACTCAAAGAAGTAGGAGAGACATTTGTAGGCTAAGATATGCTTGAGGATGAATTGAGATTTAACTACATACATGGTCAGCAAGCTGATTCCACTAAAAATTTGAAGAGGTGATTTGAACCTGATAATCACAAACTGAGCATCTTTTGTGCGTTCCTTGATGTAATGACCCACGATTGACACATTCTTGAAATCTGTACCC
>Ga0116229_10010045_pt1 | contig 14288 bp, 11 predicted proteins | sample S1TSphgellanicum_3_FD_87313 | JGI IMG/M metagenome (GOLD analysis project Ga0116229, IMG submission 87313) | Host-associated microbial communities from peat moss isolated from Minnesota, USA - S1T2_Fc - Sphagnum magellanicum MG | ecosystem: Host-associated > Plants > Peat moss > Unclassified...
TAGGAGTGGGAGGGGGTGGGGGGGGGGGGGGGGGGGTGTGGGGTTGGTGTGGGGGGTGTGGGGGTGTGAGGGATGGATAAGTGTTGTGGGGGGGGGGGGGGGGGGGGTGGGGGAGGAGATTTAGAGTCTTGCACTCTCTATTGTTTCACTTTGAAGTTTGACAAGTTTTCATCATCTTTTCTTGTTTAAAATAAATCCTTGAAATTGGACCAAAAGTTCAAAAATATAGTTGAAGAAGAATTAACATGGAATAAATGTACTTGCATTGTGATATCAATCCAACCATGGTTTCATTATGTTCCATCACTATCCCTATAGTTCTTCCATATTTTGTCGTGGTAGCTACATCAAAGTTGAATTAAGGAATTTCGCAACATCCTATCCAAGTTTGGACAAGTAAATTTAGTCCATCAAGTTGTATCCAACTTTTCATAATATTGTTAATATTCAATAATGAATGACTTTCACTTCTTAGCACATCTATCAAATACATATGACATGACAAATTGATTGACAAAGTCCAACATGTGACATGTGTGTGGGTTGAAGTGTTTGATGGTGCTACCTAACATGGTGTAATAGATTTAATATTCTTTTTGGCTAGTTGTGTGATTGATGTTAGGACTAATGACCAACGTGTGCGTACATGACCTGATCAACATGCAAGCAAACCTTTTGTGTATTTTGATACACCTCTTGGGCCCAAGAAACTGGGTGTTCATTTTATGAGCATTCCTTTCTATGAATGGGCCCCAGAATTTGGTACTAAATAACGCCCTGTAGGTAAGGATATCACTATGGGGTTCTTGGGATTCTTCCCTGGCATAAAAGCTAATTAGCCCAGTTTTGAGCATTCACCTAATTGTAATGCCCAATTTTGAGTTGGGGCACTGCTTGGGCCTTACTGTAAAGTGAGCATATAATTTTTAGGTGGGGTTCAGACATAGGTCCACCAAAAGGGAATTGTGAAACATGGAAAGTTGAGAAGTGATCAAACCATGTTGAGCGGTCTGCTTTGCATTAAGAGTGTAAATTTGGGTGGAACCAAGGCCATTTTAATTTACTTTAGTTGGTTTGACAAAAGCTCATTCCCTCTTTCTTTTAGAAGCCCCATTGTGAATTCATTTCAGGTCATGATATATATAATTTGGAAATTGTGCTTTTAGTTTTGAACACTTTATTAATTTGGAAAGCATGCAAATTCTCAAATATGTGACACTGAAATACATTAAACCTGAAACATGGACAATATTCTAAGAATGCTAATCCTATTACTAGTTTTCCTTTATCATTTATTCCCTCATAATTCCAGTTCAAAAATAGAGGACAATTCCTACATTTCCTTTATTATTCAACAACATATATTAAATTGGACATATTTAGTGAGTGAAACATAGATTATGCATGTGACTAACCTCACAAACTTGAAAGCTTCAGTTCAAGAAAAATCACATTGTTTGAAGCTGAAATGATTTTTCCAGCAAAAAATAACTTCATTTCTTTAATGAAAAAACTGACCCTAGACTACAATATCTAAGAATGTGCAGCTTTCAATTTTTTGGGTCATCTCTATCAAATCATGCTCTATTTCAGACCTGCAAATTGGAGATGGGGGGGATATGAGGTTGAGTTTTACACACTGTTTATGTCTTTGACCACATCTTCCTCAATATCCTTTCCGATCTCAACCTGCAAGTTCTGAGTGGAGAGTCCAAGTTCTAAAATTGAATTGTGCACAAGAGGGAAAAATGAGGAAGATGGATGGCATAGAAACAGTAAAACATGAAAAATCACACACTGGTTACACTTGTTGTGCTCCTATTAGTGTGACTGCATCCCTAAACTATTTGCAAAACTATACAACACTAGGAGTAGGCTACACTGATAAGCTTGGCAATATTTGTAGCAGCTGTTTGATTATTCCTTCCAACTCATCATCTTTATAGTCTGAAGAGAAGGAGATTAACCAACATACAAGTGAAAGTCAGCAAGTAGTAGTAAAGGAAAGTTGTTTCTGAACTTTAGCCTCAACAGAAGTGAAATAATGTCTTTATTTCAACCAAGAAAGAAATTACAATGTCTTGGAAACAATCAGAAATGGTCCATGTGCGCACAAATACCTTTCACTCCATTTGCAAACTTCAGCAGAGAGAAAGGCAGATATCAACATTCTGAATGGCAATCCTGCTCATGCTGCATTGTTCATGAGCAGGGGTTGAAGTCACCTCTCAAAATAAGAGATCCTCCTGATGATTTCAAATATTAGGAATGTCTTGCCCTCAGAAATAGCTTCAAGCGAGGACATGTATCTTCAGCTTGTTTGGAAGCATGGGCAGGGAGAAATATCCAAAGACAGCAATTTTGATGTCAATCCAGCTCACTCTGGGCTATGGGTGAATCCCTTTTTATTCTACAGATACAACTCTGGGACACACAGGATTCCTAGTCAACTGGATTCCAATTTGGACAGTAACAGGTTGGACTGTCCATTGATGAGACCATCTCACAGATAATAGCAATGTGCCACAGTGAGCATGGCGCATGCAACTGGATTTTAGTCAATCATAATTGTAGAGAATCTTTCAAGACTACTCTAAGGTCTCCTTTCCCGAGGAGGCACCCGAAGCCATACCTTCATGCTATCATATGCAGCAAACCCTATGGCTGCTGATGGAACCAACTGCAGAGTCAGACAACACAACTTTCTCAAAAGGCATGTACTTGGAAGTGTCCAACAAACATGATCCAATACGGAAACATCCTTGATCAAAATAGAACTGCACATCATCAGAGTTCCAAAAGTAAGAAGAAACCAAGAAGACACTTCAGTTAACAAAAGGAAACCATGAGCTGTGAAATACCTTCAGATAGTTGATGCCAAGGCCAGCAAACAATTGCTTCCAGCCTTGGGTTCGTGCAATCCTTGAAAGCCCATGGAGCGTCCCCTTAAACTGGGCATCTACCAGTGCATTTTCAGATTGCACCTGGGACCCCACCAAACATCAAACATCAGTTCCATTAGCTGCTTAGTATGCTACAACCCTGATGAGTGTAGATATGCTTATGGGTCCCCTTCTCCCCCACTGCACCTCTCCTCTCACACTGAAAAAGGGACTTGTGTTCAACTGGTAGAAACTTTACCTGCATTTGTCGCCGAACGACATCAAGAGGGTAGGTAACAGTTTGCCCAAACACTCCAGCAGCAGCCCCACATGCCAGCTTTCCTGCAATGGATGGTTCAGTGTCACCAGGCAAGTAGCTCTTCAGTGTTTCATATGCAAAGAACTTCAGTCCAGCATATGGTAGAATGCCATAAAGAGTTGGGCCTGCACAGAGACAAAATACATTTTAGGGGTAGGTTTTGATGGACAGACTGAACCTGACCTCTGGTGAAAGATTTCTCCCCATATCTTACATCATGTCAGAGAAGCCAGAACATAACTTCCCAGACCATTTCTCAAAGAAAAACTGACCCAAGCTTTCACATAAAAACTAAGGGAAGGAGGAAAAAAAAATGAAAGTTCCTTGCATGTGCCCAGCTGATGACCTAGCCTATAATAGGGAAGAGACTGTTAATCCTGTTAGCTTCCAAATGTAACAATAAATATGTCAAGATGACTTACAGAGTCCCCGATATAGTCCTCGTATGCCTCTTTCCTTGATTACTCTGCTGCAAACATCAGCAACACCTTTATATGGTGCTGGAAGGACAGCTGACTGTGCCAGTGTATTTCCTAATCCTTTAACCTGGAAGCAGTTACAGAGCATATGACAATTTAACCAATCTCCCATAATTGCATCTCAAAACAAGACCTCAAGCAAATGCAGGAGATGACAAGGACACCTTCAATTGGAAAAATAATATGCTAGCAAGCACTGAACACAATCTTACCACATAAATATTGTCTACTTCTACTTCAGCATGCCTCTGCTGTCACAATGACATAAGAGTTCTTCAGAAGATTAATGCAAGCAGTCACCTGATAAGCTAGACGGGTCCGTGCAAGATCCAAAGGGTATGTGCAAAGAACAGCAGTTCCACCAGCCAAAGAGCCAGCAACAAGATCAACCACTGGCCCAGTTCCTGCAGCTGGGCACCCTTCAAGAATCCAATGGCGATACTGCTCATAAGCAGCGAAGTTCAACGCTGCATATGGAACAATCCTCATTACACTTGCTCCATTTCCTCTGCAACAAAAAATCAAGGTAGAACAGCAAGACAGATTTTTAGTATGCTGACATACTCAGGAAGAGATGCTTGTGGAACGTGATGAAAACATGTGTAAGGAAGAAAAGGAAGAAAGAATATCTTACTTATAGAAGCCACGTGGACCTTCTGTCTTCAAAATGCACATAAGTGACCGCCAAACTCCCATTGACTGGAAGTTCCTGTGCTTGATCTATTCAACTCCAAAAGACAACAATTTATATTAAAAACAATCCACATTATACAACACCACAACACCCACCCCACAACACCCACCCCACCACAGAACAACTATCCCTGCCTGCAATATCTGCAAGCACCTGTCAAAGCAAGTAAAGATGTCACATGGAAACCCTAAAAACCTTCCCAAGTACAAAAGCATTGAAACAGGTCTGCAAACCTTGTGTCAGCATTCAAACAATTGGGATTTTCTCTCTGACACCGAGACAATGTAAGACCGTAGGGATTCAATATGCTCTGTTCCATAGATGATGCAAAAACAAAAGGAGTTGGGGGGGAAAGGAGTATTGTGCATGCACCATTGTAACTGTACTATACAGAGGCAAGAAAGAAAGAATAGCACTTCTGCTAGGGGTCTTTGCCAGTAGTACAATTTGCACTACATGGTTTTGGACAAAATAACCAACAATGAGAAGTTGAAGGAAAGGATGGGAGAGAGAAAGAGAACCAACCTGGTATAGGATTTTGACACGTTCTAGAGGGGCCACCGCAGTCTTTGAGAGACCACCAGCCACTCCACCAGCAATGAGCTGCTTCACATAGTTAGGCATGCCTTGAAGGACGACATCTTTGGAATTTGACCTCTCTTCCTCTGGTTTGGCACCCACCCCTATGACTGGCTTGTACTCCATCCGCGTTGCCGCCATTGTATACCCTGATTGTGTATCCATCTTACTGATTTCCCTTCGTTGAATTCTGGGTGAGAAAGGTTTGATGCCAAAAACGGCAAACGAAGCTTGCTGGGACACACTGGATTCTGTTGGGGTTTGAAGAAGTTCTTTGCTTGATGGAAGGACCTTCGATCTTCAGGATTTGAAGGAGAGGTGTTGTTAGAGAGAAAAGAAGACTCACAGGATACCAGCTGCAACAGGACCTCTTTGGCCCCGGGTGAACAAATCGACTCTCATGCACTTGATGAATCCCCAGGCAGCACGTCGTCAGCCCGGTTCCTTCACTAAGCAAATGTTCAAGCGCAAGCTCAGGTCCGATAGCCTACAGACGCCGTCTACGACGCGCATCCACAAGGTAGAGTCGGCTTCCTCCGGAACTGGGCTAAAGGCGTTCATCCACTTGCGAGATTCAACCCTGCCAAGGGTTGAGACGGTGAACTCCGAAGGGTCCAGTGTACAGATCCTTGTAAAAGCTTGACCACTTGGAGTTCCCCGCTGGAGATAGAGCCGGCTTCAGCTCTCTAACCACATTACTGACACCCTTCTCGCACAAGGGAGAGCTTTACTACCAACTTCCTCAATAAACGGTTTGCGAAACTTCCGGTGAAAGCGCTCAGGCCGACTCCACAGAACTAGAACGAGCGAGAGACGACTGGCGATAGCACAATAACGCAAACCAACAGACAGAAAAGGACCAAGCCTGATTGCACAGAAGGCCACACGAACCCAGGCTGCGAGCGGAAAGAAACACACTTGGTAGCGCAGAATTTCTCCAAGGCACAAACTACTAGCTTTCTTGGCATGTGATGAGTAAAATCACAACAACAAACGCAAAACTGTGAAGTTGCTAAATTTCTTCAACAGCCGAACCCAGGAATCGTCAGCAGCAGAAAATACTCCCCAAATCGCTACCTACTTAAAAAGAAGAGGAAAACCACAAATTTGATAAATCAAAAACTTGGGTCGCTTGCCAGTGCAAATCTGGGGAAGGAGGGGAAAGACTTGAGAGAGTCCCCAACTTCAAAACGTACAAACGATCTGATGAGGACTCGAAAGACGCCCACCCCCCTCTGTACCACCCACGAACTCCTGAGTCACTCCCGCTGCAAAAAACAGAAACAACTTGGTAGAACCTTAGAGCAAGGCTACAGGGGAAATAGGTATGGCAGAAAACGGTATGAGCTGGACCGGTACGCTCGTGACTTCCTCTCACGCGCTCCTGCCGGTGCTGACCCTGCTCTGCGGAGACATCACGGAACGCATCTCTTGGCAACGTAAGCATCGTCTCTCGCCCACGTTCGTGACCGCGTCGTAGAAACTGCAGACCACGGACGCTCGCGCCCTTCGTCCCCACGATTCTCACAAGACTCGACCGCAGTCCCGCGTTCCTCGCCGGACCGCCCGTTGTGGGCCGCCAATCCGCGCGTTGTTGCCAACAATCACGGGCGCCCGGCGCGGTCTCGTGTTCACAAGCGCCGTCGCGCCATTGGCTCCCGACAGAGAAGTTCCCACACACAAGCTACCACGTGTTTCAGAATTTTGTTTTTACATTGTTTGGCGTACCTACTTCGACTCTAGGTTATTAGTGTACTTTTAGTACTTTACCCCTCCAATTCAATACCTATACCAGGGTTAACGTCTCCTGATTTCTTGATTCTTGAATCTTTACTTGACTTAATTTATTTGAAATGAGTGCCCCCAGTTTACAATTGGGGGTATTAGTCCCGTTTCAAACCCTTATGGAAATAGAAATTTCATGCAGCCAATGAGAAGGCTCCGTGCGGCTTAGTTTTTTCTTTTGGGTCTTGGGCAGGGGCAGCAAGGGGGGGCCGGTGGGTGGGAGGAAGGGTGGTTTGTTTTCTGTTTATTCCCAATGTGTTCCCCTCAGGTTCCCAAAAATGTTCCCAGATTCCAAATGTGTTCCTTAATACGTTCCCGATACTACCTCTTTTTTATCCGGACATTGTTTGTCCATGGCTCAACTTCCATGAGGGGGCAGTTTGGGTGGGGGGCAGAGGGAAGGATATTTAGGCTTCTATGTTGGGGGAGTGCTTCATGTTCCATAAATATTGGTGATGGGCCAATCAAATGGCTCCTTCTGAAAAAAAAACTGTGGGCACTGGGCGCACCCCCTCACTAATTAATAGAAGCATGAGTAAGTACCCCCCCCAATTGTATGTCCCTGCCATTAGCCTTCATAAAAAAATAGTGAAAAAACAAAAGTAGGAATGGAAATTTACTCATCCAATGAGGAGATGCAGCATGCACCCAAGAGGCCCAAGGCTTTTTCATTTGGGGGCTTGGGTGGGACTTTTTGGTTATTTCTTGATTCTCAATGTGTTCCCCAAGATGTTCTCAATAGCATCCCAGATTTATTCGATATTCATTGCCCAAAATTTTCCTCTTTTCAGCTTATAGGAGGCCAAAGGGGATGTTATCCATATTCCAATAGAAACTTCTAGACTTGAAAGGCATCCCAAACTAATTAATAAAGATCATACAATATCAATATCACTCGAATTCTCAGCAATTTGTGCCCCTCCATTTAGCCTAGGCAGTGTTTCTTTTACTAAACCTAAGTGGTGATCGTCCCTAGGAAGATGTAGAAAGAAGGTGCTCATCCTTAGGAAGATTTAGCCAAACCTGATTATAAACCAGATATGAAATACAAGAATTCTAATCAATCTTTTAAATTTATGGCTACACACTGAAATCAAATGTAGGAATCTGGCGTTTTTTACTATTTTTTCTCACTTCTCACAATTAAAACCCCTCCCTATCACTTCACTTACCAAAAATAAATAAATAAATTCGGTTTTTGACGAAATTTTGATACCCAAAAGAAAGCTTGATGAGAGATGGAGAGTAACGCAATTGTGAGCAGAAAATCCACCTGGCCAATGAGATGCTCAACGTGCACCCAAAAGGCCCAGTTATTTTCCATTGTGGGCGTGGGCCATTGGGCAGGAGAATGCGATTTTTCTTACAACAGTGCATGAAGTGGCCGCTGGTAGCATGGCAAACATTTTCACAAATTACAAATGACATGAATTTTGGAAGTGAAAGAAGTGATTCGACACTTTCTAATTTCATCATGAGCACCTTTCACTATTTCCCCTTCTTATTCATCATCCTTTATCCAAAATTCTACTCAGTGATAGGGTTGAGAATTTCTTTTTTTGGATTTTTTGTTCCCTTATGTTCCCAATGGGTTCTCAATGGGTTCCCATGTGTTACCAAATCTGCTAGGAGGTATTTAGCCTCCTCCCTTGGAGGCCTTGTCCTAGGCCCCCTTGGTTTGGGAACGAGGCGCTAAACACCCCCTAACGAGCTCTGTCCGGCGCTGGTTTTAAAAACCCTGCGGCAGAACAACGCAGTTCTCCACAGGCCGCACTGTCCGGCCCGAAACCAGCGCCGGACAGAGCTCGTTAGGGGGTATTTAGTGCCTCGCGGTTTGGGAACGCCCCACTCTGAGGCTTTACCCTACACTACCTAATGCATCTTCATGTGGCCGCACAATTTTCTAGTTCGAATGCATCCAACACAAAGACAGGCCCCCTTCCCAACTTTGTGGAGGCCTTTGGAAAAAAAATTTGTTTTTTGTTTTTGACGGTTACAATAGAATTCATTAAGTATTCCAAATACCTATGAGTGAAAAGCTGAACCACTTTCTGCTCTGGTTTAGGTCTGTAAGGTTTGTTCACACCAGGGCCTATCTTCTTCATCTTTTGTTTGTTTATAACCATTCTTTCATTGTCATTCAATTTGGGCTAATCTCTCAATAACAGGACTTTCTTATTGGGTTTGTTCTGGATGAGTGTTTTCAGGTGGTTTCTGATCAGAAAATTTTGAAATCGCCCGATTTCACATCAGGTTCCGTTAGGAAGCCAACTATATAGGAGCATGCTTAAATATTTGCACTTTCATATTGTTATTTAGCCAAATTTGGCGAAAAGGTCTTATGGATGATTGCTACTCATGTTACATCACACAATTGGTGGAAAAAAAAAGAAAAGTGCTCTGGACATTAAAACCTGGCCAGAAAATCTAATTGTAAGTCAGACCATCTTTACGGAGCGCAATTTCCCTCCCAATCCCTGAGGCTTCTGACCGGCCGAATACGCTTTGCCGAAATATTTCATTCCCGCTTCCATTTCTGTCTACCGTACCTTGTTGGCCTTACTCTGCCACCGCCTAGTAGTACCCTCGCCACCTTCACTCCTATTTCTTTCTTCAGTTAAAATAACTTGCCGGCCCCACCCCCAGCAGGCTCCAATTCGTCAATGCTGTTGTTTCCTGGGCCCTACGCTGTATACCGATATACCTAGCGTCATGATAACTTTTTTAGCGCTGGTCTTTACGTCGGGTAAAGGCCCAGGCTGAAGGAATTACCAAGAATAAGGGCACTGAGGCAGCTAAAATGGATATTAGCCTCCTCCCATGAGGCACTCTACTGCCTCCCCTAATTTTTGGGCCTCCCCCATCAGGGCTACGACCCTCAAATTCGGGAAGGCTCCTGGGATTAGGCCTTCCCCTATACAAACATTCCCATCAGTTCACCCTACCAAAACAGTAAGGGACGGGGCTAAGGACATTGTCATAGTTCCCAGTTCTCAGGAGCAAGGACTGAATTTAAATGCTTATACCTCGTTGGATTCTCGACAAAATTCCAGCTGCTCTGGAGTTGCTGGATGGGGCCTCCACAGCATGTAGTCAGGCTTACATTTAGTTTGCTTGTTTCCTCACAAGAGTATTACCCATAATCTATGTTATATGTTCAGATGTGTACCTGTGGACCCATTGCAAAACTGGACATATACGCAAGCCATACCCAACTCAAATCATATTTGAATAATGGAATAAAGGGTTAGCAAGTATGGGAAGACTTAAGAACATTCTAATATGTAGGCCAAATATGTAGAACTGAAGTTATTAAGTATTATGACTATATATTGCTACTACCTACTAACGTTAAAGGGGCCCATGCAAATTTTGATACCCACTCCACACAAACACCTTGAGTATAGAAATGAAAGGTTGACAATCCTGAGATGGCTGATGTTCCAACAATTCTGAAAGGGGGCAGACAGCAAGTATTGACAGAACATATTGGTTTATTGCCGGCTACCATTATAAGTTGAAAAAGAGGAAGACTTCAGCAGCCTCATGGAAAATTGATAGATTCATCTCCAGCAATAGTGTCAACGTTTCACGTGTCAACCTAGGTGGCAATAAACCATTTGTTGAAGAGGAATTAAATGTCATATTCAACGATTGATACCAAACGTGTCAGTTAGATATCCAATTGAATACCTTTTGTGTCATAATTGTAGGGTAAAGTCCTAGGGTGGGTGCATTCCCAAAATAATGGAGTTTAGGATGGGGCAATAGCTGAGTGCAGCCCCACATTTTCTGAAGGTCTCCACCCATGGACGCCGCACCCATTGTAAAGCACAAGGCAAAGGTTGTCATGAACCAAAAGCATACTTCAATCATGATGAGTAGAAGGCAGGGTTTTTTTTTCAATTTCATGAGGTAGGTGAACTTGCAATCCCCCCACGAGAGGACTTTGCCAAATCTGGCTTGACGTCAAAGAGAAAAGTAGAAATTTATTGAATCCCCTATGTACCAGCAAGTTGCAAGAACCTATAGTCTAAAAATAGCAATTTGAACCTTTTATTTCCTCACAAAAACCTTTGTAGAAGTTGCAAGCCCCCCCTTTTTTTTGTCACCACTTGGCAAAATTTTGCAAAATTAATAATAATAATAATAATAATAATAATAAAATAAAAACACATTGATAGGAGGGATAAAGTTCTTACACTTACTCTCTTAGAGTGAAAAATATATTATGTTTATAATTGTAAGATCATTGTTGTGTGTTCCTGTGCCGACATTTACAAGTATTGTTATCATCACACATATAGCACATAACATAGAAATATCTTGAATAGTACCCTATATCCAAACCATCTTTTTATTTAGAGTTAAAATCTCCCTAAGCTAGATAATAATATAAAATTATCTTATGAAAATTCATCATGAATGAACACTTTAGTTTTAAGATGAAAAGATCAACAAGTTTGGTGCAAATATGAGTTCTATGGTTAATCATATGATTATAATCCTTCAAATCCTCAACCAAATATGAATCGTGATGAAAAAAAAATTAAGTTAGTTCTATTATTTAACTTTAAGAACCTAAGTTTACTTGATGCATTAAAGACAAAACCATTTATTGATTGACATTTCCTCCAATGGTGATGTAAAGCATCTCATATGTCAATTTCAAAAATAATAATCACAAATCAATATAAGGACATCTCTTGAAGATTGTTCACATTGTAGGCCCAACAAGAACCATTGCTAAGAAATCATTTTTTTGTGATTCAAAAGATATGATTCACCTACAACAAACAAGAATTTGAAGGCTTGCAAAAAACACAAAACAAAATGCAACAAAGATTATGGAAAAGAAACTTACATAATACAAAAAAAACTACAACAACAAAACATGTGTGTTTTGAAATTTCAAATCATGAAAAATGATCTGAAATCAGACAACCTAATATTATGTCTCATCAATAAGAATATCTCAACCTATATTCACACTTGAACTGGTTCAAAATAAAACCCAAATAACTAAACAAACCCAATTTATTCTTAACTAGTTAAAACCTTACCAAATAATTAAACTATTTCACCTAACATCACGCCCCTTGTTCTTTTCTTTTTCTAAGAGGGACAATTTTTCTAGTTTTCAGATGCTTTGAAATACACTTAAAAAAATTTCCTAAGTTGTTCTCGTCTTGATTACCTTAGACTATGATCAACTTCCACATTGACAAAAGAAATAATTTTTTTTCAGATAATCAATTGACTATTAAAATTTTGAAATTATTACATTTTCATGATTTACAACAGTTTACGATGAGATTGTCATATGAGCAGGAAAATTATTCGTATTGTAGCTTGTAATAATGTTGATCGTCTTCAACACCTCAACTTCATACTTTCATAAAATTTCATTTCACTATCTAAAGGATTAATTAATAACGAAACTGACCCTAGGGTAAGGTATCCTAGAAAGGGGGGGGAGGGGGGGAGAAAATATTACAGAAAAGAGAAGAAACTACTGTATAGACAAAGACCTGAAACCAGAAGCAAGTTGCAGCTAGCAAATAGACAAGACGGCTGCCAGAGAATGGGCTTGTCCCCTGGAGATGCTTGTTGAAACCTGTGGAGCACCGTCCATTTGCCGTGTCAAAATACCTGCTTTGTTGGTCTACCATGTGCAACAATTCATTAGAAGGAACCTGGAAAATTAAGGAGTGCTGAATCCATGCAAACCTTCAGCAGCCGTGATTGATTGGTGTAAACTATTTTGTACCACTTAATGATTTTTTAGCTTTTCAGAAACTCAATGGACACTTTCTGAGTTCTGCCTACCATGAGTTGTGATGGGGAATCAAAGGTTACCCACGTGGCACAAACAATGTGTTATGTGCATGTCAAGTCAACAAGGTCGCAGACTTTGAAAATACCCCCAGACCTCCTCTTCAGAGGCCAAGGCGTTGGGAGCCTCCGGGCATGGAAGCTGTCTATTCCAAGTTCCAACATCTTGACCTAGGGTCATGCAATTCCATGGACTCTTGGACTACTAATGCCTCTTTTAGGTTTTCCAATAGGGAGCTCTCAGAGTGAACCAGCAGCCCAGCTGTGCACCATGAAGGATGGATGGTAAGTGGTCTGGAAACAGTTTTCTGTTGGGTTCATGTTCCCTGGCTAACCATGGTGGTTATCTCACTTGCTTTTTTTACTACCTACCCACTAACGATCCACTTGTGGGGGTGTTAGTAGTTGGTTAGTAAAGATAGCCCTTACCTATGCATAAACCATCTACTTAGCTCAAAGTCCCCTATTTTCTTTCCTATTTACCTATATATTATTGGACCTAGTTCTTACACAACAGGTTACTAAGGTAAAACTAGATATTAACTCAGTTGAGATTCATCCACAACTGGGCATCCATTGGATCCTGCACTCATAGGTGCTGGTTCACTCTGGCCAAAGGTGCCTTACAACGATGCAACAGCAGGGAAGACGTGTGAGTCACTTTTTTTTCTCGTTCATACATAAGTGAGAGGGAAAGCAGCTTTTACTATCCTTGCTTCAAAAATTAACCATAAACTGGCAATACATTCAGTAGTTGGTAATATGTGACAACATTCATAAATTCCATAAAAAAAATAATGGCAATATAGATTAAAACTCTAAAGGAATTTGTTTCCAATTTTCTGCCACGCAAAAGGTTCTTCATCCATCCTATTTGACTCAGTCACCGAAACCAGCCCCCTCTACAGACAATAAGGACTCTCAATATGCTAAACCTCTGACTTATGATTCACTCACATGACTTGCATAAATGAAAGCATTTCATCTTAAGACCTAAAAGTCAATATATACACTTCAAACACGACATCGTTGAATAGAAGTAGTTTCTAATATTGAAAGACAAAGGGAGAAAACTTTGAATTACCACCTGTGACCTATCTACTCAACTACATCAAACTACCAACACCCTGGCGACTAGTGCTGCAGCCAATCAACCCAACTACCCGTAACACAATTGATAAGCAAACAATAAAACACAAAAAGAAAATCAACAACACTCTTTGTCACTGTTCACATGAATAGTAACCAATGATAGGTTTTGCATCATAGATATGCTAAACAAACCTATTTTCTCATCTTTCTTCATCACATTGCTTGTCTCCTTAACAAAGGATATGTTACACAAGCCACTCTAAAATCTACATGGTTAATTATATTGACAAGTGAAAATTTCAAAGAAATGTGGTTACAGTATTTTAGAAAATTTTGTGATTGTATATTGATTGACAAGGATGAGAAACTTCAAGGAATTTGCAAATGTGTTATTTGATGCACACATGAGATGAAAAAAAAAAGTAGTCTAATACATGAAAGAGGCAAATAAAGTTGTGTTAAGTTTCATGTTTTTTTTTTCTAGAAGGTCATGTGTTTCATTGTGACTAAATCATTATTGCAAAATCTTTTATATGCACCCACTACAATAATACATGTATGTTTTTTCTTTATGGGCATTAAAATCTTGGATTTCTACACACATCTTTTTGTTTTGTGCTTCA
>Ga0116229_10010047_pt1 | contig 14285 bp, 9 predicted proteins | sample S1TSphgellanicum_3_FD_87313 | JGI IMG/M metagenome (GOLD analysis project Ga0116229, IMG submission 87313) | Host-associated microbial communities from peat moss isolated from Minnesota, USA - S1T2_Fc - Sphagnum magellanicum MG | ecosystem: Host-associated > Plants > Peat moss > Unclassified...
AAATTTTTTCAAATGGTTGTTTTGGATATGGGGTTTTAGTGAATAATTTTTTTTTATTGGGTAGTATTGGGAGGGGTGATTTTTTAAGGGATTATTTATTATGTGAGGTGGGGTGCTTGGGGAAAAAAGGTAGATAGGCTGATGAGTGACAACTTGAAAATTCAAACAAGGTCAAATACTCACACATTGTTCCTTTGATTATGAAGCTCCAAGAACATTTTCAATCCTTCACCTAATGTTTCCAATGTCGCAAAAATCTTTCAATTCGGTAAAGGAATGGGCAAAATATGAGGTGTTTGGTGTAAGGGGGTTTAGTGTTTGAAACCTTAAACCCTATCTACCCCACCTCTCACATGTATGTTTATTTATTTATAATCATATTTTTTATCACATCATTAAGACGATTCTTAATTATGATCACAATATGTTCAAAAAAAGGTTTGAACCTTCACCTCTTTGCCCACATTCCAAGGCTTTAACCAGATCCTACCACCATTTCATGACCCAACTGGGGTGGGGTGTGCATGTTGGCAAAAAAATATCAATGGTTAAAAAATTCATGTAAGAGGTGAACATTATGTGGATTGATCATCATGTCAACTTTGAATCAAGGTTATTTTGTTCATTTTATGATGCAATTAAAGTGATGATCATCCATAAGATGAATTATCTAAATTTGGCTACATACTAGATATGAAAGTAAAAAAAAAAAACAAAATCCTTGTATATTCTTGGCTACCTATTAGAATTAATCACAAAAATATGATGATTTGGAATTTTTATTTGTAAATCTAGTGAATTTGGGTCATTTTTTTCATGGAAAATCCTTTGTATAAGTCAAAATCATATGTTTCAAGTTGAAATTTGGTGAAATTTTGCCCCAAAAAAATGTTGGTTTGAGTGTTTGTTTTAGGTCATGAACCAAAGCAAGTATTGTGAGGATGATGTTGCATGTCATGGGTTTAAATTTGGAAGAAGTAGGAAGGGAAGGAGAAGTTGTAAATGATATGGTTATAAGAAAAAAATATTAAGGAAAATTTTAAGGTAAAGTTCATGTAGGAAGTTGTTTCATTAGTTTGAAGGGATAATGAGGTTCTTTTTGCATGGCATGTGGGAGCTCTTTGAATCCTAATTGTGGGAATTTTGAAATTTGTGGCTATTGGGTATCATCACATTTAATTGGGATACAATGATTTAAAATTTTTTTGGAAACAATTAAGATTAAAAAAACTTGTTAAATTGGATCATGCTTATTTTTTTGGAACAATCAATGTGGACCTTGTTACTAATGTCTTGCATTAATATCCATAGTTATCACTTGTTACTGATGTCTTGCATTAATATCCGTAGTTATCATTAATTAATTAACAATTCTCATAATTGTTCCACATATGATGTGGAAATTTGAAAACATAGTCAAAACCATCGTGAGTATTTTGTTATTTCATTTGTAAGCAAGAGTATGATATTTACACTATGTGAAGAATGTCATTTTATGACTAATCCTATATGACTACAAATGGATAAACAACATGTCCAAATCAACTATAAATGGTATAAATGACTAGTATAATCAATAAAGACTAATTATAAAATGGCATTTTTGGTGTAGTGTTAAAACATATTGTATTCAAATGCAAAAACATGTTGTAATTGGATTTATTTATTTTAAAAGAGCTTACATTTGGGACATGTTGTAATCTAATAATTGTTATGGTGTTGTTCCTTGATTTCCAATGCTTTTTTATTAGGATGAAATGTGTTGAGTTGATTGATCATAAGGTGGTGGTATATTTCAACCTTTGTGTTGAATGTGTTGTTGGTGTTTGTGAAAATGAAGGGTATCACATTTTGTGAAGAAAAGTAATTAAGTCTTGTATTGTTCTTATTATAGTTTAACCTTGAAAGTCTTGAAGATTTTTATACAATTTCATAGATATGTTGATGTTCATAGTGTTGCCATTTGCCAATTTTTTTTTTGATTGAATTGATTTTGGTTTGTTTGAAAATTTGTTTAATAGTTTTTAAATGTAATTTTACTTTACATCTTGCAAGTGGTTTTCAAAAAGAATATTAACAACTATCAAAAGGTTATAATCTTCACAAACTCTTCATTTGTATTTGATGAAACTTTGTTTTAATGGGATTAATCTTGCACTTGTAACTATACCAAAAGAAAAGAAAGAAATAATGATCATGTAGTAAGAATTGTTGTTTTTTAAAAATCATGTAGGTGATGCATTGGGTTTTGGTGTTTTCTACATAATGTAAGGTAAAGCCCAAAGGCATGGGTATCATCAAAATAAGGTGAGATAAAACCCAAATTCAAACCAAATTTTGGTAATGCCTTCACCCATGAACTTTAGATGGCATACAAATTGATGCAAAAGATCAAAGTCAAGGGCTTTAACTTTTTGTAAAACCTAAAAATCTAGAACATCCACTTGTGGGGTGGAAGGAATATTATGTGTTATTATATGCTTTCCATATACACTATGAAAATTCAAAAAGGCTTTTATGAATACCTACTCATTGCCTATGGATGAATGAAAATATGTTATGAAAGGATTTATTACAAACTCAAGTAGCTAGAATCTTGTATGGCTTCTTCCCACATCATTTTTTTCCATTGATGTTCTCATGGTTAACAACATTTTTTCACAAAAACACTAATGTGGCTTGTGGCATTGGCGCACATGTAAATTGGTTGCCTAATTAGAATTTCCTTTTATAATCATTTATTGTAATTTAATTAAAATTTCATTGAAAAAAACTAATTTTCCAAAAAAGATTCAAAATTCAATATTTATGCACCTTAGGTCTAATTTTTTTCCAATTCACTTTCATGAAATCCTACTCATGAAAGGCTTTCCAACAATACCAAGAGCATTCCCAAGATTCCCTTAAAATTTTTGGGTTTGATTTAAATGATTTTTTGTTTGAGAAAATTGTCCAATATTCAATAATTTCTCCACCATAGGTGAAGACATTATGAAACCAATTGGTGCAACCCTACTACTTGTTGAGGATTTTCCAATGGCACCAATAGTGCAAAAAGAGGTGCCATGGTTTGGAAAATCTTAATGTGACAAACAAACAAACAAAGAACCTTCCTTCATAGATAGATTCCCAATTTAACCATCACATAAATGATGAGAAAACTTATGTCCATTTATGTTCCCATAGTTTCCAATGACAACACATCCTAACAAAAATTGTCCCCAAAACTCTTGGGAGCAAAATTATAAAATAAAACAAGGTGTGTTATACACAATGGCCCTGCCATTAATTTAATATCAACAATTGATATTTATGACAAATTGGTCATAGCTATGGGAAAATAAACAAATAAATCTATTTAAATGTACATCATGTTATTGTAAAAGAAAAAAATGAATGATTTTATTTTTCATTTTTTAACATCACAATAGTTATGAGGAACCCAAAAGGGTTCTCACATTAAATGATGACATGTTCTAGGAACTATTTAAACATTTGAAATTTTGTTACCAAACCAAAACTAATAGGGAAATGTCACAACATGATTTTTAATTTTTTGCAAATCTAATGATTTGTTTTCCGAAAAAAAAAGGTCCAAATAGTTTATTTTCAGATTTATTTTTCACATTTGTGCAAAATTTCAAACCAAAGAAAAAAAGACTTTTCATGGCATGTATATTTGAAAATTTTCAATTACATTCCCACATTTTGAAAGAATTTTTGAGCATGATGGTTGCTATATAACCATTTTAGGAGAAAGTATTTTCATATTTAGTTTTGTGGTTATGGATTGGTGACAATGTCTGGTGGGCTAGGTGCACATTTGAGGAGGGAGCAAAGAAAACAAAATGTCATAAGATGAATGTGAAATTTTTACAATCAAATTAGGATGACTCATCTCACCTAGTTGATGGGGGGCAAAAATCCCTTGAAGCTACTATACTCTATAATGATTCTCAACACAATATCCTTGCCTTACAAGGCAGGGCCAATAAAATCAATAAAAAATGATATCCTATACGATTTGGGATGTCATATTGAAGATCAAATTTGGGAGATGGATCTCTTTTTAAACATATGAAAATGACACAAAACTGATGTCCTATATGTATTGAGATGTCATATAAGACATCAATTTTAAGATATGGATATTGTTTGAGACATCAAACATGGACGCACAAAGGAGAAATTGTTTTCTTTGACAACCCATATGATTTGGGACGTCACATTAGACAACAGTCTTGGGAGATGGATCTCTTTTGAAACATTGCACGAGAGCACAAAATTGATGTTCTATATGATTTGGGACATCATATTGGACATCAGTTTTGTGATATGCATATCTTTTGAGGCATGGTAGAAGAGCACATGAGGGAGGGGAAAAAGAAAAAAATGATGTGTGTCATGATTTGAGACATCATATAAGATGTCAATTTTGGGATATCGATCTCATTTGAGACATTGGACAAGGGCACAAAGCTGATGTATTATGTGATTTGGGATGTCATATTGGAGATGGATCTCTTTTCAGACATCATAAGAGGGTACAAAGCTGACATCCTATATGATTTGGACAATAGGGATGTCCTGTCTGATTTGGGACATCGTTTAAGACATCAGCTTTGGGAGTTGGATCTCTTTTGAGACATCAAACAAGAGCACAAAACCGACATCCTATATGATTTGGAATGTCATCATGTAGGACATCCACTTTGGGAGATGGATCTCTTTTGAGACATCAAACAGCAGCACAAAACCCACGTCCTATATGATTTGGGATGTCATGTACGACCTCAGTTTTGGGAGATGGATCTAGTTTGAGCATTGGACAAGAGCACAAAATTGATGTCCTATGATTTGGGATGTCATATGGATCTCATTTGAGACATTGGACAAGAGCTCAAAACTGACGTCCTGTATGATTGAGATGGCATATAAGACATCAGTTTTGGGGGAAGAATCTTGTTTGAGACTTCCAACAAGGGCGCAAAACTGATGTCCTGTATGATTTGGAATGTTACATGGGACCAATTAGGTTTGGGAGACTGATTCTTTGGAGACATTGGACAAGGGCACAAAATTGACGTCCTGTATTATTTGAGACATCATCTACGACATCCGTTGTTGGGATGTGGATCTCTTGTAATATGTGAGATAAGAGCACACAACTGACGTCCTGTGTGATTTGGGACATAATGTAGGACATCAGTTCTTCGGATATGGATCTCGTTTGAGATATGAGACAAAGCCACCAAACTGACGTCCTGTATTATTTGGGACGTTGTACAGGACATCATTTTGGGGGATATTGATCTCGTTTGAGACATGAGCACAAAACTGACGTCCTGTGTGATTTGGGACATCATGTAGGACATCAGTTTTGGGATATGGATCTCGTTTGAGACAAGGGCACCCGATCGAAAGAGGGGAGTCCTCCCTGCATCCCTTCCGCACGCGCACGAGCCCGAACACACACAGAGCAGCAGCGCAGGAGAGAAAACTAACAGCAGAGCTCGAGAAGCGGCAATGGCAGCTACAAGGGGCGGCGGATTCAAGCTGCTTTCCAACTTGATCCGCGGCTCAGCTTCTCAAAAAAAAATCCCTATTTCTTCTTCTGCTGCCGCTGTTTCTTCGGATTTTTCTTTAGCTTTGGGTTTTGTGGCTTGTGCACAGCAGCAGACGCGGCAAGCTTCGTCTTCCAGCAGGCATCACGTGGAATATGACTACAAAGGTCAACGAAGCATTTTGCCGGTGGGGCACAGAGTGCCGACGGTGGCCGTAGATGCATGGGTGGCTCCCAATGCCATTCTTGCTGGTGCAGTGGATGTGCAAGATCGGGCATCGGTGTGGTATGGATGCGTGCTGCGCGGGGATTTGAATCGTATTGTGGTGGGGTTTTCGTCAAGCATTGGGGATAAATGTGTACTCCATGCTGCAGCCATCTCTCCCACCGGCTTATCGGCCGAGACGACGATCGGCAAGTATGTGACGGTCGGAGGTTTCAGTACGCTCAGATCGTGTACCATTGAGGACGAATCTGTTGTCGGGCAGAGATGCGTGTTGTTGGAAGGCTCGCTCGTCGAGATGCATGGTATGCTTGGATCCGGATCTGTTTTGCCTCCTGGTCGCCGAGTGCCTGCTGGTGAGCTCTGGGCTGGAAGCCCTGCCCGATTCGTGAGGGAGCTTACCTATGACGAGGTTCTTGCAATCCCTGCACTTGCAGACGGCATTCGGGAGCTCAAAGAGGAGCATGCGGGTCAGTTTTTGCCCTACAGCACTGCTTATCTGCAACTGGAGCGCCTGCGGGAGAAATATGGATTACCAGGTTAGAGGCAGTTGCCAGCTTGAACCCCAGAATGAGAAAGGTTTTAGGGGAAGTGATCGCTCCTTTTTATTCTCTACACCTGCCTCAAGAGTTTGAACTCTTAGCCATCTTGTTTGTGATGAGGGGGTTAGGGTTTTTTCAAGCCAGTGTTTGCTCCTACTTAGTGGCTATGGATGTCCATAAAGTGATGGCAAGTATCCAACCCTTGCAATAACAGATGACATCTGAATGACTTAATTTGGCAAACAAATGGCGGAAACGTGTTGTGACTTCGATTTTCTGCAATTCTAAAGCTGTTTTTTTTCTTTTTTTCCCCCCCTCAATTTGATATTGTCTGTCTTGCATGTACGCTCCTTACTAGTATGGCTATGGATGTCCAGAAAGTGATGGCAAGTATCCAAACCTTTCAATAACAGATGACATTTGAATGACCTAATTTGCAAACAATTGTCAAAAAGTGCTGTGATTATTTTCCACAACTCTAAAGCTGGTTTTTTCCTTTCCCCCCCTCAATTTGATGTTCTGTCTTGCATGCACGCTCGTTACTAGTGTGGCTATGGATGTCCAGAAAGTGATGGCAAATATCCAAACCTTGCAATAACAGGTGACATTGAATGACCTAATTTGCAAACAATTGTCAGAAAAGTGCTGTGATTTATTTTCCACAATTCTAAAGCTGGTTTTTTTGTTTTTTCCCCCCCTCGATTTGATGTTGTCTGTCTTGCGTGCACGCTCGTTACTAGTGTGGCTATGGATGTCCAGAAAGTGATGGCAAGTATCCAAACCTTGCAATAACAGATGACATCTGAATGACCTAATTTGCAAACAATTGTCAGAAAAGTGCTGTGATTTATTTTCCACAATTCTAAAGCTGGTTTGTTTCTTTTTCCCCATCTTTGTTCTACATTGTCTATCTTGCATGCAAAAATTTCTTTCAAAGGATAGAAAAAAACAACACCAAAGACATGGCTAATCTCATGAATTCCAGTCATGCAAATCATGTCAGCAAGGTAGTAGTGGAGGGAACCTTTCCTTCTGCACTCTACCCAAATCACGACCATCTGTGTTTTTAGAAAGCTTTCAAATGAAATAGAAGAGCACCATTGCAGCAGGCAGTTATGGCCAGGGATTTTAGGTTGCAGAGCTATTTGTTTGTTTGTTTGTTTGATTTCTGTTTGATGCCTTGTGAATCTGCAGTTTATCTGATGATGATGATGATGATGATGATGAATGTTATCTCCACTATGTTCTTGTGTCTGGACTACATGGAATTGCTATTTTCAACTTTACAATGGTCAAGTCACTAGGGCAGTGTCTTTGCCTGAAGCGCTGCGGATCTTTGTCAATCTATCTGCCAAGGGTTCTATCTTTCTGTTTCAATTTGATTTCCTTGCAATGAAGTTCTCACACTTGAGTTGGAACATTGGACCTGGTGTTGTGTATGTTAGTGCAGATAAGTAGGATCCATTTATCTGACCATGTGTAGTGTTGCACAGCAGGTGAGGACTTATGAATTTGGTTGACTTGCATAAGGTATATTAGCCACTGACTCATGACCACCCAATAAGGCTTCTCAATTGATAATAGTGTGCAACACCTTTCACCCATTGTTCCACTCCTGCCTGGAATAAATTATTGATGCAGGGTTGTCAATTTGCTGTTGCACTTGACTATTGGGCCATTTCAGAAATTCTTGTACTCTTATGTGGATTCCCAAATTATCTCTGTGAAGTTTCTCTCATTGTTGGAGACCCATTGTTGGAGCAGTGGGAATGTTATGGTGGGCACTCAGGATTATACATTTTGCTGTCAAACCTCCCTGAACATGTGGATGATTGTCACTGTTTATCAAAACCCCTCCTCAGTGTTTTGGTTTTGTTTTATCTGTTCTGTAGGGTTTGGGTTCCTCTTCTCTATGCTTGCTGATATGTTGCTGTTCTATTGTTGATCTGAAGTCTCTCCTGATTAATTGGTCTGGACTAGAATTGCTCATGTCCTTGCTAAACTGTCTTTACCCTACACTTTTATGTTCTTGAGATCTTGCTGGATATGCAGTTAGACTATCCAGGTATGTCTAGCATGCACTGATGGATGCTTTGCTTCTTTATTCTGTCAGCGAATGCTATATTAATCCTTGCTGGTCATTCATTTTTGAATTTGTATTATCATCATGATTTCTCTTGTTTGAGTGGGCGATCCCAAATTTCACAACACCTCTGGTTTGCGTCCTCCTTCAGGAATTTGTTAGACAGACAGAACTGGAGTATAAACACGTGCTGACATCACTGTTGACATTGCTCTTATGAAACTGCATTCAACAATATCCTTCTCTGGTTTGCATTAATGTTTCTTTTGGTCACTCTGTTTTCTTTCTCAAAATTTTCAATGCTTGTTGGAAGTCATGAAGTGTGGCAACGTTTCTTCACTAGTGAGAATAGGACCGGACATGCTGAAGTGGTGCCAGTTCAATAAACAGGCCATAGATGCAGTTTGTCATCTGCCAAGTCAAACTCAAATGTGGCAGGGAGTAAAATTTGCAAGATCAGAATTTCAATTTTGGGCAAAGCTACTGTTGGAAAGTTGTGAATTCACTCTTTTCACAGCTGATTGGGATTGAGTGTGCTGAAACTTTCTGCTCCTAGGCTGGTCAAGTTCGGCCCCAGGAGAACCAAGCAAACTACCATGTTGATATTGTGGTGTATGTAATATGATCAGAATTGTGCTTTTAGAATAACCTTCAGAGGTTAGAATTCAGAAGCCAGCTGGGATGGGCATCCAAGATTGAGGGATATTCAACTAGCTGGGCTGGGGCTGGAGCTGGAGCCTGGGGGTTGAAGATTGAGGAAAATTCAACTCTCCAGCAGACAGGTGTTGGGCAAAAGCAATCCGTTGAACACTCCCTTGGAGTCATTGGAGGAACTGAGGCAGACATGCGGTAATTCAACCTTTTGGGGTTTAGGAAATTTGGAGTCTGGACAGCCCATTTTCCATGCTTTTGAACTTTTAAACACTGGTAGGTATATTGGACTCAACCTTAACTATTTTTGGGAATTCCAGTTTGTCCATGTTTCTTAATCTTAATTCTTTTCTGGTGAATTTTATGGAAGCTTCAGGCTGACGGGGAGGTAAAGTTTTCTATTTGAGTGTTTTTGGTTGCCACTGCAAAATTGTTCTTGCAAAATACATTCTTTTCAACTGAGTGATCTTGGTATAGATGAGATAAGCCCCAGAAAGTAATAGAAAAGTAAATTGGCTCAAGAGGACAAGAGTTGTGAGCTGAGTCCCACTTTGTTTGGCTCTGCCCAGAGTGAAGAGACTTTGCATCCATCCATGCAGGATTGGAGACACAATGATTGGATTTTGTGGGTGGCAGCTAGACACCTAGCTGAACTTTCTTGGTTGCTTTTTTGATAGATGCATTTTTCATTCAAATCACCCAATTATTCAAACCATCTCACAATTTTGTCTGAACCTGTCATGCAGAGTCATTATGCAATGAGCTTCTTGTTCATGAAGGCATAGGCCTGAACTGCAGAATTCAGTGGTTGTTTGGGTAAATAGTTATTATGGAGTCCAATTGCTTGGCACACTTATTCTATTACACTTCCAATTTTGGGTTTTTGAAAAATTCTTGTTGTTTTTTTTCAGAGAAAGACCAAGACCTTCTACAATACCCTTTTGAGATCTTATCTTCAATATTTTGACATCCAATAAATTGGATCTTCCTAATGGTTATTTGAATATATTCTGTCTTGATATTTGTTGCTGGATGATCGAGTGAATCATTTTGGATGAGTCATATTGGATAAACAAACATGAGACCAAGCACCATTGGTGAGAATTCACTTTTTCTTCATATATATGTCCTTTCTAACTAGGTGAAAGAAATGATGTGGGTTTTGCAATTTCCATCTTGAGTTTTGCAACTTCCAAAACAACTATGTAGTCAAAATAAGAGTTGCAAAACTCAAGATAAAAGTCACAAAACTCAAGTTGTTTCATCCAGTTGAAAAAGAGATTTTTTTTGTCATAGTGATATAGATATGTGTGACAAAATGTGTCCTTGCAATTTGGGGCCAATGTTGCAAAATTCTGCATTCTGAAGTTTGAAATAGGGTTTGATCTATGGACTCTTCCTTGCTGCAAAAAAAGCCAACAATACTTGTTGGCATATTTGAAGTTCATCTAATTTGGTTTATAATCATGCATGTGATACATGAATGGTTCTGTAGCAATCGACCTGTGTATGCAGGGGGTTGGTTGAAGGTGGATGCTGATTCTGTGTGTTTCTAGCCCAATTGGAAAAATTGATTAACATCTTGAAGCGAGTCTTGTTTTCTCCTTGTCTGCCTCTGTGAACTGTAGCATGCAAATTGAAACTAAGCTAATAAGTAAGTCTCTGTGCAAAGTAGCTTAGTGTTTGCTTCTTGTTCCAAAATGACACAAGCTCTGGTTCAACACTAACAACTTAGGAGCTTGAACCTTGAAACTCCCCCCACTAAGATATCTGTCAAGTACAAAAGTTGAACACATAAGTGGACTAATTATATTGCAACTGGGTCTTTGATTTGTTTGAAGAACCATGGTTCTTAAGAATCTTAAGAACCACCCTGATAACCACTGGGAGTCTGTTGTCTGTTCCTATTTCTAATAACTGCCCAACACACTGGTAGAGACCATGACTCACTGGTTCTACTACAGAATACATCTGCTGATGTATTCATTACTGTGTATACATCTTACATTCTTACTCTAACCTTTTCAACTGAAACAATTCATCATGATAAGCTACATTAGTCAGATTAGCACTCTGGGTGATAAAAATTGGCTGTACATCCCGCAGAGAAACAAAGGCAATGAGTGTATTGCAAGATGGTTGGAAGTTTGGAAACAGATACCTATGTATTTTCTAGGTAAGTTTTTCTCAGTTATGAGAACCAGCTTGAGAATCTCTGGGTACTCACCTCTCTTCATGATACCCTTCCAAACTTTTTCTTCTTCTTTTTTTCTTTTCTTTTCTTTTCTTTTTTGTTTATTTGGAGAGGAGACTGAGTTACCATAGTTGCAATCCTACATTATCCAAGGCATGCATGTGGTGGTGGCTTGGTAGTTTGTTAGCTAGGTTCAGCATAATATCACCACGACAGGAATGGTTTGAGAATAATTCCCAGGAGGCTAAGCAGACTAAAAACAATATTTGCAGGCAACTTCTGAAGCAAGGAGAAATCATTTGGAGAGTTGGGTATGGTGTGATTGAATTGATTGGAGTGGTGGCATCCATGTCGACAGAGCTGGTCAAGTCAATCATTTACAAAGTCCATCCAGGTTTTGCAAATGTTTTGAGCTGATGATGTGGGGTTCTTTACTGGCTCTCAGTAGGGGCAGCTGTAGCCATGGCTGTTACAGCTGGTAGCAGGGTATTTGCAACCTTGGCAGCTTTGTCACAAATCATCTTATTTATGGAAAATCTGAAAGAATATATATTATTTTTAAACCTCAAAGGAACAAAAATTTGTGAAGGAAAATGAACAATCTTTTGGAATATTCAGGATTTTTTTTTAGGAATATAATCTTCAAAATTAATTAATTAATTATTTATTTGGCAGACATGGGCGGAAGGAAGCTGCCCCTGTACTTACTACTACAGTAGTAATGTATGTATGTATGTATAGTATCTGTTGTCGTCACCTTGCTTCACTTCACAACCCATCTGACTTCACTTCCGCATTGGCAGGCGTTACATGATGTCTGACAAACTCACAAACTTGAAACCAATAAACACAACCAGCTTCCTATGCATTGTTGTGTCTCATTCTGATTGGACCTCCACGCCCGAGAGTTAAATATTGTATATTAAAGCTGGCTGTAATATTATGGCTAATGTGTGTGGATGAAAAGTGGCTGTATCTCAGGCTGTGTCTGGATGAAAAGTGATCCACATCCGCTTGCTTCACAGGTTATGGATGTAAAAAATTGCTGGTTATGTCCGGTAACTGGTGAGAGGGCTCAGCTGGTTATCAGAAATAGTCTTGGGGCATCCACGCCTTTGAGTATTCCCCATAACCAAATGCCCTCTCGCATGGTTACCTACCTAATGCATAAACTCCTTTCTCTCATTGTACTTCCCCAGCTGGCCAGAGTGTAGTTGACACAACATCTATTGGGAGCCTATTATGACTCAGTTGTGGATGAACCCCAATTGAGTTGATGTCAAGTTTCACATTAGTAATCTATCATGTAAGGGATAGGCCTTGTAGAGTAGGGATAATGGGTGGCTGCTACCTATTAGGTAAGTAGATACATGAAGATGGTTTGTACATAAGTAAGGGCTAGTAAGGGATGTTAGTAGGTACATAGTTAGTAAAAACAGATACTGATCTAACTAACGATTGTGGTTAGCTATGGAACTAGAACCCATTGAAAAAAGTGTTTCCTTGTCCACACTCCGTCCATCATCGTCATGATGTGTTCATTAGTGGGTGTTGGTGAGCAAGACCATGAATTCCTAGATGAAGTCATTACAATGTTTTGAAAATTTAATAGAGAATGCAAAAGAGTATTATTTCCTTGCTCAAGGTGCACAATCAATTAATGACAAGGTTTATATGTCAATATTGGCCAATTTTATTCCTACATAGTGTTTACTTCTTTTTGCTGTCCATGAATGTTCCCAATGTTCTCAACATGTCAACGGATGTGTTCCAAAGTGTACAAATCTTTCTTCTGTCGTGCAGAGCTTTTATGCACACCACACTTGCCAACATACAAAATAGACCAAACAATTTTGGACCCTTGTACTCACCATCTACTTGTGCCAACTAAAGATTCAAGTTGAGGTTAAAGTACCCAGTACCAAATAGGATTCTCTCTCTCTCTCCTTGGGCCAAAATCATTTTGCAACCAGATCACTTAGCATTTCCTCAAATTTAATGTTCACTAGTCAGCCCCTGCATTGTTGGCCCAAGTATCTTAAACCTCCTGGAAAGGTCATCATCCATCCTCATGTTATTCCACTTGAAGTTGGCTTAGCTATTTTCAGAGTTTTGTGGAACCTTGATATTTGATTTAAAATTAATTTTTAAAGACAAAAAGTCATTCTAAGTTCAACAAGTTTTGCTTCAAAAATTGGTTCAAAAATCATGAAATGGCAAACATCCACACTTCCTTGGCTTGGGTTTCTTGGTAGATCCAAAAGTGGAGTTGAAGGGTCCCACAGTTTGGGAGGGTTACAAAGTGATCACATCCAAACAAACAAACAAACAAACACCTATCTTAATATATAGATTCCAAATTGTGCAATCTTTCTTCTTCTTTGTTGTGTAGGATTTACGATTTACCCACATATGCCAACCACACTAGCCAAAAATACAAGGCAAGTGGCTCATTGCATAATGGCTCTAGCCCGTTATGTTCAAAACAAAATCATGATATGATGGAATTCATGTTTGGTGTTTTGAAAAAAAAAAGTCTAAATAATATAGCAAGGTCTTCAGGTATCACCCACAAATTGGTTCCCAGTTCCAGCCAAAATTGTATCACAAGTCAGAGTACTATGGATTTGGAAAAATATAAAATATAAAATTAAAAGTTAAAAAAATTGGAGTCTCTTCCACTGTGAGGGCAGTTCTTATTATTATTATTATTATTAACCGTCAGTTTTGAGTAATTGAAAATAATCAGAATCAAAGAACTGCCAGGTCAGGGTATTTCAAAAACCTCAAAGAACCACTGGGTTTCATGAAAAAACCAGCAGTTTGCTGGGTGGTTATTTGAATCCCCCCCCCCCCCCCCCCACCAGAACGCGGGTGTATAAATAAAACAAGGGGAATGTATTTTTTTTTATATTAATATTTTTTTTGTTTTGTTTTGTTTGTTGTTTTTTGTGTTGGTTGGTTGGGTGGGGGTTTGTGGTTGGGGATTCAAATAACCACCCAGCAAACTGCTGGTTTTTTCATGAAAC
>Ga0116229_10010050_pt1 | contig 14283 bp, 9 predicted proteins | sample S1TSphgellanicum_3_FD_87313 | JGI IMG/M metagenome (GOLD analysis project Ga0116229, IMG submission 87313) | Host-associated microbial communities from peat moss isolated from Minnesota, USA - S1T2_Fc - Sphagnum magellanicum MG | ecosystem: Host-associated > Plants > Peat moss > Unclassified...
CAGCACCACGATCGCGCGCCGCGCTGGCCGCCGCGACCGCGAGCCCCACGACCGCCAGCGAGACGCCGATGGCGGCACACCACCGTCCCGTCCGCACAAGCATCGGACTGGCCAACGACATCAGCGCAAGTCCGACGACGCCGGCGGCAGTGCCCGGGACGACGAGACGGACGACGTGCGGCGGCGCCGTTGCACCGTGGGCGGTCGGCATGCGCGGAATGTGCACGACTCGCCCGCGAATCGAAACGTCGGGCGCGGGGGCGATGCGCCTCCCGTCCATGCGTCACATCTTCCGGTGCCGTCCGACCCGAGCGTGCCATTCGAGCCACTGACGAGGGAGCGATGACAGGACAGATGCCTGACGCCTCCGGGACGGCGGACGATCGATGGTCGCGAGCAACTCGGGTGGCCTGCGCCCTCCTGATCGTGACCGGCGTGGCCGTCAGGGTCCGCCTCTACCGCGAAGCATCGCCGCTTTCGCTCGACGAGGCGATGCTCGCGCTGAACGTGGCGATGCGCGGATGGCGGCAACTGACCGAGCCGCTGGCGCTTGAACAGACGGCGCCTGTCGTCTTCCTGTGGCTGACCCGACTCGTGGTGCTGATCGGCGGCGTCGGCGAACGCGCGCTCCGCCTCGTGCCATTCGTCTCCGGACTGGCAGTGATACCGATCGTTGCGGTCATCGCCGTGCAACTGCGGGCCCCGCGCGTCGCTTTGCTCGCCGCGGCGCTCGCCGCACTCGCGCCGCTGACGATCCATTTCTCGCTGACGTTCAAGCAGTACAGCTCGGACGCTGCCGTCACCGGCGCCGTGCTCGTCGTCGCGCTGGATGTCGCGCACAGCCCCGAGCGGATGCGCAGCTGGTGGACGCTCGCGATCGTCACGCTCTTCGCCCCGTTTCTCGCGGCCCCCGCCGTCTTCGTGAGTGCGGCGAGCGTTGTCGGCCTGTGGGTCGCCCCGGGGATTGCGCAGTCCGTGCGCGCCCGCACGCGCGTCGCGCTGATCGCGCTGCTCGCCGTCTCTGCCGGGGCGATCAATTATCTCCTCTTCCAGCGGGCGACGGTATCCAATGCCTACATGCAGCGGTACTGGAGCAGCGCCTTTCCCGGCGGGTCGCTGGCGTCGACGGCCAGCCTTGCTCGCGAGCTCCCGGCACACCTGCTGAATGATCTGCTCGTCGGGACGTCGGTGCCCGCGGGTCGCGTATGGCACGTCTGGATGGCGACGCTGCTCGGCGCGGGCGTCTGGTGGCTGGCGCGCCGGCGTCGAGTCTGGGCGCTGATCCTCGTCGTCGGCCCGATCATCACGGTGGTCGTCGCGGCCATCGCTCGGCGCTATCCCCTTGCACCGCGGACGCTGGTCTTCCTCGCACCGGTCGTAATCGTGCTCGCCGCGCTCGGCGTCGAGTACCTCGTCGATCGGGCAGCCGAGGCGACTCGGTCGATGGCCGCGTTCTGGCTAGCCGGGGTCACGGCGCTACCCGTGCTGGCCGACGCGCGGACCCAGTGGCGCGCGCCGCATGCCTCCGGTCCGGAACTCCGGACCGCCCTCCGCGCCATCTCGAGGCAGGTCGATCTCGGCGAGCCGATCTACCTCTTCTCGCGCGGCGTGCCGGTCTGGCTCTTCTACTCGACCGACTGGGCGCACCCGGATCTCGCCCGCCTGGACCGAATGATCGACTACGCGCGACAGATCGGTCCCAACTCCGGCAACGCGCCGCATCGACCGCACGTCATCAGCCACGAAGGCTGGCCACTGGTCAGTCGTGATCGGGAGCGCACGGAACTCGTCGGCATTGCGACAGGCATGGAGGACTTCCTGCCTGGCGCAACCGGCCTGAAACCGGACAGCGGGTGGGCGACGAACGAGGCGGCGCGAATCAACGCGGTTGCGAGCCGGCGGATGTGGGTCTTTTTCATCACGTGCCACACCAACTGCGAGAAGATGCTCGCCGACACGCTGGTTGCGTCCGGCGGAGTCCTCAGTGACACGCTGTACCTCGCCACGACGACGCTGTACGAGTATACCGGCGGACGGTCGACGACCGACTCTGCGACGGTGGGACGGACTCGTCGCTCCCGAATGGCTGAGTCACAGCAAATCGAACTGAACCGACGTGCTCACTAACGAGCCCGTGCACGCGCGTCGTACGCTGCCAAGCGTGCGCGCGATTTGCGGCTTACACTCCGCGATGTGCGCACCGACCGCTTTGCGCCATGATGCCGGACCTGGACCTCTGTGTCGTGGTGCCCGCGTACAACGAGGCGCTGAATCTCACGACCTTGCGCGACGAAGTTGCGGCGGCCCTCGATCCGCTTGGTCTGGTGTGGCAATTCCTGTTCATCGATGATGGAAGTACCGATACGACGCCCGCGGTGCTCGCCGCCATGCGCGCGTGCGACAGTCGGGTCACCTTCGTGCGCCTCGCCCGCAATTTCGGGTTGCAATCCGCGCTCACGGCCGGACTGGCGCTCGCGACCGGCCGTGCGGTGATCGTCATGGATGCGGATCTCCAGGATGATCCGGCCGCGCTGGCGACGCTGGTGTGCGCGTGGCAGGGTGGCGCCGATGTCGCCTACGCGGTGCGGACACGTCGGCGCGAAGGGATCGTCCGGCGACTGGCGGTCTCCGCGTTTTATCGCGTCCTGAGCGCGGCCGCCGAGATTCCGATTCCCCGTGACGCCGGCTCGTTCGCCTTGTACGACCGACGCGTCATCACCACGCTGAATGCACTGCCGGAGCGCAACCGCTATCTCCCGGGCTTGCGCGCCTGGGTCGGGTTCCGCCAGGTGCCGATCCCGGTCGCGCGACGCGCGCGACACGCCGGTGAGCCGGTCCAGTCGTTCGCACGACTGACGGCGCTCGCACTCGACGGCATCCTCTCGTTCTCCAAGGCCCCGCTGCGACTGGCGACGATGCTGGGGTTCGCCGTGACCCTGCTTTCGGCGTTCTCGCTGCTCGTCGTCGTGTACTGGCGGTTCATCGAGCACTCGTTTCCGAGTGGTGTCGGCCTCGCCACGATCGCCCTCGCGCTCTTCTTCCTGAGCGGCGTGCAACTGCTGCTCTTCGGCATCATCGGCGAGTACGTCGGTCGGGTGTACGACGAGGTAAAGCAGCGGCCCCACTTCGTCGTCGCGTACGCCGCCGGGCTCGCCGGCTGCGTTGACTAGTGCGGCGGTGACCGACGCGCTGCCGTCCGTCGCGGCGCAGCGCGACGAACGGATGCCGCCGGCGGGTCCTGCGACGGGGATGGCCCGGTCGGCGATCGCGGTGGTCGTGTGGACGGTCCTCGTGACCGGACTGCTGTCGACGTGTCTCGGTACGGCGCTGGGTCTCGTGCAGTTCCGGGATGTCGGCTATCCCGACAGTGCGGCACTCCTGCGGATTGCGGATGCGGCCCATGGTCACGCCCTCTATCCGCCGCTCGGCCAGCCCCCGTATCTCGCGACGCTCTACGGGCCACTCTTCTATTTCCTCCTCGCGATTCCGTTTCGACTGGCCGAGGCGGTCGGTGCCAATCCCGCGGTCGCCGTTCGCGCGGTCATCGCCGGCGCCTTTTGCGGCTGTCTCGGGTTGATCTCGCTCCTCAGCTGGCGCCTTTCGGGCTCGCGACGCGTGGCGCTGGTGAGCGCGCTCGTCGCCGGCGCGATCGTGCCGATCGGGGGCTGGACGACGCAGATCCGTGCGGATTTTCCCGCACTCCTCCCGGCGCTGGCGGCGATCTGCCTCTGGCTACCGGGGAGCGGTGGCGCGCCGCGACGCGGGGCCGCCGCTCTCGCCGTGGGACTGGCGCTCCTGATCAAGCAGACGTTCGTGGCGGCGCCGATCGCGATCGTCTGCTGGCTGCTATACCGCCGGCGGTATCTCGAGGCCGGTCGGTGGGCCGCGTCGGTCATGGCGATCGTTGGCGTGGGGTACGGCATTACCTGGTGGCGCGAGCCGCTGATGCTGTCCCACGTCCGGGCGGTGGGCCAACCGCTCCTCGACTACCGGGGTGCGCTCCGGATCACGATCATCGCCGTCTCCCAGTTCGCCGTGCCGTTTGCGATCGTCCGTCTCCTCGCGATGCGCAGCGCGCCGGACCGGCGCGTCGCGCTGCCGCTCGCGTATTGCGCGGTGGCCTGGCTGATTGCCCTCTGCACGATCCCGCAGGTGGGTGGCAACGTCAACTACTTCTGGGAACCGCTGTTCGCGAGCGCCGTCCTCGCCGGCCCGGCGATCGTCGCGACGGCGCGCCTCGATGCGCGCACGCCGTCCACGGTTGCGGCAACGCTCTGCGTGCTGCTCCTCTGGGCGTTCCTGCCCGTGATCCGTGACAACGGCGCGAGCATCCACGGGACGATCGCGCGTGCACGGGAGTATCCGGCTCGCCGGTCGCGCTGGCTCGCCTTCGTGGCGATCATCGCGCGGCATCACGTGTTGTCGACGCGTTCCGATGTGACCGTCAGCGGCATCGACCCGGAAGTACCAGATCCGTTCGAGAGCACGGTCCTCGATCGGCGGGGCGCGTGGAGCTTCGGGCCCGTGATCGCCGAGTTGGCGAGTGGTCGTATCGACGCGGTGGTGATCGGCGCCGGCGAATCCGACGCCGGCACCGGTGTCTATCGCGGTATCCGGTCGTGGAGCGCCGGCATGTGGACGGCGCTGGCCGGCCACTACATGCCGATCTGCACCCTGGACGGTGACGAGGTCTGGGTCCCGCGCGATCGACCGTCCCCGCTCGGTGGCGAGTTGATCTCGATCGGCTGCGTGCCGATCGGCGTCGATCTCCTGTGAGACCAGTCGCTGCGCCAGTCACCGCGGGACGTACTCGTCGACCCTGAACCAGATCGTGTCGACGAGCCGCACGATCTTTCCCCCGCCGACGTCCACCAGCCCATCGGTGAGCAACGTCGCGCAGTCGAGGCAGGTCATGCTGACGATCCATTGCCGCGCTGCAGGCAGCGCGCGAATCCGGTCGACCTCCTCCTCGATCCAGCCGGGATCAGGCGAGTACCGCGTTCGGAACTGATCGAGGATCTCGACACCGGTCGACAAGCCGATGAGCTCCACGCGTCGACCGTCGCGGAAGACGAATGCATCCCCGTCGCGGGCTGACAGGGGGCGGGTCCTCGGCGGCGCGTTGCCGGAATTCGGTCCCGTGGACTCGGCGATCGCCAGGAGCCGCCGCACGCGCGCCGTGTCGGGATGCGACCAGTCGGTCGTGTAATAGATCCAGCGAGGAGTGTCGAGCGCGAAGACGTAGACCGGCTCGCCACGATCCACGGCGAGCGAGACGCGTGAGAGGCTCGATCGCATCAGCGTCGCGCTGACCTGCGGACGCCAGTGATAGCCTGCATCGATCGCGCCTGGCAACGCGAGAAGTCCGCCGACGGTGGCGAAGGCGGCCGGCGACCAGCGCGCCGAGAGACCGTCGCTCACCGACTCGACGCCGGCCACAAGCAGCAGCACGATCAGGGGTGCCAGAAAGAGGCAGGTGCGGTCGACGAGCGGATAGGCACGATTCGCTGCCGCCGTCCAGAGCAGCACAAATGGTGCGGCCGTGAGTACGACCGCCCATGCGCCATGGCGTCGCCCGAGGCGCACCAGCCCGATCACGATCAGCGCCGTGAAGACGTATCGCAGGCTCGTCGGGTATCGCACGTTGCTTCCGGTCAGCATCGCCTGCAACAGAAACCCGGTGCGCGCGCGCAGATGCTGGAAGGCATCCCGGAACGGCGGAAGCAGAAACGATTGTTCCCAGTAATGCTGCATGAACGCGGAGTGCATCGTCGCCCGCTGGAAGACCGCCCAGTTGACGCCGACGATCAGTAGCCACGCCGCCGCGATGCCCGTCGCGCGTCGGAGGACGACGCCACGTGCATCTCGTGGTGCGAGCAGAAGTGCGACGAGACTCGGCCCCGAGACGAAGATGCTGGGCGCCGACAGCAGCGGTGCGACGACGGTGGCCAGTCCGAAGCGCAGCCAGGCACCCCGGGTCGGTGCTGCGGTGCGGCAACATGGGAGCGCGACGGCCAGCAGCAGTGCGACGACAAACGCATCGGTGCTGTATTGCTTGAAGACCGCCGAGAACTCGAACGTCAGCGGACTGACGCTGGCGAGCACTGCGGCGAGCACCGCCGCACGCGGTGAGACAAGCGAACCGGCGACGCGGGCGACGAGCGGAATCGTGGCGAGCCCAGCGAGGAGGGGCAGCAGGCGCAGGGCATACTCGTTGACGCCACCGGCAGCTGTCGCGACGCGCGACAGCCAGAGAAAGAGGATCGGCGCCGACTGTTCCAGCTGTAGCGGACGCGCCAGTGCCCCGAATCCCCGCAGCGCGACGTTGAGCGCCAGCATCGCCTCGTCGATACCAAGCGCGCGCGGGTCGAAGACGAGCGAGAGTCGAGTCGCGCAGCCCCACGCGACGAGCGCGCTCGCAACGCCGATCGCGGCGGTCCGGCCCGCCGCGCGTCGCGTGATGCTATCGCGCCAGATACTGATAGACGCTGACGCCGCGCGTCGTGCGGCGGTCGACGATGCGGCCGCCCGCCGCCAGGAGCGTGTCGACAAGGATCGTGTCGCAGGCGTTGTGGCAGTACGTGAAGAAGATCGACGCGGCCGGGTTCGCGACCGCGCGGATTCGCGCCGTTTCGTTGGTCGCCCAGCCCGCATCCGGTGCCGGGCGCGCGCCTTCGCCGGCCAGCGCCTCGATCCCCGTCGGGATGCCGATCAATTCCGTTCGTGCGCCGACGCGATACACCAGATCCACCCCCTCGCCCGTGGCCGGCCGGGCGCGCGGAGGGGCATTCCCCGAGTTTGGGCCCGTCGACGCGGCGAGCGCGAGCAGCGCTTTGACCCGCGCGGTGTCGGGGTCGGACCAGTTCGTCGTGTAGAACGCCCAGATCGGAACATCCCGTGAAAAGACGTACACTGGCTCGCCCTCGGCCGCGCGCGAAGCGAGGTCAGCGGCGGATGCGCGAAGTAGCGCCCATGTCGGCGACGTTGTCCACCGCGATCCCGCATCGCGGGCGTCTGGCCAGATGAGGATGAGCGCGGCAGCGGCGAACGCGGGCGCTCTCCGCGCGAATGGCGCGAGGTCGACCGCGGACTCGAGGCCGGCGACGAGTGCGACGATGCCGCACGGAGCAAGGAAGAGGAGGGTGCGCTCCGACAGCGGATAGACGCGCGCCGATGCGGCAACGCAGACGACGATCGTCGGGCCCGCGATCAATCCCGCGGCCCACGCCCCGTGCCGCCGCCACAGCGCTACGACGCCCGCCAAGGAGAGCAGCAGGAGCGACACGCGCCACGCGCCCGGGTAGGTGACCGTGTCACCGGTAAACCACTCCTGCATCGCCCACCCCGCCCGATCGTGCAGGAGCGACAGCATCGCGCGCGGCGGGGGCGTGAGAAAGGCACCGGACCAATAGTGGCGCAGATAGGGAGTGGCCAGCGTTGCGCGTTGCAGGAACCACCAGTTGATGCCGCTGACTGCCACCCACGTGACAGTGACGACCGCCACACGCGCACGCGCGCCCTCGGTCGATCGCACGCCCGGCGCGAACCACGCTGCGGCGAGTGCCGCGGCGGTCACGAAGACGGACGGTGCCGACAGGAGCGGCGACACTGCCGAAGCGATGAGCCACGCCCACCACCCGGCCCCCTGGTCCGGCATCCGGCAGACGAAGAGCGCGAGACAGAGCAGCACCGCGCAGACCAACGCGTCGACGCTGTACTGCTTGAACGTCGTCGCGTAAGTGATATCGAGTGGCGCGAGCGCCGCCAGGGCCGCGGCGAGCAGCGCGCCGCGACCGAGCTGGAGCCATCGTGCTGCGACCCAGACGACCGGGGCGAGTGCGAGCCCGGCGACGCACGGGATCGCACGCAGCGCGATCTCACTCATCCCGGCCGCACGAACCACGAGCCGTGCCCCCCAGAGGAAGAGGATCGGCGCCGTCTGCTCGAGCGCCAGCGGCTGCGCCAATCCCCGCCAGTCTCGCAGACCGATGTTCAGCGCCAGCATCGCCTCATCCAGCGTGAGGGTGCGATTGGCGAAGAAGTACGCGAGTCGGGTGATCGTCCCCCACGCGATGAGCGCGATAGCGGCTCGCACCAGGAGGCCCGACCAGCGATCCTCCGGCATTCCGGGGGCGGTCGCGGATCGCTCACCGACGAGCGCGACCGCTGATTCCCCAGCGCCCTCAGCGGAGCCGGCCCCGATACCGATCACATCGACAGTATACACCTCACGAATTCCGATCGACACCCTGTGAATGTCGCGTGTCCGTCTCGGCACACAGCGCGTAAGCGGGGTAGACTCCATCATGGGTCGCGAGCACCGGAGCTGGGGGATGCGCTTCCTCCAGCGCTTGAGTGGTATCGCCGCCGTGGCGGCGGCCGGCGTCGCGGGCGGCGATCTGCTCCTCTGGCTCTTCGCCGGCCCGGCGGCCGAGCAACCGCTCGTGGGCGGCAGTGTCATGATTCCCGCCTCTGCCGCGCCGATTCTCGCGGCCGCTGTCGCGCTGTGGCTCGCCCGCACCGCACCGGTCACGCGCGGCGCCCTGCGCACCGCCCGCGCGCTCGGCGTCATCGTCGCGATCTGGGGGGCGCTCTTCCTCCTCGAGCGCGTCCCGGGCGCCGCGTTCTCGGTCGACGCACTGCTGCGGTTCGACTACCTGCGGCCCAACGGCACGCCGGCGACCGGCCGTCTCGCCCTCAACACGGCGATCACGGTCACGGCGATCGGCAGCGCGCTCGCCACGATTCATGCGAGCCGGCCGTGGGTCTGTGTCGTCAGTCGATCGGCGGCGCGCCTCGCCGCGCTCGTCACCTTCCTCGCCGTCGTCGGCTACACCAACGGCGAACCGATCCTCTACCAGATCGCCACGGCGCACGCGATCGCGCTGTCGACGGCGCTCGCATGCCTGGCGCTCGCCCTCGGGATCCTCTTCGCCGACCGCGGGAAGGGGCTGCCGTCGATTCTCGTCGACGAGGCGGGCGGTGGCGTCCTGGCGCGCCGACTCCTCCCGGCCGCCGTCATCGTGCCGATGCTCCTCGGCCGACTGTGGCTCTACGGCGAGCGCCACTACGGCCTCACGTCCGGCGGCGGCGCGTCGGTCTTCGTCGTCGCCACCACGCTCGCCTTCGTCTGGCTCGTCGCCCGCAGCGCCCGCGTCGTGCACGCGGCCGACCTCCTCCGCGCCCGGCTCCTCGACCGAGAACAGCTCGCCCGCCACGAGGCCGAGGCGGCCAATCAGGCGAAGGGGAACTTCCTCGCCGTGATGTCGCATGAACTGCGCACGCCGCTCAGCGCGATCATCGGCTACGAAGAACTCCTTGCCGACGGCATCACCGGTCCCGTCACCGAGGCGCAGCGCCAGCAGCTCGGCCGCATCAAGGCGAGCGCCCGCCATCTCCTGCAGCTGATCGACGAGATCCTCACCTACTCGCGCACCGAGGCAGGCCGCGAGGAGGTGCGGACCGAGATCGTCGCCGTCTCCGGCATCGTCGATGACGCCGTCGGCTTCATTGCGCCGATGGCCGACGACAAGGGAGTGACGCTCGGTGTGACGTCACCGCCCGCATCGCTGATCGCGAATACCGACCCGCGAAAGATCCGCCAGATCCTGATCAACCTGCTGTCCAACGCCGTGAAGTTCACCGAGCGTGGCGGACGCGTCACGCTCGACGTCACGGTGGGCAGTGACCGGATGCAGTTCCGCGTCGGCGACACGGGGATCGGCATTCCGGCGGAACACCTGCAGCGGATTTTCGATCCGTTCTGGCAGGTCGAGCAACAGGCGACGCGCCGCGCGGGCGGGACCGGCCTCGGGCTCAGCGTCTCACGTCGGCTCGCCCGCCTGCTCGACGGCGACATCAGCGTGGAGAGCACCGTGGGGCGGGGGAGTACGTTCGTCGTGACCCTGCCGATCGGCGTCGCGTTCGGCGCCCGCACGCCGGTCGCCGCAGACGTCGCGGTTCCCGCGGCGAGCTGACCGGGGGACTAGCGGACTGCCGTTTCCGGCAGCCAGCTCGTGTCAGCGGAGACGTCGTGCGCGAGCGCGATGCAGACGCCGTCGGCCGCTCGCCCGGCCCGCTTCCAGGACTGCTGGGCCTCGAGCGGGTGTCCCGTGCGGAAGAGCGCACAGCCGAGCTCCGCACGTGCGACGCCGTCGGTCGAGTCGAGGACCGTCGCCCGCTCGAAGAACCGCCGCGCGAACTCGTACTCGCCGGCCCGGTACGCGTGGTGCCCGATGCGGCGCATGTCGAGCGCCGTGCGCGGCACCGCTGTCGCTGCGCTCGCGGCCCGACGCTGCGCGACCGCGCCACCGGCGACGCCGAGCACGGCCAGCACCGCAACGGTCGCGAGCACGGTCCGCCACCGGCCGCCGTGCCGCGCACGGGGCGTCGCGGGTCGCGCCTGTGGGCGGGCGGCGGGGCGCCGCGCCGTTGCCGAGCGTTCGGCCGTCCGGCCACCCGTGGGCGCTGAGCCGGTCGTCCCCGCGCCGTTGGCGGCCGGCGCATCGAGGCGGCGGGTCGTGCCCTGGCCGATCGGCGATGACCCGGAGCGCGGCGGCGCGGCGGGACGCGGCGGGACTGGGGGCGCGGCGCGGGGCGCCGACCGGGCGTCGGGGACGGTGACGTCGCCGGCACCGACGCGGGCGGCAGTGACCGCGCTTGTCGTAGCCGGTGTGCTCGTTGGCGGCGTCGCCCTCGCGCGGGGGACCGGCGTCTCGCCCGGCGTCAGCGCTCGGACCAGCTCCCGGAGCTGTCGCGCCCCGGAGCCCTCAGCGACGCCGGGGAGGCGGATCGCGTCGAGCGCCGCCGCGAGATCGGCCGTCGTCTGGAAGCGCTCCTCCGGCGGCTTGGCAAGCATGCGCCGGACGATCGCGGTCAGTGCCGCGGGCGCGTCGGCCCGGGCCGTCGTCGCGTCGGGCGCCGGCGTCCACCAGTGGTGCTGCAGAATCTCGGGGATCGAGTCGCCGTCAAACGGCACCGACCCGGTGAGCATTTGATAGGCAACGATCCCGAGCGAGTACTGGTCGGACTGCGGGCCGACGGGCTTGCCGGCGCACTGCTCCGGGCTCATGAAGTGCGGCGTGCCGATCATCATTCCGGTCGCCGTCAGCGACGACGACTCGACGGCGCGCGCGATCCCGAAGTCGGAGACGACGACTCGGCCGTCGCGGTCGACGAGGATGTTGGCACCCTTGATGTCGCGGTGCACGATCCCGCGCTCGTGCGCGAACGCGAGGGCGTGCGCGGCAGACCGGAGGACCTCGAGGACAACCGGGAGCGGCAGCGGGCCATTCGCCTCGATCACGGCGTCCAGCGGCCGGCCGTCGATGAACTTCATCGCCATGTACAGCACGCCGCCCGACTGCCCGACGCGATAGACGGGGATGACGTTGGGGTGATCGAGCGATGCGGCGAGTCGGGCCTCGCGCTTGAACCGGTCGGCAACGCCAGGCACCGGCACCAGCTCGGGCGGCAGGACCTTGAGCGCGACCGGCCGATCGAGTTCGACCTCGCGGGCGCGATAGACGACCGCCATCCCCCCGCGCCCGACCTCGCGCTCGACCGCGTAGTCGGCGGCGACTGCGTGCCGGACGATCGCCAGCTGCGGCGCGCCATCGATCACGGTGGTCGCGACCGTGGGAGCCGGCGCTGGCGTCGTGGCCGCAGCCGCGTGCGCGTGGACACCGCCGGCGACGGGCACGCCGGCGGGGTCGGTCACCTGGCTCCCGCAGACGACGCAGAAGCGCGAGGAGTTCGAGACGGAGGTTCCACACTGGGCGCAAAACATGGCTAACAGAGAGACTCGCGTTGCCCGGCGCCCGTCACGCCGTCGGCGGATCCTCCGCGAGCACCACCGCGATCGCCGGCCAGACGCGGAAGAACGGGGTGAGGGGCTGTGCGCCGTGGCGCGAGTAGAAGCGGACCGCCGGCTCGTTGTCGGGGGCGACGTTGACGCAAACGCGCGCCGCCCCCTGCTCGCCGAACCACGCGGCGAGCCGACGAAGCAGCATCGCCGCGACCCCCGCGCCGCGCTGGTCAGGCGCGACGTCGATCCACTCCAGTTCTCCCTCGCAGCCGAGTCGCCGCGTCAGGTGTCCGGCGATCAGACCGACGACGGTATCGTCGGCGCAGGCGACGTAGGCCACGCGCGCGTCGAGGGCCTGCTGCGGGTTGATCGATCCGTCGAGATAGCCGCTGATCCGGGGCTCCCAGTACGCGGGCTCGCCCCATGTGACGGCGCGGAGGCGCGCCATCGCCGGGATGTCGGCGGCGACCGCCTCGCGCACCTCGGTCGGCGCATCGGTCACCGCGCCGCGCCCTCGAGATACGCGACGAGCCCCGGTGCCTCGGCCTCGAAGTGGAATCGCCGGTCGGCCGCCTCGCGCGCCGCCGCGCGGGCGGCGGTGAGCGCTCCTGGCGTCTCGAGCAGCTGGCGAAGTCCCGCGGCGAGGCCAGCCGCGTCGCCCGGTCGGTAGACGAATCCGGCGCCAGGCGCGGCGTTCATGACCCAGCGTTGGCCGGTCGTGTCGGTCGCGGCGACCGCGAGGCCAGCGAGCAGATAGGTAAAGATCTTGTTCGTCGCGCAGAGGTCGCGGTTCCGATTGACCGGCTGCTCGAGGGCGAGCCCGATGTCATGCTCGGCGGCGCGGGGCACGAGATCGCCCGGCGCCACGGGCGCCAGGAGTACGACGCGATCGGCGACGCCGAGCGAGGAGGCGCGGGCAAGCAGGCCGTCGACGTAGACGGCGTCGGGGCTTCCCCGCAGGTAGCAATGGACCGACGGGTCGAGCTGCGGCAGCGCGTCGATGATGTCCTCGAGGCCGCGACCGGCGCCGATCACCTGGGAGTACCAATAAAGCGACGGCGGGCGCGGCGCGGCCGCCGCGGCTGGCGGGTCGGACGGTGCCGTCGGTGTGACACGGCGCTCGGCGCGCGGGAAGGTATTCAACACGACGTACGGGCGGGGGATCCCGTAGGCAGCGACGATCGCGTCGGCGATCGCCGGTGAACTCGCCGTGACCGTGGCACACGTCGGCAGGTAGCGGCGTTCGACGGCGATCACGAGGGCCCGCGCGGCGGCGTCGCGCGGGTCGTCCGTCAGCTCGCCGGCGTGGAAGTCCTCGATGTCGAAGCCTGCCCGCGCGCCGAGCCGGCGCGCGGCGATGACCGCGACGGGCAGCGCGCCGAGGGTATGGCCGATCACGAGGTCGGCCGTCTCGGCGGCGACCCGGTCGATCAGCAGCGGCGCGTACCGGCTGACGATCCGGTTGGCAAGGAACGGCGTGAGGCGCCGGCGTCCGTGATCGTACCAGCGCAGCGCGAGCCGCTGCCGCAGGGTGCCGAGGACGCGGTGCCAGAATCCGATGAGATCACCGCGGCGCAGGTTGACGCGATCGAGGCGCCAGCGGCGCGTCGCCATCAGCATCCGGTCCGCGGCCGCGTGCTCGGGCAGCGCATCCGCGGCGACGACGCGCACGCGATGCCCCGCCGAATCCAGCGCGTCGGCTTCCTTCACGAGCCGAGGGCTGGTGCTGATGTTGCCCGTGGTGACGAGGGTGACGTTCACGCGGTCTGCTCGCGCATCTCGCGGTACAGCGCCTCGTACTGGTCGACGATCGCGCGGTCGCTGAACCGCGCCTCGGCGTCCGCGCGCACGACGCGGCGGTCGATTGCGCCGAGCCGGGCGACCGCAGCGGCGGCGGCGTCGACCGTCTCGGCGAGGTAGCCGTTCACGCCGTCGCGCACGACTTCGGGCACACTACCGCGCGGCGCGCCGACGACCGGCGTTCCGCAGGCGAGCGCCTCCGCCATGACGATCCCGAACGGCTCCGCCCACTCGATCGGCATGAGGAGCGCCGCGGCCGATCCGAGGAGCGCGTCCTTGCCCGGGTCATCGAGCAGGCCGACGTAGGTGATCCGGTCGGAGAGATGCGGTGCGATCTCGCGATCGAAGAAGTCGGCGTCGGGACCACTGACGACACGAGGGCCGGCAATGACGAGCCGGCGGCCGGCGCGCCGGGCGATCGCGATCGCGTGGTGCGGGCCCTTGAACCGCTCGAGGCGTCCGAGGAAGACGAGCGGCGCGTCCTGCGGGACGGCCGCGACGAACGTGTAGCGCGAGAGGTCGGCGCCGTTGAAGATCGTCTGCCAGCGGCCGGCGGGTGGACCGGAGCCACCGGGGGCGGCGTAGACGCTCGTCGAGCAGCCGGTGAACCGGATCGACGATCCCGCGAGACGCTGGGCCGTGCGCACGCTCCGCCACGGAACGGCGTCGCGCTGGTA
>Ga0116229_10010053_pt1 | contig 14278 bp, 9 predicted proteins | sample S1TSphgellanicum_3_FD_87313 | JGI IMG/M metagenome (GOLD analysis project Ga0116229, IMG submission 87313) | Host-associated microbial communities from peat moss isolated from Minnesota, USA - S1T2_Fc - Sphagnum magellanicum MG | ecosystem: Host-associated > Plants > Peat moss > Unclassified...
ATGGGATTAAAGCGAGGTGCCATTGGGAACACATTGAGAACCTGATGGGAACTCATTGGGAACTTGATGGGAACATGTTGAGAACCGGGAAAAATGAAAAAAAATCCTCCCCCCAACCCCTGCCCCACCCAAAACTTAAAAGAAAAAAAAAAATCCAGGCACCTTGAGTGCATGCTGAGCCTTCCCATGGGCTGCATGAAATTTCTATGTTCCAAAACTGTTCGTCATCATTTTTTGCCTGCGTACCCTACCGGGGTATTACGTACGTTCGAAATGGCGAGCAATCTCTATCCCTCTACCGCGATATGGCGATTTTATTTTTATTTTTTTTAAATCCTTTAATGAATTTCGTAAGCGGTTTTTGTATATCACTTTTTGGCGATATTTCGTCAATAATAAAAAGCTCCTGGGCACCAATGTTCCAGCATTTATTAATATCCTGACCTCAATGTTCTAGCATTTATTTGTAACTTGGGGCCAAACAACAAGCCAAAAATGCTCAAAATTTACCCTTGAGCCCTGACTCTTAACCTAAAGTGGGCCTAAGACCCTTGGTTAATTTAACATTTTTCGAGTTTTACTATTTGCATGATAACAGCTAAAGAAAATCTACCGTGGTAATTCTGAATAACCTTTTGGAGATCATGGCTAGATAGTTGTTGATAGTTATTGAGCCATGTTACTTGTGTAAATTCTATAATTAATTTGGCCATATTTTTAATAATGGTGAGACCTAATATTATATTGACCATTATGGTTGGGGTGGGTGGTGGATTATGTCCTTTTTTGTCACATTATACAACATAATCTTCTGGTGATGATCATATGCTCGTGGTCACCAAAGTCTCTGTTAACATGCATTCTTTAAGAGACTTGTTGCATATGTGACCCTAGACCTTTTATGGTCTTACTGTTGCCTATTGTGCTGGGTGAGTTGGCTAACTGGCCGGCCTAGCTAGCCTTAACAAGCTTGCCCAGCACCTTACTTAACATAATGGGTAAGGGCTTGACCATTCCATAATACATTTATTTCTCAATCAGAGGTTTTGTCTCTGCCGGAATGGGAACCACAACTCAGCAAGCAATGCTACAGTAAACCAGTGCATTTTTTTGGGGTCAATTTTATGATGCAGCCAAAATGGTGCTCATCCATATGATGATTCAGCCAAATTTGGCTTTAAGATATGTATGAGAGTAAAGTTTTAAAAACATCCTTCTATAATTTTGGCTACATAATTGAACCATGTATAAAAATCTGGAGAACTTTCTTTTTATTTTGGGGGAAAATTTTGCGAATGAATATCTCAAAAAAGAACCTGCTTTTAGTACTCTTAATTTTTAATATAGATTTTTGGCTATATATATAGCCAGCCCAAAAAAAAAAGAGCGGGGGGCTGAGTACAACCTTTCTGCAGGCATTGGACCTGAAACTTGGCCCAGCAATCAGCCTCCTGCGCCTGTTGGAATTGGAAACTGGATTGGAATTCTGCTGCTGTAGTCATTCTCTAAAATGGTTCAATTCTCTAGGCATGCAATTAATACATGAAAGTTGGACTCTGCAATATTGCAGTTCTTGGTGATGGAAGTTGGGGTTGTGTGTATTGTAAATTGAACTGGAATTGATTACCAAATCAGACTCATTTTTAAAAAATTTGACAGACACCTTAACCACAGGTTTAGGGTTTTGTAAAACTACACCTAACCCTAACCCCAAGTTGCATGAAACTATATAAATTCCCTGAAACAAATACTAAGAGCATCTCCAACAGTGCTCTGTATGTGACTCCAGACAGAAAAACTTATTGCGAAAAGTCAAAATGTGCCGGTTTAGCTCAGGAAATTGGTTTTTCTGCACGAAATTTGTGTAGCTTGCCGTGGCTGGTAAAAGGCGCAACACAGTTGTGCACCTCCAAAAAAGAGTGTAATAAATTGGACCTAATTGCAGCTCAGTATTTCTGATTGGTCAATCATAATGATTGGTCCAGGTGGTTTGCTGTTAGTATTCCCCACCTATATCCAGTTACAGTTTTATTGGTGGGGCTGCCAAAAAAAACAGCTAAACTTAGACATTTAATTTTATTATCCAGAGAGACATACTCAGCACCGGCGAAGATGCTCTAAGAGGTTTTTGTTAAATTTACAATCTGGCCCTAACCAAGAACTAGACACCATGTTGAGTGTTGACCCCTGTTTTAGGTTACCTCTTCCCATCACAATTCACTATACTTTCAATTATTGGCCTTTAGGTGGCAAAGACTACCAGGTCAGAGACTACTTGGGGGGCCGAAATTTTAAAGCTTTGTTGACCAAGCTAGCCCAAAATCTAAAGCTCATGGCCAGCTTGCAAGTGGTTGTGGCTAGCTCAAACACTACATATCTAACCCAAGAAAATGGTCATATATGGTTCATTACCAAGTCATACAAAATTTCCCAAAGTTGGGGGTCCTTATGCTTATTATTGGAGTACAGGATCATTTTCAATAAGGAATTCACAAATGAAAATTCAAGAGGTTTTTTTCCATTGGTGTAAGGTTGTTTTGATTAACTATTGATCATTCCTAAATGATTCACAGATCACATGGTATACATATATTTGGTTGTATTAGTCAAAACCACAACAATTATTGATAGGTTCCATGCAGCATGAGTACTATTTATGCCTTTCGAATACGGTCATGGCATTTGCTCATACATAATAAAACACTAGTGAAAGCAAACATTGATATGAGCTTCTTCAACAATTTGTAAGGTTGTGTATGTCCAAATGAACCAAAATGATGAAGAGAAATGTGAAATTGGTGAAAGCTTTCACATTGGTGTTTCAATCAACATTATATACATGAAACATCAAATCCCTCTTCAATCATATGATGTAGTTTTCAATAAAATCAATGGACTCTTTTACCATTGTATTTTTATCAGTTTGGTGTTTTTTTTAATGTGGAATCAGAGGAGCACTAGTGTTCTAAAGCTTACTAATAACTAATTTATATTTAAGCACTATTGTATTTCTTTCTCAATCACTTGTAATTTTCAATTATAGATACATGAGATCTCAAGTCAAGTGTCTTCTTTGGATGCAAGATGTTCTTGCCAGACATAAACATAACAAGAAAATTCAATTTGATTCAGCTAGTAGTTGAGATGGGAGTCTTCAAATTTATTCATATTAACTCTTTTCAATTATGAAATTTATGTTACTTTCAATGAGTACATATTTTTCAAGAGGTTAAATATACACGTTATACCAATACCCAAAATAATATTTGCATAATCATGTTGTACCTCTTCTACCAATGTATATTATTCATATGCCCAATAAAATGTTATAGTTCACTATGGTGACTTGATGATCAACCCTCCTCTATTTCTAGGTGGTTAAAAAAGAAAAAAGAAAAAAGATTTGCCAGAGTATAAAACCTGTATTACTAAAATTGGATGTAATGTTTGGGCTCAATGCCATCAAAACAAAATTTCTTTGAAAAGTATGAAGCCTACATTTCTAATTTGGTCATAATACAAAAGTTTAATATATGAAAGTAAAGTTTGTGGTATTAAATTGTTGATACAAAAAAAATGTTAAAGTCAGGGAAACATGGATTTACCTGTTTTGCCTTCCTAGTGGCACTACAAAAGACACTGCAATAACCCATTGAAATTGTTAAAGTAAACTTCAAGCACTCTGAGTAAATATTTAGTGTAAAACAGAGGCATGTGTGTGTGATGTAATTTTCTCTTCCCAATAGGGAGGAGGGTATGTTTAGTGCAGGATATCAAGGAGGGTATTTACACTTTGTAAAGTTTGATTGTGTTTATTAGACTGTTCCAGGGCTGCTCCAGAGCACTGAAAGCTGTAAGTGTCCAACCTTGGGGGAGGTTTGTTGCTTTGCCTTGGTTTTGAAGGGGCCACCTCCAATTTGAATTGGAAACTTTAAAAAATTGAAATTTTTGTTTCAATGTATATGAATATGTGTTTAATTTGTTGGTGTAATGAAACAAGGCACATAGTTTGATAATTTAAATGTGATGTAAATAGGTTAATGATCTGACCAATAAATTTGATTTGATATAGAATGTCATTGTTGTGTTGATGCATTTATCTGTATGTGGTTTATTTGTGTTTTATTAATGGTTGTGTATTCAATAAACAGAGTGTTGATTTTTTTGTGTATTCATGAAGTTATATAATGTTGTGGATTGACATGTTTCTGTTAAGATATCAACATTGAAATCTCTTATGATGATCATTGGAACATTTGAAGGCATTTGTTTAATGATGGTTTCTAATATGCAACAAAAATAATTATTTACTTGCATTTTATGTGACTTGTATGCTACAATTAAATATAGTGCTTTTCATGTATTTTCGTTGAAATGTGCAATAATAAATTCAACACCATCATTTGTCAACAAATTTGTTTGTGTCAAAGTTACCATTTCGTCATATAGTACCATATTTCCATGTTCGTCATAAGATGAAATGATGTTTAACTTTTTCGATATTGCAAGGTACAATTTATTATTTGTTTGAATCTTTTTACTATTGTTTCATTCAAGCAAAGAATGTGTGATGCTAATATATATATGGATCTGCAAAGACGTTGCAAAAGTGTAATTTAAAGGACTGGGTTTTCAAGGATTGTATGATTATGAATTCTTCATGATAAGATTTAGGAGATGGAAATGTTAATTCATATCCTATAATAGTTTGGAAACAATACATTTTTTGTTCAATAAGAGGATTTACTTGAAAAAAATTAGTTGACAATGGAAACAATAAATTTTTTTTTTTTTTGAAACAAATTCTAAATAATGTTGTATATGTTAAACCATGTTTTGTTACACTAGCAAGGTTGAATGCTAAATGTTCAAAGGTCAAACCTTGTGCATAGTGTATGGTGCGTTTTGTAATTAATTGGACAAAAAATTACATTCTTGTAATAATATGAGATGGGTTGCACTACCTATTTGTATTTCAATGACCTTTTGTTCAATTAGTGTCCAGTTCTTATTAAAAGTAGGAATTATTTGTATATGTGTGAATTTTCTAACTTAGCATTGAATCCAATGCAAAGATTATGAAAATTAATCCATAACAAAAGTTTTCAAACATTTTTTGTATATTCTTTAAACATTTCATCAACATCATTAACAAGACTATCTAATGTGCAATAGTTTTTAATACATAGTTCCATTAACATGTGTCTTTTTTTAAATAGTTTATGATGGAGTCTAACTATTTGGTTTGAAAGATCTAATAATTGAAAGTGAAAAAAACATGTTTGGGTTTTTTAATTGGATTTTGGATTATTATCATTAGTTGTATGTTTGAACAAATCAAAATTCTAGTTTTTCAATGTCGAATCCAACACTCACAATTTGAAATTTCAACAACTCTATGGTATGAAAGCTAAAAAATTTAATAAGATCATAGAAAGAAAGTTGAAAAATCCAATATGCCTCAAATTTGATGGGGAAATATTGTCATTTAGTCCTCTTGCTATGCACTTTGGTCAACTTTTGTACAACAGCAACTTCGAGTGTTAGAATTAGAAATATCGTTTAAAAAATCTCACTAATTGTTGTTCATTATAGACGACAATTACAACATTCTTGATGAGGGTTATTGCAGGTCTATTAATGTTACACACCTCATGGTTGTATTATGTGTAAAACTCATGAAAGAAGGAAAGGACATGCATATCCTTAAGACCCAAACCATTAATGACCATTAAAATGAAAGACTCTAAAGACCTTCTGTAAGTACCAATGACCACAACATTTAAAATGCCCAATTTTTCCAAGTCTAATCTTTGCATAAATTCTTATATGGAATGTGTCGAAACAAACTATAATGTGATAAGAAATGGATTGATTTGGTCTATTGTGGTGCTTGACTTGACCTTCAAGACAAACTTGAGTCCCTAGGTTCAAATGTGTATTTGAAAATGATTCCAAAATTTTGAATGAAGATAATTGACCCAACATTCAATCTTGGAGAAAAGGTAGTGATAAAATTCAACCAATTGTCAAAATTATTATTTTGAAACCAAATGCATGTCTAAAATCACAATGTATATATTTGAAAACATTCTCAAAGACATTAAAAGATTTGTATATATTCATAATAAAACCCTCAAATAACCACCTAACATTCTTTGTTGAATGTTGGTGATTTGAATAACATTGAGAGATGCACCTCTTTTCCTACTTGCGTTCGGAACTAATTTTACTAGATTTCCACTTCAGAAAAAATACTTCAAATTTCTTTGAGAATTTTATAAGGCAAAAACTAGAAATTGGTGACAAGACATTACATTCCCAAGATTTGTAAATTGTAAACAAATTCAAAGTTGAACCCTAAATACTTTACGATACCTAGATTCTTTTAAAAAACTATAAACAAAAAAACATTTACGTGATTTTTCAACTTTAAAAAGAAAATCTGCACATTATTTATAATAATTTATAAATTATTTTAAAAACTAGAAGCAAAAAATAGTTTTTGAATTATTAAACCTTCAAAAAAAAATTGAACTCTATGCAATATACTTGTAATTATGAAATAGGTTGAAACCCTAAGGTTTTAAGGTTAGGTTTTAGGCGTTTAGATTTAGGATTAACACCCCATGTTGTAGGGTTCAACAAGAAGTGAATTGAAATTTTTCCAATGAACATTAATTGTTTCAGTTCCAACTAAACATGCATAAAAAACCAGTTCTCATTTATTGACATAGGTTTATGTACTTTTACAAAAAAATCTATTAAAAGTATAATAAACTATTGTTTTCCAACAACCCATACATGAAACTATAATTTTCCAATAGCTCATACTACCCTGGCAGTAAACTAATGTGACTCCATACAATGAATTTTATTATTGGGAAAATAAATAAAGATATAAGTATGCAACATGAACTTTATTTAGTTTTTTGGCATGGTAAGCATTTTTTTCCAAATTTTTGACAATTTTAAAAGATAATTAATTAATGCTTAACGTCCAAGTTAGATGCTATGGTAGTTGAGATATGAACTTAATCAACAAAGACCTTGAAGTAAAGAAATTCACCAATTCTTTATGTATTAAGATATAAAGGAATTGATTTACAACCTTATATTGATGTAATAAAATGAAATAAAAGTTGAATTTAAAAACTTATATAATATCAAATCAAATGTTTTTCAGAATGAATAATTTGGGTTTTGTTATTTTATTAATCCATATGAATATAAGAATTTTGTTTTCATATTTTGGGTTTGTTATAATGAACAAGATTGATACCTCATTTTGCAATTATAACAAAATTGTCAATATTAATATTTGTTATAAGGATTCATGTGGAGTACCAACATTCGAATAAGTTTATGATGTCTCATTATAATGCCTTCAAAAGATGTATTAGAATCTTGAATCAAACAAATTATTGTTTGATCAAAACCTTAAATTTTTTGAGCATAATGAATTATGACAATAACATTGCCTTGTTTCACAATTTTATAATCATGTTCCAAATAGTTTGTCAGAATTGAAGGATGTTTAAGAATCCTTATTCACTCAAGTTCTTATAAACAATCAAAATTCTTAAATTCTTTGGCCCTATTAAATTATCTAACATTTCATTGTTTTACAATTTGAAACCCATGAAACTTACAATTGAACACACTTAAACAACAATGGCATTTACATACATTTACATTACATGTGGAAGGGGTTTAGGGTAAACCTTTAAACATTCTCTAAGCATATGCAATGCTTTCCACTTACCATTCACAACAAGCTAATACAAATTACTCATGCATATGATATTCATTGTCAAGTAATGCACTAAATAAACTCCATTGCAAGTAGCATGTCATTAACATCTGCCATATCCCATATTTGTGTATAGAATTTTAGCTTATGACCTTGAATTGTAACAATATTTCTTACCATCATTGGTCATCATTAAAACCTAATATGATGCACTAAAATATTGCCTATTATAGTGGTAACACATTGTGACAATCAATTTTTCATTCCACCATCACTTGCATTTACAAAATTAGGAAACAGTGGTTGGATTATGACTTATGAGAAGAAAATTGGGTGGAGCAGTCCAACCATGAAACTGTTGAGAGGTATGCCTTGCTTGACTTCATGCATGCACTAGTTACAACACTAGGGATAGTAGGCATCTAGGTGGAAAATGTGAAGGCACTTTTTACAACCGAGTCTATAGTAATTCCTTTAGTTTTTGCAAGAGTTTTAATATCATCATTTGCACCCTCCCCTTTTAAATCTCCAACTTCAATGTTTACTTCTTGTGTATTAACTAGTTTTACTTGTGGTTTAATCGACTTGCAAGTTGTCTTGCATGCTTGTGCTACTTTTGCTGCATGTGTTACCTTTTAAGTTGCAAGCCATGAGGTTAATGTCTATTGTTCATTTTGACATGTGCAATAGAACCAACTAAAAGAAATTAAAAAGACTAACCTTTTGTTCTTGAATTTGGAATGTACATGCAAGATCTCATGTTCATTTTCAACAAATGAAACCAGTATAGGATCTGGAAGGGGGCGAAGGTACTTATACATTTAAGAAAGGGTAGTAGGTCCAAAAGAGATGTATCATTGTTTTCAAGCTTCCACGTTTTCGCAAGTAATGGATTCACAAGCTACAAGCATGATTTCAGTACATGCCCACTCAGGTAGATGACATGTGATAAATTTCGATTCAACTTTGTCAAATCCTACACATGTGCCCACATATATAAAATATTATCAAATGTTTTAGTTTCATACATGATAGGAAAAGTTGTAAAATGAAAAAAAATGATGTTTAAAAACATGCAACTGAGATGAAAACATTACCAAATATGTTAATTATAACCATAGTCAAATTCTTTATCCAAGTTGATATGCAAAGATCATTACTATAAACAAGAATTTTGTTTTGGAAAATAAGAAATACCCATCCAACAACATCTAAAACATGGTGAGAATATTCACCTTATAATCTAAGTGCATTAATGTTTCATTCAAGTCCAAGACAAGTGTGAAAATTCTTACATCAAGGGGCCACAAATTTGCCAACAACTTATGTGATGATGGAGTTGCAAAACCCTACTCCAAAGCCCCATGCCACACATTAGGCATGATCCCTAAGAAATTCCAAATTTCTTCTCCTAGCAAAGGTGTAGAAAATCGAAATCCTCCATAAGAAGTTTGATTTGTGAAAATGAATTGGGTTAACAAGTGTACACCTTTGAAAGGACACCTATATTTTTATTCCTTATGATTGGATCTAGATCATTCATTGATATAGGCTGATTGATAACAAATGTGATCAAACAACAAGATAAGGCACCATATTATCCGAAATGTACATGCAATACTTGTACATTTTGTTGATTGTTCAAACATAAGGTACAAAACGTGATGTAACAAACATTAATCTCAACATTAGACCTTTTCAATGGTTTTGGAAATGGTAAGCATATGATTATGTAGATTAACATTAAAAGAGAGTAAACACTTACCTGCACTTGTATCTTCTAATGATTTTCAGATCTCAAGATACACCTTTGCCACTTTGACAATCCTTGCCATCCACATCACCTAGCCCACAACCTTGAGTAAAACCACAAAATCTAATGCAAGAAATTCAAGAAGGGAGGTGGAGGGGCCAAGGGAAAAACATACTAAATTGGACATTTTGAATCCCCCATAACCCTAATCCTTCAACCTTTGAAAAAAATCCTTTGTAAAATTTGACACGATGTTCTTAATGAGCAATGGGAGTTTCTTGTTCCCCAGAATATTAACTTGCATCGACTTCCCAACTTTTCGACAAAAATGTACACATAATAAAGTATATGCTCCCTCATGAAGCTTGGCAACAAAGAGATGAAATGTTTCATGGCCAACCAACAAGAGAATAATTGGAAGAGAATTTACATGTAGGTCCATCAACTCCAGCAACTTGCTCATGCATGGAAGAATTTTGTGGAAATGACTTCTTTCTAGAGGAGGACCAATATGCTTAGGAATTCAATCAAGGTCCTAATGCAAGATTCAATATATGCATTGTGATCAATGCAGAAAAATATTCATAGTCGGTTGGACCAACTTGGCTTCAATGTCCTGTGGTGATCAACCTTTCTAATTTTCCAACTCACAGAACACCAATAAGACGAAATAAACCACCAACAAATGTTGTTGGAACAACTCTTGAAAACTCTTGAGAACACATGAGTTAAGGGGGAAAAATCATCAATCTTTACACTCGTCATTAAGGCCATGGTCAAAACAGCAAAGTAATTATGAAAGCCATGGATTATATCAGTTTTGTGCAATTGGACATTGACAAAAATAGAACAAAATTTTAAAAAAATACTTTCAAGCAAAATTTGCAATATTTGAAGGAAAGAGATAAGAAAGTTCACAAAATGCATAAAAGCATGGTCAATGTCCTATCCAACCTCAACATGACAACATGCCATGCTTTCATTGAGGATTGGAATCTTATCCCACCTCCATACACTTATTCGAATATAATGACGATGAACAACTAGTGGTGAATAACGAAGACACATGAACTGAAGAGAAAACAATGTGATGCTTCAAGTAAAAGTCTTTGGTTCGATCCCAAAATCTCATTACCTTCAAGAGGAGATTCTTGTTCCATTTTTTTTGAATTTTCCATATTGTTTTGGTGTTTCCTTGCTACAAAATTAAGATCATGTTGAATTTCTTGTTTCAATTAAAACATCAATGCATTGATTTCGACATCCTTGCCATCTAAGAACAAATTGTAAAACATACAACAACATGCAATTACATCAAGTATGGAAAGAACTAAAACAATATTTTTCACTAACAATTCTCTAAAAGTTTTTTAAAGAATCTCAAATGCATTTTTGACAACATTTCTTACCTTTGAAAGTTGCCCATTGTAGATAGTTTCCAAAACCATGTGTCAAATGTTGGAACTTTGTTTATGGGGGATCATCAGGCATGGCAATAGAAAAATAACCTTTATCCCTTAAAATGTAAGGACATATTCCATCTTGGTATCTAAGTTCAAGGTTGAACAAGCCATTATAAGTTGTTTCTTGGTAGAAATTAGATAGCCACAGTATCTTGGAGTCATTCATGGAATTTGGTAAGCCCACAAATACATCACAAAAGTGTTTGTCATGGTCAACAACAACTTGAAATTGGAGGTTGTGTGCTTTTAATTTGTAGGAGTAAAAATAAACAACAAGTGCACATGTTGGTTTCTGAATATGTATATGTGTGCAATTAATTGCACCATGGATCGAAAACAATCCACACAAATCCTTGAACCCTATAATAACCTGAAATGAATCTTCACCTTGTGGCCATTGGACCTAATTTCTAAAGACCTCATTAATAGCAAAAATAAAATCATGGAGTACCATGTTCACCAAAGACTTTCTAATGGCAAACATTTCATTATATTATAGGTAATTAGTTCCATGCGAAAATTTATAAAAAGAACACATGACCTTAATGCCAACAAGAATGGTAGACCTATACTTTGTATTTTTTCTTTAAATTAAAATTTTGAGTTTTTTAGTAATTTGCACAATAACTTTTCTAGTCACTTTGAAATGTTAACCCACCTTTGATTGTTGTATTGAATCATGAAAAAGTGCAAATACTATGTTGTATTTCGTGTTTTGACCTGATTGCCCATATTTGTGCTCATCATCAAGTTGAAATTACAATTGACTCAATGTTGATGTAGAATGATGTTATTTTTCACGATTTCAAACAAAAACTTGCAATCATCCTCCCAACAATCTAATATCAAATCTTTCATTAATTCATTGTCAATCTCACAAAATAATTGCAAGCCTTTTTGAATTCATAGAACAACTTGCACAAGCTGAAAAAAAAGAAAGAATTTTAAAGGTGTCACGGTGAAACGTTGAAGAAAAACAAAAACACACAAATGAAGTTGCAAAGAATGACTATCGACACATTGTGAGAAAAATGTGCAATTTCAGAGCTTTTTGAAAAATAGAAGCAATGGGAGGGCTTTGAAGAAAAGTTGATGAGAGCTTTGAAAAAATAAAACAACGACTTGAAAGCATTTTGAAAAATAGAACACTGATGAGAACTTTGAAGGGAAAAAAAAAACTTAAGAGCTTGTTAAAAAGAAAAAATGCTGAAGAATATAAATATTGATGATAATTTTGAAAACAAAAATATAAACTTGAAAGCTGTCAAAGAGTAGAAACATTGATGAGAGCTTTGAAAAAAAAGAAAAAAGACTTGAAAGCTTTTTGAAACAGAAAAACATTGATGAGAGCTTTGAAGAAAGAGAAGAAAAACCTAAGAGCTTGTTGAAGAGTAGAAACGTTGAAGAACATAAACACTAATGAGAGCTTTGAAGAAATTGAAGAAAGTCTTGAGAGCTTTCTAAAGAGGAGAAATGATGATGAGAGCTTTGAAGAAATTGAAGAAAGTCTTGAGAGCTTTCTAAAGAGGAGAAATGATGATGAGAGCTTTGAAGAAAAAGAAGAGAAATTCAAAAGCTTGTTGAAGAACAAAAACCTTGACAAGAGTTTTGAAAAAAAAAAAAAAAAACTCAAAAGCTTGTTAAAGAATAAAAAAATTGATGAAAAGAAATGAAGAAAAAAAATAATGTGTGTTCATGATGAAATCGTCTAACTTTGGACTAATCATCGGGAACAACAACTAGCCTAAACCTAAAGTTGCCCTAACTACTATCAATAGGCATACCATGTATGAACAGAGATAAGCAATTTCTCATTGTCCTAAAATGTCCTAAAATAGGGTCTGCTAGGGATAGGATACTTTTTACTTTTTTTTTAATAGCACCTATGTTAACCTAACTTTATGGTGGTTTTTGAGATATGCTACCTCTAGGTCGGAATGGACCTTAAGAGAACTACTCCAATTCTAAATGTCGTGTAATTTACATAGCTATGTTAAGTTAGTGTGATCCAAATTTGTTAATTGGAGGGTGCCTTCCAAGTTCAGGATTTTTTTTCCAATGAGCCTGTCTCATTGGGCCATCACAAAAAAAGAAAAAAAACAGTTCTGAAACTTTAGAGACTCCTCAGTATAGGAGTAGTCACTCTAAACATAAAAACACAAGTCCCAATATTTGTCCACCAATTTAGGTTTTAAGAGGAAAACGTTGCACACACCATATGGGACAAAGTGACGCGTTGCTAAGAACATGTTGGAGAACACATTGGGAACTTAGGGAACTCATTAAGAACTTGACAGGAACAATGAAAATCCAACACCCCCATCAAAAAGAAAATAAAAGTGGGTCTATGAGGCATTTTATTTTTCGAAATGCCCATATTGTTTTTTAATTTTTTTCCCATGATACCCAGAGGGCAACCACTGGGTATCAAGCACTCGGGTGTGGGCTTTACCAAAATCAGGGTCGCAGTTGGGTCTGCCTTGTGCAACAGGCCCATATTCTGGGACTGGATGGAAGGCAAGGTGCCCATCCCAAAGGCATTGTGTTACACAGTAAGTAGCCAAGTTTCTGTTTTCTATGAGTGGATGAGCAAACATCAAACCCAAGTGCCAATCTGCACCCCTAATGGGCCCCTCCCAGTCACCACACACCCATCCAAAGGTCCTTACCCGAACAGATTAGGTGCGTGAGTATGTGAGTTTGCATTTGATGAGTTTTCTTTAGTCCCTCCTTCCTTTTGTAATCTACACATTTGAATAAGCAGGTTTGGCAAATGTATATACACATATATACATAAATTTTAGACGTGCTGAAATTTTCAAAAAATATTTTTCTCAAAGAAAATAAAAATTGAGAAGGAAAATGAAGCATTTTTTTGGGGGAATGTTTGAGAATATTTTATACGTCGAAGTGAAATCTTCAAAATTAAACAATTAGATAGAGACTTGACAAACCTTCTATGCTATTCAACTACGATACTATGCACTGATGCACTATTTCATTAATAAAGTTTGACAGGTTCACATCATTTTCTTTAAGTTGATGAGAATCATCTTATGAGGGATGATGTTGTAAATTGTAGACTAAAGTTAGAGAAGATATTGAATTTTGAGAACCAATCTTTGTCATTGGAAATTAAACTAAATTATAAAAACTGGTCTTGGAGAAGAAATGGTAGTAGGTAACAGGTTCACGCTTGGGGCAACCGCACAAAAGTCACACTAATTGATAATAATTGCCTTGCATGAGCCACTAGTTCCCTCACCGCCCAAAATCCAACCAAAGCCAACGCAACAATCTTAAGCCAAA
>Ga0116229_10010056_pt1 | contig 14277 bp, 11 predicted proteins | sample S1TSphgellanicum_3_FD_87313 | JGI IMG/M metagenome (GOLD analysis project Ga0116229, IMG submission 87313) | Host-associated microbial communities from peat moss isolated from Minnesota, USA - S1T2_Fc - Sphagnum magellanicum MG | ecosystem: Host-associated > Plants > Peat moss > Unclassified...
AGTTTCCCTGCTGGCGCGCACCTTGACCACGCGGCGGGCGTCCATTTCCAGCACTTCGAACAGCCAGCCGCCGAAAACCAGGCGGTCGCCTGCCTGGGGGACACGTTGCAAGAGCGCGAGCAACAGGCCGGCGAGGGTGTGGTAGGAGCCCTCGGCGGGAAGGTCGGGGAGTTTGAGGCGGGCTTTCAGTTCGTCGACGGGAGTCATGCCGTCCATGACCAGGGCGCCGCCGTGCGGTTCGGAGGCTTCGGCGGGGAGGACGTAGCCGGGTTCGGCGACGTCGCCGATGATGGCTTGCAGCACGTCGGCGGCGGTGACGACGCCTTCGAAGCTGCCGTATTCGTCCATCACCAGGGCCATGCCGAGAGGGTCGGCCTTGAGGCGTTCCAGGGCGTCCAGCGCGCTGACGGTGTCGGGCACCACGATGGGTTGGCGCAGGGAGGCGGTGACGGAGAGGTCCTTGCCGTCGAGGATGCGGTCGAGCAGGTCCTTGGCCTGGACCACCCCGACCACGTTGTCGATGGTGCTGTCGCAGACCACGAAGCGGCTGTGCGGGGCGGCTTTGAGGGCTTGGACGATATCGCGGCGCGGGTCGGTGCGGTCGATCCACGCCAGTTCGGTGCGCGGGGTCATGATGGCGCGCACCGGCTTGTCGGCCAAGCGGAGCAGGCGCTCGATCATGTCGCGTTCCTCGGATTCCAGCACGCCGGCCTGGGTGCCCTCGGCGAGCAGCGCCTTCAGCTCCTCCTCGGTGACGGTTTGGCGCGCCACGTCGGCCTGGCCGAGCAGGTAGAGCACCAGGTTGGACGAGCGGCCGAGCAGCCAGACCATGGGGGCGGTGACGCGGGAGAGCAGGGCGATCGGGCGGGCGATGCGGGTCGCCAGGATTTCGGGGCGGCGCAGGGCGATCTGCTTCGGCACCAGTTCGCCGAGCACCAGGGTGAAGAAGGTGATGCCCAGCACGACGAGCGCCAGCGACACGCCGGCTGCGGCCCGCCCGATAAAGGGGATGCGTGAGATCAGCGGCGTGATGTCGTTTGCCAATCGGGCGCCGCCGAAAGTGCCGGTGAGAATGCTGACCAGTGTGACGCCGACCTGCACGGTGGGCAGAAAACGTTGCGGATCGTCCGCCAGGATGCGCGCCGCGCGGGCGCCGGTGACGCCCTTGGCTTCCAGCACCGCGAGCCGCGCGCGGCGTGCGGAGACCAGCGCCAGTTCGCTCAGGGCGAAAGCGCCGTTCAGCAGAATGAGGAGGAGGATCAGGCCAAGCTGGAGAGCGGTCGCCATGGAGTATGTTGAGCCTGCGAATAAAAGTATTCTGCTTCTTCTTTTCAAAGAAGAACTGCTTCTTCTTATGCCGCCGCCTGCACGCCGACAACCCGCGTGCGTGTCCGCAACGTTACCCACTCTTCCGCGCTGGTCGGATGAATCCCGAGGGTGCGATCGAAATCCTGCTTGGTTGCGCCGGCGGTCATGGCGACACCGATGGCCTGCATCATTTCGGCAGCGTCGTCGCCCAGCATGTGCGCGCCGATGACGCGCTGGCTTGCCTGGTCAACAATCAGTTTCATGAACGTTTTGCGGCCGCGGCCGCTCATGACATGGCGCATTGGCGTGAAATGCACTTCGTAAATGTCGGCGGGTCCGCGCGACGCCGCCTGCGCTTCGGTGAGGCCACAGGTCGCCAGCGGTGGCACGCTGAAAACCGCGGTGGGAACAGGCGCGAAACTCCAGGTGCGGGGATGGGCGGGGGCGAACAGACGGTCTGCCAGGGAATGACCCTCGGCGATGGCGACGGGCGTGAGGTTCAGCTTGTTCGATACGTCGCCGATGGCGAAGATGTGCGGTTGGCTGGTGGCGTGCGTGGTGTCCACGATGACGGCGCCGTTGGGGGCGGCGGCGATGCCGGCTGTGTCCAGACCCAGGCCGGCCGTGTTGGGGTTGCGGCCGAGAGCAAAGAAGACTGTCTCGGTATCGAACTGGCGGCCATCGGACAGATGCAGGCGCAGCACGCCGGATATGTCCTCCAGCCGGTCGAGTAATACGCTGGGATGCAGGCGAACGCCCTGGGCAACGAGCGCGTCGGCCAGAGCCTGGCGGAGATCCTCGTCGAAGCCGCGCAAGGGATGTTTCTGGCGATAAAGCAAATCCACCTCGGCCCCGAGGCCGCGGAAAATGCCGGCGAACTCCACCGCGATGTAACCGCCGCCAACCATGACCACGCGCCGCGGGAGCGCCGGCAGGAAAAACGCGTTGTCCGAAACGATTCCGAGCTCGGCACCCGGAATGGTCGGCCAGATCGGTGCGCCACCGGTGGCAATGACGATGCGGTCCGCGCTGATGGTGCGGTCGCCGACCTGAAGCGTATGCGGGTCGATAAAAATTGCGCGTGCCCCGAACAGCGTCACGCCGGAGCCTTGCAGCAGTTTAACGTAGATGCCGTTCAGCCGTTCGATTTCCTTGTCCTTGGCGGTTATCAGCGCATTCCAGTCGTGCGTGCCATTCAGGCCGCTCCAGCCGAAGCCCGCAGCGTCATGCGCCCAGGCGCCATACTCGGCGGCCTGCACCAGGAGTTTCTTCGGCACGCAGCCGACATTGACGCAGGTGCCGCCCCAATGACGTTCCTCGGCGATGCCGACGCGGGCGCCATGGCTTGCGGCAATTCGCGCGCACCTTACGCCGCCGCTGCCGCCGCCGATGACGAACAGATCGAAATCATGCATGTGCATTTGCCCTACAAAGAACGTAGTTCCTTTTTGAAAAAAAGAACCAAAAAACTTTTGTCCTTCGGCTGCGTGTGCCAACAGCCAAGAGTTTTTTGTTGCTTTTTTTCAAAAAAGAAATACTTTCCTACTTTACTTTTTTACCACCCGCTCCAGCAAAACAGGATCCAGCAGCATGGCCAAACGCCCGAACGCGGTGCGATGCCCTGGGTCGATATTTTCGGTATTCTGATTACTCTGCACTAAATTGTTCTCCGCCGCCAGAACCTCGCGCAACAGACGGTGGGCCTCGGTTGCGTAATGGGCGTGGCCGCGTGCCGCCTCGGGCACATCTTCCGCCGTTACGGCGCGCACCTGGGCCTCGTTGTAGTAGGGGCCTGCCATCGAGAGATCGCAGCCCGCAGCGGCGCCCAGGCGCGCGAACGTGCCGGCATTAATGTCCTCGTGCAGCAAAGCCGTTACGTTAGGGAACAAAGCCGCCATGCGCACGTAGAGCCGCATGGCGGACAGAATGTTGCCGAACAGATCAGGCCAGGCGGCCTGCGTGCGGCCGGGCAGTGCGCCCATACGGCGCAACGATACCGCGGCGGCCAGCGGCTCTCGAAAGATGAAGATATAGGCGGCGTCGTAGAACACCTGACCGAACAGGGCCAGCAACGCCGCATGGTCGGCCTTGTCCCCTGGGTTAAGCGCGATTTTCGCACCGACGCGGTGATGATGCTCCGACAACCGACGCAGCCATATCCACCAGGGTGGGTCATTCGGGAGCACCGGCGGAAGCGCCGTGCTTTTGTTCGGCAGATTGCCGTTTTCCGCCTGCAGCGCGTGATAGCGCGCGGCAAATCCCGGCGCGCCCGTGTCACGCTCGAAGGCGGGCTCGCCGAGCAGGAAAACGTCCGGCGACGCATTAAACGCGTTCTGCAGCATCGTGGTGCCCGAGCGCGCGGCGCCGATGACGAACAGGCAGCGCCGCGAAAATGGTTGCACCACCGCCGCAGCTTCGCTCCAGCGCGGCGTCCCCGCTCTGCCGCGCCGGAACAGCCGCCTCACGCGACGGCTTCAGGCACCGATGCCGCCGAGGCAAAGATACTTGATTTCCAGGTAATCCTCGATGCCGTACTTGCTGCCCTCGCGGCCCAGGCCACTGGATTTCATGCCGCCGAAGGGCGCCAGCTCGGTCGAAATGATGCCCTCGTTGATGCCGACGATGCCATACTCGAGCGCCTCGGCGACGCGGAACACGCGCCCGACGTCACGGGTGTAGAAATAGGCGGCCAGGCCGAACTCGGTATCGTTGGCCATCTCGACCGCCGCGGCCTCGTCACGAAAGCGGAACAGCGGCGCCACCGGGCCGAACGTTTCCTCGCGGAAAATGTCAGCCTCGCGCGGCACATGCGCCAGAATGGTCGGCTGGTAGAAATTGCCGCCCAGCGCGTGGCGGTGCCCGCCGGTGACGAGCACCGCGCCGCGGCCGAGCGCGTCGGCCACATGCGCCTCGACCTTGGCGACCGATGCCGCATTGATCAGCGGCCCCTGGGTGACGCCGTCCTCCAGCCCATTACCGACCTTCAGCTTCTGTACAGCGATTTTCAGCGCCGCGGTGAAGCTGTCATGAATGCTCGACTGCACCAGGATGCGATTGGCGCACACGCATGTCTGGCCGGTATTGCGGTATTTGCTGGCCATGACGCCGGCGACGGCGGACTCGATGTCGGCATCCTCGAAGACGATGAAGGGCGCGTTGCCGCCGAGCTCCATGCTGGTTTTTTTCACCGTCGGCGCGCACTGGGCCAGCAGTCTGGCGCCGACCTCCGTGCTGCCGGTGAAGGTCAGCTTGCGCACCAGGGGATTGCTGGTCAGTTCGCCGCCGGTCTCCGCCGCGGGTCCGGTAATGATGTTGCACACGCCGGGCGGCAACCCGGCGCGTTCGGCCAGCGCACCGAGCGCCAGGGCGGAGAACGGCGTTTGCGACGCGGGGCGGATGACGCCGGTGCAGCCGGCGGCCCAGCCGGGGCCAGCCTTGCGGGTGATCATGGCGGCGGGGAAATTCCACGGCGTGATGGCGGCGAACACGCCGATGGGTTCCTTGGTGACGATGATCCGTCGGCCGGGGAGGTGCTGCGGGATGGTGTCGCCGTAAACCCGCTTGGCCTCCTCGGCGAAGAATTCGATGAAGCTGGCGGCGTAGGCGACTTCGCCGCGGCTTTCTGCCAATGGCTTGCCTTGCTCGGAGGTCATGATGACGGCCAGATCTTCCTGGTTCTCCATCATCAGGTCGAACAGGCGGCGCAGCGGCTTCTGGCGCTCCTTGGCGGTGAGCGCGCGCCAGGCTTTTCGGGCGCCGTGCGCGGCCTCGATGGCGCGGCGTGTTTCGACCGCGCCCATGGCTGGGACCTCGCCCACGAGCTCGCCGTTGGCGGGGTTGCGGACCTCGATCGTGCGGCCACTATCGGCCTGCACCCAGGCGCCGCCGATCAGGTTCGCCTGGCGCAGAAGTGACGAATCCCTGAGCGGCAGCGGGGCGACGGGGTTCAACATCTTGTCTCTCCAGAAGCGATGCGGCGACGCGTCGGGCCCAATGCACGAGGCAATTCTTTCCTGGCATCCAGCGCATCTGACTGTGTGCCCCAAGCGGGCGATCTTGTTAAGGGAGACGCGGCGCGTGCGAGGTGGTTGGCATTGGCGGAAACCTCACGTAGGGAACCTGCATGGACACCGCACCGCTTATCGTTTTCGACCTCGACGGCACCCTTGTCGATTCCGTACCGGACATTGCCGCGGCGGTGAACCGCACGCTGGCGGCGCGGGGATTGCCTGGGCTGAGCAATCCGGTGGTCGCCGGCATGGTGGGCGACGGGCTGATGCCGCTGATCAAGCGCGCCTTCGCGGCGGTTGGCGCGACGCCGGACGCGGCGGCGGGGGGGGATTACCTGGCCGACTACGAAAGCAACGTCGCGGTCGATACGCGGCTGTTCGACGGCATACCGGAGGTTCTCGACGCGCTCGAGCAAGCGGGCTGGCGGATGGCGGTCTGCACTAACAAGCCGGAGCGTGCGGCGCGGCTGTTGCTTGATGCGCTTGGGGTTGGCGGCCGCTTCCACGCGGTTGGGGGCGGCGACAGCTTTCCGAACCACAAGCCGCACCCGAGTCACCTTCAGGGCACCATAAGGTTGGCCGGCGGTGATCCGGCGCGCGCTTTGATGGTGGGTGATCACACCAATGACATGCTGGCTGCCGAGGGCTCGGGCGTGCAGGCGATATTTGCCGGATGGGGATACGGGCGTCCCGGGATGGAGCGGGGCGCCGCCGCGTTGGCGGCTTCGCCGAACGAGTTGGTGGTTGTTAGCCGCAGGTTGGCGGAGGCGTGGGATATGCCGGAGGCGGCAGATTAAGGAAGTCGTTCTGTTTTTCAAAAAAGAAATACTTCGTCCTTTTCACTGCCCTTGCGACCCGTTTCCATTCTGCGCAATGGCGCCAGGCCCCCCCGAGACCGACGTAAGATAAAGTGTCACCGAGCCCAGCACATTGTTATCGAACGTCACCCGCACCGGCACGGGGGGCGCGCCCGAGACGATAGAGGCGAGCCACGCGCTGCCGTGTCGCGGCTTTCGCTGTTTGGCCATGTCGTCCGCCTTGGCGAAGCCGGCGAGGCGCGTGGCCTCGAAATCGCAGCGCAGCGCCTGGCCATCGAAGTGGGTCTTCGGTGACGGTGGGAGCATTTCCTTGCCGACGGTATGGGCGGTGAGCGCGGTTAGTCGGCGGCCATCGAACAGGTGCAGGGTGTCGTCGCATGTGCCGCCGGCCCCTATGCGCCGGATCAGCAGCGCCATGGCGGACAGCGTATCTATTGCGCCGGCCGTGTCCGACAGCGGTACGGGCGTGTGCTGGTCGTCTGCGGGGGGGACCTGGTGTTCGATGATCGGGTTGCCGGCGGCAAAGCCGACATGCATTTCGCGATAGACGCCGCGGGCGGTGCCGGCACTGTCGTAGCGCAGGGGCGCCACGTCCGTGCCCTGGAAACGGCCGAGCACCTGGCTGTTACTATCCATATGTGACAGCCAGTTGATCATGCCGGCGGTTCGCAAGGTGAGTTGGCCGCTATAGCCGCCTTGGGTGAGTTCGAGCGTGCCGGCGACCTTGAGCACGATCAGCCCATGCGCATAGCCGTCGAACTGCATGTTGATGGTGCCAGTCGTGGCGGCCCAGGCTGGCGAGACGCACGCGGTCGAGACACCGCCGGCGGCGAGGGCGAGGAGGATCGCCAATGGCGGATAGGCGGCGCGCGTGCGGGTCGCGGCTTTTTGCAAACTGTGCATGGGCCGATCATGGGTCGCGCCGCCGCGAGCCGCAATGCGCAAATACAACCGTTTCACACATCGTTAAATGATTCCGGAGCAGACTGGGTTCCCCAGAGGCAGTTGGCAAGGAACCGGCATGCGCCACACATACGTTTTTGCTCGAACCGCGAGCCAGATGTTGGACCGCACTTTCGCGCTGGCGGCATTGGTCGCCATGGGGGGGGCATTGGCCGCCGCGTGGCTGGTTACCACTCATCATGGTTTGGACGCCGTGGCTTCCACCGCGTTTCTCGTGCTCGGCCTGTGCGCCGGCACAGGCATCTGGGCGCGGGAGATGGTGGAGCGGGCGCAGCGCGGCGAGGTGGCGCGGACTTACGCAGCCGCGCTCAGCGGGCGGCGCGACTCGCGAATCGACCGCGGGGGCGAGGCAACGCGCCTGGAGAATCTTGGCCTGGCGCTGGGCGATCTCATCAAGGCCTTGCGGCACGCGACGTTCGGGCGGGACAGCCTGGCCAGCAACATGATCGACGGCCGCCGGTCGATCGAGACGAGCCGGCAGCTTGGGAGGACAGTGATCGCGAGCATGGCCGAAGACGCCCACGCGATCGCGACCGCGGCGCAGGGCAGCCGCGACGTCGAGCGCACATTCTCCACGTGCCTGCAAACCGTTCGCGGCAAGGCGAAATTGGCGGAAAACGCGACATCGGACCTCGCCTGCGAGGCCGATGCGCTGGCCGACGGGGTTCGCGCCCTTACCGCGCAAACCGAGCAAGCGACCGTGATCGCGACGCGTCTCGCGGAGACGGCCTTTGCGACGCAGCGCGGCGTCGCCGGTATCGGCGAGGCGGCAAGCGCCATGATCGCGGCCGCCGACCAAGTTCAAACCGTGCTGCTACGGACCGAAATAGCCGGCCTGAATGCCGGCATCGAGGCAAACCGCGCCGGCGAAGCAGGGTGTGACCTTGCGGCAGTGGCCGGCGAAGTGAAGGAACTCGGCCGGGCCGGCGGCAGCGCGTTGGAACAGATGCTGGTGACGGTGCGTGACCTCAAGCAGAATACCGCGCAGATTTTTGAGCGGCTGCAGGAGCTTTCCGATGTGGTGCAGACGCAGCATGAATTCGGCCACGCCCTGTCGCATGCCGCCATGCTTCAGGCGGAGCTGGTGGGACGTGTGCTGCGGCAGATCAGCGCCGCACATGGCGAAGTGAAAGGACTAAATGCGCAGATACGTGACATGGCGCTGCCCGACTCACGGTTAGGTGTGACCCAAGCGGCGCAGGAGGCCGTTGAGCGGCTACCGGGCTATGCGGATGCGATGTCGCAAATTCTGCGCGGGCTGCCGAATTTATCCACGATTGAAAGAGCCTGACGCACCAAGCCGCGAGGACACGGTGGTTGCGTCCGGCTGGCAAGTCGTACCCGTCGACTTGCGATCGACACACCGACGCGACACGCAAGCGACAGCAACGAGATACTCTTGGAAAAAAGAGCGGAAAAAACGCCTGCTCGTTTGAAAGTGCTCCACGTATACAGTGTCTTTGCGCAATAAAACAGCCAATGGTTTTTGTTTCTCTATACCAGCCCGGTTCGACATTGACACATCGGACAAGGAAGGAAGTATTCTTCTTTGAAAAGCGAAACACAAAACTCTTCTCCTGTTGCTGACGCGGCCGTAACAAAGCCGCGCTCCAGGGAGAGCAAGAGAGCACGCCGTTGTCAGACTTGAAGCTTGTCTCGCCGGTGTTCATCGTGTAGCCGGGCTTTACGATCTGGTATCGGACGGAAAGCAAGGGCCCATGGACCAGCCCGGGACAAGCCGGCAGACCCCGCCTGGTGGGGGCACGCCCATGGTTCCCATTCCGCTCGCCGATGTGCTCGCCACCGCGACACAGCTCGAGCGCGCCGGCAAGCCGGCCGAGGCGTGGCACCTGACCGACCATATTCTCGCGGTCTATCCGACTCATGCCGAGGCGCTGCATCTCAAGGGGATCGCCGCCGCCAGCCTGGGCCGTGACGCGGAGGCGGCCTCGTTGCTGGAGCGTGCCATCGCCCATGGACTCGAGCAGCCGCATTATTACCGCAACATCTGCGCCATGTACGAACGCCTCGGCCGCCTCGACGAGGCGCTCGCCGCAGGCCGCCGCGCCGTGGCGCTCGATGCCACCGATGCTGAGTCGTATCATAATCTCACCGTTGTGCACGCCCGCCGGCTCGAACTCGACGACGCGATCGGCTGCGCGCGCACCGCGCTGTCGCTCGATCCCATGCGCGCCGGCGCGCATCTGGCGCTCGCCGAAGCGTTGCTGATGCGTGGCAATCTGGCGGAAGGCTGGACCGAGTATGAATGGCGGTTTCGGCTGCCCGGTGTGACGCCGCCATTGCCGCGCACCGACCGGCCGCAATGGGACGGCGCGCCATTGGAAGATGGCACGCTGCTGCTGGTCGCCGACCAGGGATTTGGCGACGTTATACAATTCTGCCGCTATATTCCTTGGGCGGCCTCGCGTTGTGCCCGGCTGGTGATTGCCTGCTCGGCTGAGTTGCAGCCGCTGGTTCGCCAGATCGCGCCCTCGGTGCCGATGTTTTCGAAATGGAATGAGTGTCCACCTTATGCGGCTTATGCCGCGCTGTCCGGGCTGCCGCTTGCGCATGGCACAACACTGCATACCATTCCGGCGACGGTACCCTATCTGCGCGCCGAACCGGTGCGCGCCGCCGCTTGGCGCGCAGATATCGCCAGGATAGCGCCGCGCGGCCATCGCCTGGTCGGGCTCGCCTGGGCGGGGCGGCCCACGCATAGCAACGACCGCAATCGGTCGGCGCCTCTCGCTCGGCTGCGCGCGCTGTTCGACTGCGCCAATGTCAGCTATGTGTCGTTACAAAAAGGCGACAGAGCAGCCGAGATAGGATCCTATTTCGGAGTGGCACCGCTGTTCAATCTCGGTGCGTCCATCGGGGATTTTGGCGATACCGCGGCAATCATCGAGGCATTGGATCTGGTGATAACTGTTGACACATCGGTGGCACATCTGGCCGCCGCGATGGCCAAACCGACCTGGATCATGTTGCCTTACGCGCCGGACTGGCGCTGGCTGCTGGAGCGTAACGACAGCCCATGGTATCCGAGCGTTCGGTTGTTCCGCCAATCGCGGGGTGACGGCTGGGAGGGGGTTGCGGCGAAGGTCGCTGCCGCGCTTGGTGGGGTGGAGAAAAGCAAACAAAAGGAAGTAGTTCTTTTTTGAAAGAAAGAACCAAAAACTCTTACGTGTTTTAGGGTGCAGCCAGCGCGCGACTTTCGTAAATCAACATCACATGTCCGTTGCGCAGGAAGGCGTTGTGTTCGCGCATGCCGATGGCGCCGAGGATCATTCTTGAAGCGAAATTGTCTTCGCGCGCTACCGCGATGATGCGTGGAATGCCGATGCGGTCGTGGGCATGGCGGAGGGCGGCGCTGGCAGCCTCGCGGGCGATGCCGCGGCCGCGTGTGTCGGGCCAGACGGCGAAACGCAACGACAGGCCGCGGCCGTCGGGGCGCTCGTGCAGGCCGGTGATGCCGTGGAACGTTGTGCGTTCGTGAATGGCGAACATGCCGGCGCCGAAGCGGCCCCAGGTTGCGATATCCTCGGCCAGTTCTGCCGTGACCTGCCAAGGCGAGCGCACCCCCCCCAACATCTGCCCGAACACCAGCGGATCGGCCTTGATCCTGATCAGATCAGGAATATCCACCGCATTAACCGGCCGCAAGTTCAGGCGCCCCGTGCGCAGCGAGATCAATACGCCACCCAAAACAACACAAGTTTTCTGGTTCTTTTTTTCAAAAAGGAACTGCTTTTTTATCGTGCCAAAGGCCGATACTTAATCCGATGCGGCTCGGTCGCATCCGCCCCCAGCCGACGCCGCTTGTCTTCCTCGTAAGCCTGGAAATTGCCCTCGAACCATTCCACGTGGCTATCGCCTTCGAAGGCGAGGATATGTGTCGCCAGGCGGTCGAGAAACCAGCGATCGTGGCTGATGATGACGGCGCAGCCGGCGAAGTCTTCCAGCGCTTCTTCCAGCGCCCGCAGGGTGTCGACGTCGAGATCGTTGGTGGGCTCGTCGAGCAGGATGACATTGCTTTCGCTTTTCAGCATCTTGGCGAGATGGACGCGGTTGCGTTCGCCACCGGACAGGATGCCGACGCGCTTTTGCTGGTCGGAGCCCTTGAAGTTGAAGGCGCCCACGTAAGCGCGGCTGGGGACGGCGCGTTTGCCCAGATAGATCACGTCGGTGCCGCCGGAGATTTCTTCCCAGACCGTTTTGGTCGCGTCCAAGCTGTCGCGGCTTTGATCCACGTAGCCGAGCTTGACGGTGTCGCCGACGGTAAGCTCGCCGGCATCGGGATGTTCTACGCCGGTAATCATGCGGAACAAGGTTGTTTTGCCGGCGCCGTTGGGACCGATGACGCCGACGATGCCGCCGGGGGGCAGTTTGAAATCCAGTTCGTCGATGAGCAGGCGGTTACCGTAGGCCTTGCGGAGATGTTCCGCTTCGATGACGATGCCGCCGAGGCGGGGGCCGGGCGGGATGACGATTTCAGCAACGCTGGAGACCTGTTCCTGGCTTTTCTGCAGCATTTCCTCGTATTTCTGGATGCGGGCGCGGCTTTTGGTCTGGCGGGCGCGGGCTGACGAGCCGATCCATTCCGCTTCGGCGGCGAGTGCGCGCTGGCGGGCGCTTTCCTCCTTTTCTTCCTGCTGCAGACGTTTGCGTTTTTGCGCCAGCCATGACGAGTAATTGCCCTCGAACGGGTAACCGCGTCCGCGTTCGATTTCCAGAATCCAGTTGGTAACGTTATCAAGAAAGTAACGGTCATGGGTGATGATCATGACCGTGCCCTGGAAGTCGCGCAGGGTTTTTTCCAGCCAGGCGACGCTTTCGGCGTCGAGATGGTTCGTCGGTTCATCGAGTAGCAGCAGGTCGGGTTTTTCGAGCAGCAGGCGGCACAGGGCGACGCGGCGTTTTTCGCCGCCGGATAATTTGGTGACGTCCGCGTCGGGCGGCGGGCAGCGGAGGGCGTCGAGCGCGATTTCGATGCGGCGATCGAGGTCCCAGCCGTCTTCGGCGTCGATCTTTTCCTGCAGCGTGGCCTGTTCGGCGAGCAGGGCGTTCATCTTGTCATCGTCCATCGGCTCGGCGAATTCTTCCGAGATCGTGTTGAAGCGGGTGAGCGCTGCCTTGAGCGGGCCGAAGGCCTCGGCGACGTTTTCGGCGACCGTCTTGGTGGGATCCAGTTGCGGTTCCTGGGCGAGGTAGCCGACGCGGACGCCCTCGGCAGCCCAGGCCTCGCCGCCGTATTCGGTTTCGATGCCGGCCATGATTTTGAGGAGCGTAGATTTACCGGCGCCGTTAATGCCGAGAACGCCGATTTTCACGCCCGGCAGGAAGCTGAGCGTAATGCCCTTGAACACTTCGCGGCCGCCGGGGAAGGCCTTCGTCAGGTCCTTCATGACATAGACATACTGGTAGCTGGCCAATGAGGGTCTCCGAAGCTGGTGACTCACCGCCGCGGCGGTGGGGCGGGGCGGCATTCTCTAGAGCGGCTTCAGCCTGACTGGAAAATCGCCAGCGTCCGTCGGGCCGCTCCAGGTTGTTGTTTGCAGAGCATGTGTATCCGCCTCAAGATGCCCGCCTCAATCGAGCGATTCCAGTCAGGCTGAACCTGCTCTAAAGGTGACGGACGGCGGGGGCAATCAGGCGAGAAAAGTTGGGTGGCGTTAGGACCTGTCCAACCTTCCGGGGGTAGGCTTATGGACATGCAAACCGCTTTGAGTGTCCCTGACCCTTCGCTTCGCGCCGCGATACGCGAGGAACTGTCTCCTATGTTTGCCGACCTGCGGTGTTTCTTGGATCGCCGTATCAGCGAACTGAGCGTCGAGGTGCATGGCGCGACCCAATTGCTAGGCTTCTCGGAGGACAACCTATCCGGTCAGCTCGGCAAGCTGCACGTGCAGGTGGCGCAGATGATCGCCGTGCCGGGAGCCGCCACTCGCAATAGTGGCATGGAGCTGGAGGCAGTGGTGCAAACCACGGAAGCTGCGGCCAACCAGATTATGGAGGCGGCGGAGGCGATCAGCGATTGTGTGCGCACGGCAATACCCGATCGTCAGATGATGGCGACCATCAACTCCAAGATCGACGCAATTTTCGAAGCCTGCTCCTTTCAGGATTTGACCGGCCAACGCGTGCGGCGTGCCATTGAGCACTTGCAGCATGTCGAGAGCGCGCTTTCGGGTATGATGGCCGGCGCCGGCGAGGCACCTCCCATCTTCCAGCCTCAGGCTCCAACCGTGGTCTCGACTGGTGCCGACCAGAACCAGGATGATATCGACGCCATGTTTGCGTAGCCAGCTGGCGGCCCAGCACGACTTTTCGGACAGGCACTAAAAAAGTAAAAGTTTTTGGTTCTTTTTTTCAAAAACGCAATACTTCCTTTCTCAGACGCAAGCACAAGCTGTTAAGATCCGATGACCGGCACCCCGATCAGCACGGGGTGCAGGAAAATCATTGCGACGTAGGCGACAGTTCCGGCGCCGACGGCGATGGCGTCGGCGCGGGTGAACGCAGGCACGCGTGGGGCGCCCAAATCTCCGCGCCGCTTTACGGCAATACGGTCATAAACTGCCCACGCCAAAAACGACCCGAACAGCACCAATCCCCCCAAATCGCCGTTGGCCAGCAAATGCGCTAACGCCCAAATTTTCACGGCGACCAGCATCGGGTGGCGCAGCCATCCGCGAATGCGGCCTGGTTGGCGCCCACTTGCAGCCAGTGCCACAAAGGCGAACCACATCAGCAGAATGGTGAAATGCCGCGCGCCATGCGGCGGCGTCCAAAGCTGTACCCAGCCTTCTGCCCGGTAGCGCGAAAATCCAACGCAAATCAGGATGAAACCGGCAAGCGCCACAAGGGAATAAAGGCCCTTGTAGGCGCCAGGCCCGACGCGCTCGATCAGACCCTCCCGGGTTTGGCGCAGTGTCGTCAGCGTGTGTGTGCCCAGGAACAGCACGATACCTAGAATTAGAATAAGCATGGTTCCCCCGGTTGGCGGACTTGGCGCCTCGACATCAAGGTTGTTTTGAGACTCGGGGCGGGGATAGGCAAGGAAGGGGTAGGAAGAATGTTCTTTTTTGAAAATAAGAACCAAAAAACTTTTGCTTTTTAAGGGTTTAGCACGCGATCGGCAGGGAGGCTTATAAGCGCTCGTGTACCTACCCGGG
>Ga0116229_10010060_pt1 | contig 14272 bp, 12 predicted proteins | sample S1TSphgellanicum_3_FD_87313 | JGI IMG/M metagenome (GOLD analysis project Ga0116229, IMG submission 87313) | Host-associated microbial communities from peat moss isolated from Minnesota, USA - S1T2_Fc - Sphagnum magellanicum MG | ecosystem: Host-associated > Plants > Peat moss > Unclassified...
GAACACCCCACGCTCGCGGTCGTCGACCACCGCACCCGGTAGCCAGCTTCCCTCCCATAACCGATACACCACGTCCATGAATTCCTCGGCGATCGCATAGCGTTCGTCGTGCGGCACCTGATGGGTGAGTCCTAAGTTGCGCGCCGCGCTGTCGAGCGCGGAAGTGACGATGTTCCAGCCGATCCGGCCGTGGCTCAAGTGATCGAGCGTAGTCATCTTGCGCGCGAATGCGTACGGCTGTTCGTAGCTCGTCGACACAGTGACCGCGAAACCCAGCCGTTGGGTCACGGCTGCCATGGCCGACACCACCAGGAGCGGATCGTCCGTGGGCGTTTGGATGCCATGACGCAACGCTTCGTCCGCGCTGCCTGCGTACACGTCGAGCACGCCGAGAGCGTCGGCGATGAACAGTCCGTCGAACAGGCCTCGCTCCAGTGTGCGCGCCGTCGCCGTCCAATACTCCAACTCCTTGTAGCGGGCCGCCTGTGATGCCGGATGGCGCCATAGACCAATGGCGGTGTGTCCCACCGTGGACTGTTTCAATGCGAACAGATGGATGCGCTTCGACATGGCGTGGCAAGCCTGGGGCGTCCGCTCCGAAGATGGCAAATGCCGGAATTCACTGTGCTCATGTCCACGAGATATTTCTAGCGACGGACGCCGGACGGCATCATCCGGGCCCCGAAATTCATCCGACGAGACTACACGAGAAAAATGCGACTATTGTTAACCCGCCCGCTCGGGACCTACCTGTTGGCGTCCCTGCTGGGCCTCACCGGCGGTCACGCCCTGGCCGACACCGCTGCCGACACCACGCTGCAGGAAATCACCGTCACCGCGACGCTGCGTTCGGCGCCCGCGATCGACGTGCCGGCCAGCGTCACCGTGCTCGACTCACAAACCCTGCGCGACGCGGGGCGGACCAACTTCGAGGACGTGCTCGCACTCGTCCCCAATCTGAACTGGTCGGGAGACACGTCCCTGCCGCGCTACTTTCAATTGCGCGGCATCGGCGAACTGGAACAGTATCAGGGAGCGCCAAATCCTTCGGTGGGGTTTCTGATCGACGACATCGACTTCAGCGGTCTCGGCACCGCGGGAACGTTGTACGACCTCGACCAGATCGACGTGCTGCGCGGCCCACAGGCGACGCGCTACGGCGGCAACGCGCTCGCCGGCTTGATTTATCTGCGCAGCGCCGAGCCCACCCCATACTTCTACAGCCGGGTCGATCTCGAGGGCGGCGACTACGGCACGCATTCCGAGGGCGGCGTGCTGAGCGGTCCCATCGAGTCGCTCGACTCGTCGTTTCGCCTGGCGGCCCAGCACTACTACACCGATGGTTATTTTCGTGACATCTACCTGAATCGCGACGACACGAACAAGGAGGACGAACTCACGCTGCGCGGCAAATGGTTGTACAAGCCCTCGGATGCGCTCGACGTCGAACTCACCGTGCTGCACGTCGCGATCAACAACGGCTATGACGCCTTCACCATCGACAACTCGCGCAACACCGAATCCGATCAACCGGGCGTCGACTCGCAACACTCCACGGGTGTCTCGCTGAAGGGGCACTACCTGCCCAACGACACGCTCGGCCTGACGGTGATCGCCACCTACGCCGATTCCATCATCAAGTACAGCTATGATGGTGATTGGGGTAACCCGACGCTCTGGGCGCCGTTGGCCGCCGTCTATCAATACTCCGAAATTCAGAACCGCGACCGGACGACCAAGACCGTGGAGGTCCGCCTCGGAACGGAGGCGAATGAAGGCTTCGGCTGGCTGGTCGGCGTATATGGCAACGAACTCAACGAGAGCTTGAGCGACTTGAGCCTCGGCATCTACCAGCCCTTGGGCACCCCTATCGACCCGCCAGACGACCAGAGCGACAACGTCATCGACAGCGGCTATCGAGCGCGCAACCTCGCGCTCTACGGCGAGCTCGACGGCGATGTCGCCGCCGCCTGGCGCTGGTCCATAGGCCTGCGCGGCGAGCGCTGGAGCGCGCGGTATCTCGGCACCACGACCGATTTTCTCGGCTCCAACGTGGGGTACACCAATGCGCCGGTCACGGTCACGCAGGTCGAGGGCGTGACCACGGCGAGCTTGGCGCCGTCGAACAATCTGTGGGGCGGCCACGCCTCGCTCACCTACAAGCTCGACGCAGACCAGTCGTTCTACGGCACCCTATCGCGTGGCTACAAGGCGGGCGGCTTCAATCTGAGCCAAGGCTTGCTCCCGAACCAGCTGTCGTTCAACCCTGAATCGGATCTGAATTTCGAGGTTGGCTACAAGGCGGATTTGCTCGAACATCGTCTCAAAGTGAACGCGGACATTTTCTATCTCGAGCGCCACGATGCGCAGATCAAAACCAGCTTTCAAAGCGATCCCACGAATCCAGACGATTTCGTGTTCTATACCGGCAACGCCGCGAGCGGCCGTAATTTCGGGCTGGAGAGCGACATCGAATGGCGCGTCGCCGAACGGCTGACTCTGGGTGCCGACTTGGGTCTGCTACAGACTCATTTCGAGGATTTCGTGCAACAGGGTGCAACGGGGGACTCGACGGCCGTCGTATCCCGTGAATTGCCCAATGCGCCGCATTGGCAGGCGGCGCTGAACGCGACCTATCGCGACCCGCGCGGTGCCTTTGCGCGCATCGACGTGACCGGCACGGGCGGCTATTATTTCGACTTGCCTCCGAATCAAACCACCTCATATCCCTATGCACTCGTCAATGGCAAGATCGGCTGGGAGACGCGTCGCTGGTCCGCCTATTTGTCGGGACGCAATCTCTTGAACAAGCGCTACCCGGTCAAGGGCTTTTACTTCGGCGACGTGCCACCGGACTTCAACAACCAGGTGTTCATCCAACTCGGCGAGCCGCGCACCTGGCTCGCCAGCGTATCCGTCAAATTCGGCGCGACGGCACGGTGAAGTAAACGGTATGTCCCCGCTCGAAGTGGTCGCGTTCATCGTCTCCGTCGTCGGCGTTTGGCTCACGACGGCCCGTAGCCTGTGGAATTATCCGTTCTCGCTGCTGTCGGTCGCGCTCTACGGACTCATCTTTTTCCAGGTCAAGCTCTACGCCGATATGGCGCTACAGGGGATTTTCGCGCTGACGTTGCTCTATGGATTGGCGGAATGGCTGCGCGGCCGCGGTCCTTCCGGCGAGGTTCAGGTGACCCGGATCCGCGCCACCGAACTCCTGCTGAGCCTCATCTTGGGTGCCTTGGTGGCGCTCGGCCTAGGGTACGGGCTCGAGACCCACACCGATGCGTCGCTACCCTGGGCGGATTCGATGCTGCTGGCGGGCAGTTTGATCGGCAGCGTCTGGGCCGCGCGTCGGCGGCTCGAGAGCTGGTGGGTGTGGATCGTCGTCGACGTGTTGTACGTCGGTATGTACGTGCGCAAGGAGCTGTACCTCACGTCGGTGCTCTATGCCGCCTTCGTCGTGTTGGCGGTGCTCGGCCTGCGGCGCTGGCGTGCGGCCCTCGAGCGTCAGGGCGTCCCCGCATGACGAGGCGACTAAACCCATGAAACACGTTACGCTGATGCTGGAGTACTTTCATCCCTGGACGAATTCCACCGGGTTTTACCTGGCGCGACAGCGGGGCTGGTATGCCGACGCGGGCATCGATCTGGAGATCCGTCTGTTCGATCCATCGCGTGGCGATACGCTGGCCCACCTGGCCAGAAGCGAAGTCGATTTTGGGGTCTTCCCCACCAATCGGCTGTTCGTGCGCTGCGATCGTGGCGAGCCGCTCATCGGCGTCGCCGCGATCAATCACGGCGGTCTCGAGACCATTCAGACCATCCGCCGCTCCGGGATCACGCGCCCGCGCGAGTTGGCGGGACGGAGGATCGCCCTGGGCCCCACACCGCGCGGGCTCGCCATGCTGCGTCATCTCATTGCGCACGATGGCGGTGACCCGGCCACGGTCGTGGTGGTCGACAATCAGGGTCGCGAATACACGGTGGACGACATTGCCTCCGGCGAGATCGATGCCACGTTCGGCGGCTACTGGGCCTGGGATGCCCTGTTCGGCACGCTCGATGAATCGCAACGCGTCACCTGGCGCGTCGACGACATCGGCGCGCCGCCCTATCACAGCTATCTGTTGGGAACCCAGCGCGCGCGAGTCGACGCTGCTCCGGATCTGGTCCGGCAGTTCGTGGCCGTCACGGCGCAGGGCTACCTCGCCGCAATTGCCGAGCCCGGCGCGGCGCTCGCGGCGGTCGAGCGCGCGATTCCGTATTTTCCGCGGGCGCTCTTGGTGCGCTCGCTCGATCTCATTGCGCAAAGTTGGGTGCACGACGGCCGCTGGGGAGAGCAGCGCCCAGAACTATTGGCGCCCTATGCCGAGTGGCTGCGCCGTCACGACATCCTCTCCACGGCTGCGATCTGGGAACGCGCGGTGACCAACGAGTTGCTGCCGCCCGACCGGAAAGTGGCATGAACTTCGCCGTTGCGCATTCCATGCAGGGGGATTCGGCACCTGCGGACTGGCCTCAACTGACCCTCGATGAGGTCCGCGCCGTGCTCGAGTGGTGGGGCCTCGATGCGCCGGCAACGCTGCGCTGGCACAGTCCCCGGCCCCTGTCGTCCGCGGCGATCGTCGATCTGCTCGACCCCGCGACTGCGGCGCGTGCTCGCGCGGTTTTCATCAAGCGCCATCATCGGACGGTGCGTACGCCCGCACAACTCGAGGAGGAGCACGGCTTCCTGCGCCACCTGCGCGCGGCCGATGCTCCGGTGAGCCGCGTACTGCGGCGCCCGGATGGAGGATCCGCCGGCGCGCTCGGTGACTTCACCTATGAAGTCCACGAATTGGGGCACGGTATTGATCTGTACCGCGACGCCGTTTCCTGGTCACCGTTCATCCACGATGAGCATGCGCGTGCGGCCGGCGCGGCGCTGGGCGCGCTGCACCACGCGGCGCGCGGTTATGCCGCCCCACCCCGTATCCCGACCCCGCTGATCTCGAATGACCGGATCATCAACTGCGCCGATCCGCTCGCTGCGATCGATGAACTCGTCGCACGACAGCCGGCGCTCGAGGACTATTTGCGCAACCACGCTTGGCGTGACGCAATCGGCGCGGCGCTGGCTCCTTTCCACGAACACTATAGAGCCTTGGTACCGGAACTCGCGCCGCTGTGGACCCACAATGACTGGCACGCATCGAACCTGCTGTGGTCCGAGTCCGCATCGGGCAGCGCCGTGTCCACCGTGCTGGACTTCGGACTCGCCGACCGCACCAGCGCAATCTACGATCTCGCCACCGCGATCGAGCGCAACACCATCCCGTGGCTGGACATCCAGGAGGGGCGACCCGGCGCCGCGGATCTCGCGCGCGTGACCGGTCTGCTCGAAGGTTATCTCGCCGCGACGAGCCTGAGTGCCGTCGAGCGCGAGGCCGTGGTCGCCGTGTTGCCCATCGTGCATGTGGGCTATGCACTCAGCGAAATCGATTACTTTCACGGCATCACCCGCTCGGCGATTAATGCCGATCTGGCCTACCATGCATTCCTGTTGGGTCACACTCACTGGTTTCGCGGGCCCCAAGGACGCGGCCTGCTCGCGCACGTACGAGCGCAGCTGCAGTTACCCTCGCGCGCAGTGAGCTCATGAGCGCGCACATCCTCATTCCCGCACCCGAGCTCGCCGCGCGGCTGCGCGATCCCCAGCTCGTGATTCTGGATGCCACCGTGGTGCTGCCCTCGCCGCGCTTCGACGGCGACTATCGCTCGGCCAGCGGCCTGGGGCGGTTTCGCGAAGCGCATATTCCCGGAGCGGTATTCGCCGACTTGCTTGGCGATCTGTCCGATCACACGGCTCCATTTCATTTCGCGATGCCGAGTCCCGCTACGCTGACCGAGGCCCTGCGCCGTCTCGGGATCACCGACGGCATGGAGGTCGTGATCTACGACGGCGAATCCGGGTTGTGGGCCGCGCGGCTGTGGTGGATGCTGCGCAGCATCGGCATCGCCGCCGCGGTTCTCGATGGCGGCTTCAAGCGGTGGCGGGAACTCGATCTACCCATCGACAGCGGTGACGCGCCGAGCCCACCGATCGCACCGACCGCGAGCCTCAGCACGCGCGTCGATGCGCGCGCCTGGGCCGACCGTGCCCAAGTCGAGGCCATCGTGCGCCACGAGTCACCCGGCACGCTCGTGTGCGCACTGTCCGCCGACGTCTATAGCGGGAAGGCGCCGACCCGCTACGCGCGCCGCGGCCACATCCCCGGCAGTCGTAATTTCCCCGCACGCGATTTGTTCGCGGCCGATGGTACTTATGCCCCAGCCCCAGACTTGGCACGCCACGCAGACGCGGTCCTCGCGGCCGCGGACCGACCGCTCGTCATCTATTGTGGCGGCGGCATCTCCGCCGCGGCGAACGCGCTCGCACTGACGCTGCTCGGCGAACGCGATATTCAAATCTACGATGGTTCGCTGGAGGAATGGGCCGCCGATCCACGGCTGCCGTTGGCACTCGGCTCGTGACGCGTAGACACCGACCCGCGCCTCGCTGACTTCGTCGCACCATGACTGCTCCCCGCGACGGCGACCGTCTCGATCCGTCGATTTGGAAAATCACCGCCGTTGCCTCGCTCGGCGCGTTTCTGACTCAACTCGATGCCACCGTCGTCAACGTCTCGCTGTCGAGCCTGGCCGTCACGCTGCACAGCAGCGTGTCGACGATTCAATGGGTCACGAGCGGTTACCTGCTCGCGCTCGCGCTGATGCTGCCGCTGAGCGGCTGGATGGTGGACCGCATCGGCGCGAAGGCCGTGTATCTCGGCTGCTTTTCCGCGTTCACGCTCTCGTCGGCGCTGTGCGGACTCGCCTGGTCCGCGGACTCCCTGATCGGATTTCGCATCCTGCAAGGCATGAGCGCAGGCCCGCTGGCGCCGATGGCCCAGATGATGGTGGCGCGCGCGGCGGGCAAGCGCATGGCCAGCGTGCTGGGTTTCGCCGCCCTGCCCATCCTGCTGGCGCCGCTCTTGGGCCCGGTGATCGCGGGAGCGATCCTCGAGTTCGCCTCCTGGCGATGGCTGTTCCTGGTCAACCTGCCCGTGGGCGTCGTGGCCCTCGTGCTCGCCGTTCTGTTTCTGCCCAACGATCGCGAAGCAGCCCAGCCACGCGCACTCGACCTCGTGGGGTGGGCACTGCTGTCTCCCGCCTTGGTGCTGTTTCTGTATGGGTCGGATCACATCCGTGATCGGATCGGCATCGCATCGCTGGCCGGATCCGTGATCCTGCTCGGAGCATTTTCCGCGTGGGCGAAGCGCAAGAAGGACCACGCCCTGATCGACTTGAGACTGTTCAAAGGCAAAATCTTTTCGGCCTCGGCCCTCACGCAATTCATGTCCAATGGGGTCTCGTTCGCCGGCCAGATGTTGATACCCCTCTTTCTGATCCGCGTCGGCGGACGCTCTCCCAGCGCCACCGGTCTCCTGCTGGCGCCGCTCGGCCTCGGCATGATGTGCGGCTACCCCTTCGTCGGCACGTGGGTGAAACGCTTCGGCAACCGCACCGTATCGGCCACCGGCGCATCGTTGGCGCTGGCCGGCACGTTACCCCTCATATACATGGCCAGCCATGGCCTCGCGATCGTATTACTGACGGTCGCCCTCTTCGTCAGAGGGGTGGGACAAAGCGCCGTCGGTGTTCCGTCCATCTCGGCCGCCTACGCCTCCGTCGAGCGGGCAGATCTGCCCATGGCCACTACGACGTTGAACATCGTGATGCGCATCGGCGGACCCACCCTGACGACGCTGAGCGCCAGCTTTCTCGCGTGGCGCTTGGGATCAGTGCCAAGCGCTGACGGTACGGCAAACGCATTCACCGCATCCTTCATTCTTCTCTGCAGCTTCCAAGCCCTGCTGATCGCCGCGGCCCGGCGACTGCCCGTCTCGGTCGAGGGGGCCGCGAGCCCGGAGCAGCCCGCGCGCTTGTGATATCCGCAACGCACCCCAGGTTCGAGTCCCCGAATGATCGGGTCCGTTGCACATGTTGCCCGACCTTGGCGAGGCCAAGGTCGGGCGGCGAAAATTTACCCATTCTTGGGTTGGCTGGACTTCAGGAAATCCTCAAGGGATGCCTTGATCTTCGCGAACCACCCTGCTCCAAACTGATTGTCCGCGGTCTTATCCTGAATTTCCGTCAATTGCGCGTACAGCTTGTCGAAATCCTTTTTCGTGCCGTAACCCAGGGCCTGAGCAAATTCCAGCTGGCCACGCGCCTGGTCCATCGACGCCTTGAGTCGGTCGTTGTCCTCTTTGGTGCGACTCTTTTTCGCCGCCAACCCCTCGGCCGTTTTCAACGCATCCTGCGCTTTGACGACTGGCAACGGAATGATGGTGTCCATGACCACCTGTGTGTTCAAGGCAGCTTGTAACACACGCTTGGCCTCGTCTTTCTTGTTCTGGTCGATGAACTTTACGGCGGACTTGATCGCGTCTGGATAGGTCGCGAGCGGAATATTGGCGACGCTGATGACCGTCTCGCTGGCCAAATCTTTCAAGAGACGTCGCGCCTCCTGTATTTGCCCGGCGTCCATGAGGCTCTGCGCCTGCTTGCGTATCTTGTTCACCGTATCGATGCCGCCTTGCACATCATAGGTGGCGACGCTGATTCCCGCAGGTGCGAGCTCGAGTGCGGGATCGCGCGCGAGAATGACATCGAGTTTGCCCGTGGCTCGCTCCAGCGCGGCCAGCGCGTCCTTGGTATTACTGTCATCCAAGTCTTTCAGGGCGGCCTGAGTCTCCTGAATCGCACTGGTGGCATCCGCCATCAACGTCTTGCGCTTATCCTCGGTTTGGCTCTGCGTCTGCGCATCTGGTTTGACGGTCGCCGGGGTCTCCGACATGGCCACCGTGGGCAATATAACCAGCGAACCGAAAAGGCAGGCCAACATGGCTTTGGATGAGAATGACATATTTACCTCCTTTACTTGAGCAGGTCTCAAACACGCCGCAACTGCACGGCACTTCACCACGCGTTTCTAAGGTTGCCCAATCATTTTTCAAGCGCGCGCCGATCGGCGCGCGCCTGTCCGCTCGCCTAACGCACTTCGTAGCCTCGCGCAGTCAGACACGCATTCATGGCGCGGTCGTATTCCGCTCGGCTGCTCGCGGTGTTGGGAGGAGCGACGCCGCCGCCCGCTTGGGTGGGGTCGAATCCGGTTTGCGTCTTTGCCCAGCGATGGCAGTCATACCGATCGGCCGCCTGCTGCGACGCATCCTGGCCGTTTTTCGGATAGATGATGAGATCCTCATGAGCAGTCGGCGGCGGCGCGGGGTTGTTCGCGCCCGCTGGCGGATCGACCGTCACATAACCGTTCTGCGCGGAATCCCACGTGTAGTACACATCATTGGCGTAGTAGTACGGGACCCCGCCGAACCACACCGTCGAGTAGAAGGGCGGCAGGACCGAGATCACGACGCCCACCGGGGGCCTCACGACCACGAAGCCGACGCCGGCCGGCGCATACCAAACACCGCCGTAGAAATAATAAGGGTGACCCCCATAGAAGTAAGGCCGGTATCCTTCCGGCAATACCCGGATAGAGGCCCCGACGGCCGGATAATAATGCCCATGGTTATAGCGGCTATCCAATATGTGGCCATGACCATCGACGACTCGAGGCTCAGGTCGATGCTCGAAAGCGTTGGCCACCTGGAGTGGGGAACCCGCTTGTGCTGCACACAATAGCGCGGCCGACAAGGACAGCGTGCCGAGCTTCGCTATGTTCTTCATAGATGACACCTCCAAAATGTTGCACGAGTTGCTTGCTTCCAAGCGAAAAAAACGCTCGGTCATTTGACGGGTTTACATTCCACGGGCGTTTTTTTTGGCGTCGTGGATAATGAAGGCCGCACATGCGCCGCTTTCGAGGATTGATTTGACAGCTCAGCATCACCATACCCGCCGCGGCTTTCGCAACAACTATGTCGCATCGGTAACCCGCACGCTACCCGACGTGCTGCGCTGGCAGTTTCAGCGGATCAAGCACCGGTTGCCGCCACCGCCCTCGATCGAGACTCCCTGTGTCACGGCCAACCTTGAGTTCATAACGAGAAATGCGGCCGCCGGGGAGGCGATGATTCCGGCAGTGACTTGGATTGGCCACGCCAGCATGTTGGTACAAGCCAGCGGCTTGAATGTGCTGACCGACCCCATATTTTCTGCCCGAGCCTCGCCGCTGGCATTCGCTGGGCCCGCGCGTGCGCACCCTCCGGGCGTTGCAATCCGGGATCTGCCCCACGTCGATGTGGTGGTGGTTTCGCACAATCATTACGATCATCTGGACAGCGCCAGCATCGACTCTCTTGCAAACCAACCAGGCGGTGCCCCTCTGTTCCTCGTGCCCTTGGGGCTCAGGGAATGGTTGGCGGCGCGCGGGATCACGAACGCCATCGAACTGGACTGGTGGGATCGTCATGTCTTTACGGAGTTCCATGGCGCCACTGCGCGATCCCCCGTGGAGTTTGTTTTCACCCCGGCCCAACATTGGTCGCAACGGGGATTGGCCGACCGCAACAAGACGCTCTGGGGCAGTTGGTCGGTCTTCGGTGCCGACTTTCACTGGTTCTTCACCGGCGATACCGGTTACAGCCAGGATTTCCGCGATATTCGCGAGCGGTTCGCCGCGCGCCACGCTGCCCCCGAGGGTGGCGGATTCGATTTAGCCCTGATTGCGGTCGGCGCCTGCCTGCCGCGCTGGTTCATGAAACCCCAACACATCGATTTGGACGAAGCGGTCCAAGTACATCTGGATCTCGGTGCAACGCTGAGCGTGGGTGTGCATTGGGGAACTTTTGAACTGGCTGACGATCCGCTGGACATGCCCATTCACGAATTGGGTGCCGCGCGGATCGCGAAAGGCGTGCCTGAAGACGCCTTCTTCCTGATGCCCATCGGCGACACCCGGCAATTTGCCAAGAGGATGCCGACGACCCGCTGAACGACCCATTGCCAGATCGGAGGTAACGATGCAACCAACGACACCCCCACCCAGCGGTTGGCCGCGTTTCGCCAGCGCCGTGGTCTACCGCGACGCCGCCAAAGCGATCGACTGGCTGTGCAGCGCGTTTGGCTTCGAAGTGCGACTCAAGGTCGACGGACCGAATGGCCGCATCGAACATTGCGAGTTGGTGTACGGGGACGGCCTCATCATGATCGCGCAGGAGACTCCCGACGCGCCGCGCGCATGGAAGCGAAGCCTGCGAAGCCCAAAAACGGTGGGCGGTGCGACCACCCAGAGCCTCATGTTCTACGTCGACGACGTCGACTCACACTGCGCGCACGCTCGCAGCCATGGCGCGACCGTGATCGAGGATCTGAACACCCAAGATTATGGGAAGGACTATTGGTCGGACCGCAGCTATGGCGCACTCGACCTGGAAGGTCACGTGTGGTGGATATCGCAGCGGCTGCGCAACCCGCCGCTCGCTTGAGCGCACGAAACTGATCCGCGGGAACGACACTTATCCACAGGAACGAGACTTATCCACAGGACGTTTCCGCGGGAACGTCTTCGTCACGGCTCGGTCTCAAATCCGTCGCGCCATCCCCCGCTTTCGCGCCCGATTCCGCGCTCTGCTGCGCGCTAGTTGCAACCGGAATTGGTACAGATCTGCCCGCCAACGTTGTCTTTTACCGTCGTATTGGTAAGCGCCAACGTCACATTGTTGGCCCAGATCCCTCCTGCTCCCAACGGAGCGGAATTCTCGACGACATAGTCCAGATCCAGTGTCAGCACAGGGTAGGGAGATGCTGAAGGATTGAACGCTGCGATTCCTCCGCCGTACCCATTGTCCCCTCCCCCTGGCACGAAATTATGCGCAAAAATGGTTTGTGAAATGGTGTGCGTGTCGCCCGGGTTCATTTCGATGAAAAGACCACCGCCACCGACGTCTCCGGTGTTCGCAACATTGTTGATAAACGAACTGCCGCTGATGCTCAGGCTCCCAGATGCCAAAACGCCCCCGCCGTCCCCACCCTCTCCACCGTAATGAGTGTGGAACCGGTTAGCCGTATTATTGCTGATGACTGAATTGCTAATCGAGAGTTGCGTACCCGTGTCGGTGAATATTCCTGCGCCGCTAGTAGAAACATTTCGCGTGATCGTGCTGGCTTGAATCGAGACCGAGGATCCGGTTGATACCCACACTCCGCCGCCACCGACTCCCCACGGCCCGTTACCGTACGTGCCGCTCGCTGAATTGTCGTCGATCAAGCACGCGCTGATCAGGGTTTGAGGCGCGCCGGGTGAATTGACTCCAATGCCGCCACCGACGATCGCGAGATTCTGCGTCACCACGCTATCGTATAAATGCAGATACGCGCCGGCACGAACCTGAACTCCACCGCCCACGCCGGTCCCACCCGCGTGATTGCCGTGGGCAATCACGAGATTATGCATCTCGATCAATTCCGGTGTGGCGCCGGCGACACCCGACCCCAACGTGAACACGGGACTCGGTTTCGCGGCATAGACTTCGGTCACGCCGTTCGCGCCGCCGGTAGCCCCCATCAGCGACAAACTCTTCCCCTCCACCGTGACATTTTCGGTGTACCGGCCCGCAGCGATCACTATGGAGTCGCCGGAGGCGGCATCGTTGACAGCCGACGCGATGGTCGTATGAGGGCAGGTTTGGCAAACGTGAATCGTGTTCGCCGCAGCTGTTTGACATAAGCACACACAAACAGCAAGCATGAGACAGATCTGGATCTTCATTTGAAACTCCCTGTTTTTTTGCTGATTCCGTTTCATAACTGATTCCGTTTTTGGGTCCGCTCCGAACGCAGCGCTCGGCGTCACCTCACGACCGCGCCGGCCGCCGCGTATACCATCCGTAACCGAGAATGCAGCAGTAGCACGCGGCCGGCACCAGCAAAGCCGTCTTCCATCCCCAGAGGTCGGCCGTGTGGCCCGTGAGCGGCGGGATGATCGCGCCGCCGACGATGGCCACGCACATGACGCCCGAGCCTTCGGCCGCGCGTGTTCCCAGCCCATCCGAGGCCAGCGAGAAAATCGTCGGGAACATGATGCTGTTGAACAGGCCGATCGCGAGGAGCGACCACGCGCATACCGCGCCCGTGGTGGTGGCGGATGTCAGCAGCAGCGCGACCGCCACCGCGGCCGCCGACGCCAGCACGAGGCCGGGTGCGAAGGCGCGCAGCAGGAAGCCGCCGATGAACCGTCCCACCATGGCACCGCCCCAATAGAGTGGTACGTAGTACTTGCCGGCATCGACCGCCGTCATCGCGAGCACGGTCGGTTGCATCAAGTAAATCACGATGGAGGAGCCGATCGCGACTTCGGCGCCGACGTACAGAAAGATGCACGCCGCGCCGAACGCGAATCGCGGTCGGCGCAATAAATTGAAGGCACTCGCGATGGGCGTGACGGAGGGCGCAGACTCGATGAGGCCCGTGCGGCGCACCCAAACGACGAGCGCGAGCAGGCCAAGGGCCAGTCCCAGTCCAAGGTACGCATGCACGATCACGCGCGTCTCCACGGTGCGAAAGGTCGACAGTGCTGCACCGGACAGCGTTGCCGGATCGAGCGTCGCGAGCGACCCCAGGATCAATGCCGACCCGACGTACGGGAACACGGTCGTGCCCACCGAATTGAAGGCTTGCGCAAAGGTCAGTCGGCTGCTGGTCGTGGCGCGGGGCCCGAGCATCGAGATCAGCGGGTTGGCCACCACCTGCACGGTGGTGATGCCGGCGGCGAGCACGAACAGCGCCACGAGGAACAACAGGAACAAGCCGTATTCTGAGGCGGGAACGAACAGCAGACAGCCGGCCGTCATCGTCAACAGTCCGACCGCGGCTGATTGCATGTAGCCGATTTTGCGCACCAGAGCGGCGGCCGGTAGGGACAGGAAAAAGTAGGCGCCGAAGAAGGCCGATTGCACGAGCATGGCCTCGCCGTTGCTCAGCGTGAACAGCGACTTCAGCTTGGGAATGATGACGTCGTTGAGGCTCGTGATGCCGCCGAAGACGAAGAACAGGGAGAACACGAACGCCTGCAAGTCGCGCGAGAACCGCACCGGTGCGCCGACGCTGTCGCGATCAGGTTCGACGACGTTCATCGACACTCGATGATGAATCTGTGAATCGTTCGCTCGGCGCCGACCTCGAGGGCCGCGGCAACATCCGCGGCATCGTGCATGGTAGTGGTGGTCGTGCCGAATATTGACATAAGAATTTGTTCTAACCGACTCCCTGAGCGCCGGGACAGAGTGTA